>Ga0101945_1000060_pt1 | contig 291658 bp, 265 predicted proteins | sample DewCreD2012metaG_2_FD_75246 | JGI IMG/M metagenome (GOLD analysis project Ga0101945, IMG submission 75246) | Hot spring sediment bacterial and archeal communities from British Columbia, Canada, to study Microbial Dark Matter (Phase II) - Dewar... ... | reverse complement strand
GGGATAACGCGCCCTCAGCTCTTCGATCGACCACTCCCCCCGGATCATCGGTCCTCCGCGGAAGCGCTCTCCCTCCCATGCTCGGCGGCCTTCCTCTTCTCCACCTTGCGCCCGAACAAGGAGGGGGGCTCCAGCTCCTCGGCCAGGGCAACCAGCCCGTGGGGCTCCCGCAGCACAACCCGGCGTCGCCCCAGGCGCACCCAGCCCGCCCGTTGCCAGCGGTTCAACAGCCGGCTCACGGTGTGCAGGCGCGTCCCACACAGCTCCGCCAGCTCCTCCCGGCTCAGGGGCAACACCAGCTCGATCCCCTCCCCCGTCCGCCGGCCGGGCCTCTCAGATGTTCCCGCCTTTCTTCAAGCTGTTCGCGGAATCAACCGAGTGGGGAACGCAGGGAGCGGGCAGCTCCTGACCCTCTTCCCTCTGCCGGAGGAATCCGATAGGCGTGGGCCAGCAGGTCCGAAACCCACCGGGGAACCGGAGCGGATTCCAGCCTCCCGGTTTCCGCTTCCTGGACAGCTTCGAAGGGTCAGTCATTTGAGGAGAAGGAATGAAAATCCAGCGAAGAGTGATCCGCTCAGGGCGGACGGCATTGGATCATTATGATATGATGGTGCAGAGAGCGGAGCAGGCCGGAGTCACCCGCCGGTTCGGCCAGGGAAAAAACCAAAACAGGTCGAGCGCTGAGCTATGAAGATCGGCGATCTGCGAACGGCTGCCGCCGAGGTGCTGCGGCGAAATGATCGGGGAACCTTCACCGCGCCATCCCCGCGGCAGTATCCCCATCTCTGGCTGTGGGATGCCGGGTTCGCGGCGCTGGGCTGGGCCGCTCTGGAGGACTTCGAGCGGGCTTACCGGGAGATCCGCGCCGCCCTGCGGGGCCAGTGGCGCAACGGGATGCTCCCTCACGTGGTGTTCTATGGCTGGCCCAGCACGTATTTCCCCGGGGCAGATGTCTGGCGCTCGGATCTTGCGCCGGAGGCGCCGGGGGATCTCCCGACCTCGGGCATCACCCAGCCCCCGGTCCTGGCCCTCGTCGCCTGGATCCTCTTCCAGCACGATCCGGATCGCCGACGGGCCGAGGCCTTCCTCCGCGAGGTCTTCCCGGCCCTGCACGCCTATCATCGCTGGCTCCACACCGTTCGGGATCCCGATGACATCGGCCTGAGCTGCATCGTCCATCCCTGGGAATCCGGAATGGATAACAGCCCCCTCTGGGACCTCCCCCTATCCCGGGTCCCCACGGAAGGCCTTCCCCCCTATCAACGGGCCGACGCCCACTGGGTCCCGGAGGAGCAGCGCCCCCGTCGTGCCGATTACGACCGCTTCCTCGCCCTGATCTTCCACCTCCGATCCCACCAGTATGGGGAAAGCGGGGTGCGCCGCTCCCCCTTCCGCGTTTACGATGTCCTGTTCAACGCGCTGCGCCATCGCTCGGAGGAAGCCCTGCTGGCCATGGCCCGGACCCTGGGAGAACCCGTCGGGGAAATCGAGGGATGGCTGGAACGAAGCCGGGCCGCTTTCCAGACCCGGTTATGGGACCCTGCGCGCGGATTTTTCCTGGACTGGGATGGGGTGGCGGGTGATCGGATCCCGGTGATCGCCTCCGGGGGGTTCCTGACGCTGTATGCCGGCCTGGCCACACCGGAGCAGGCCCGGGAGATGGTGGACCGTTACCTGAGGAACCCGGAGGCCTTCGCCCCTAATGGAGGAACCCGTTATCTGGTTCCAACGGTGAGCAAAGCCGACGCGGGCTGGGAGCCACGGCGCTACTGGCGGGGACCCATCTGGATCAATGTGAACGCTCTCATCGCCCACGGCCTGGCCCGCTACGGGTTCCATGCGCTCGCCGGGGAGATCCGCCGTCACACGCTGGAGCTGATCGCCCGCTCTGGGTTTCACGAGTATTATGACCCCCGAACCGGGGAAGGCCTGGGGATCGGGGACTTCACCTGGTCCGCTGCCCTCTTACTGGGATGGGAACTGCTGTAGACATCCGCCGGAAACGGAGGCCCTATGGCGCATGCGCCCGTGGTGATCCGGTTCTTCGCCCCTGTGATCGACATCACCATCAATGCTCTCCTCAACGCTGTCGATCAGAAAATGCGGGAAGGCCATCGGGACTTCCTGCTGCTGCTCTCCTCTCCGGGCGGGAGCGTCTTCCATGGCCTGAGCGCTTACAATTACCTGAAAGGGATCCCCGCTCGCATCACCACCTGCAATTTCGGCAGCGTCGATTCCATCGGCGTGGTGCTGTATTGCGCAGGAGCCCGTCGCCTGTCTGTGCCCCATGCCCGCTTCCTGCTCCACGGAATCAGCGCGCAGTTCCCCCAGCCGATCAGCCTGGAGGAGAAACAGCTGGAGGAGCGCATGAAGGGCCTGCGGATCGATCTGGAGAACATCGCCAAGGTGATCGCGACCAGCACGGGGAAGCCGGTGGAGGAGGTGATCGCCGCCATGCACGATCGGATCACGCTGAACCCGGAGGAAGCGAAGGCATGGGGGCTGGTCCACGAGATCGTGCATGAGCTTTTCCCGGCCGGCGCAGAGGTGATTTCCATTCAGTATCAGGAGCCCCCCCACCTGGCCTGAGCCGGTCCGTTCGATCGGGCGCTCCGGATCCCTCCGCTTCTGTGTCCGGTGCTTTGCTTTCCTCATAATGGGGAGGCCATCACCCTGGTCATCCGAACCGAGGGGAGACGGTGACGCTGGATGAGGTCACCCGGGGGCGCATCATCACGGAGGGATGGGACACGCTGGTTCCCTTCGTCCCATCTTTCTTCCGCGCCTGATCCTCCCGCCCTCTGGATGGCATTCCCGGGAAAGAGGGGGAGGGTTTCGCGAGGGATCCTCTTCCCGGCTTTTCGACATCGAGAAAGATGGTCCCTCTGGCAATTCGGGCCATGACCTCCCCGCCGACCTGACCCCCCGAATCGTCCATCACGCGCCTGTCGGACGCTGACGCTCCAGTAGCTCCCGGATGTCGGTCAGGGTCTCGCTGATCCGGAACGTCACGATCAGCAGCTCCGCGTAGATTCTCGAAATCAGGATCCCCAGGACTACGACCAGCGGGCTCAGACAGAGGGCCCCGAGGATCGCCCCCGCGCCATCGCGTCGCCCCGCCAGCCCACCTCCCGTGATCCCGCCGAACAAAACGACACAGCCGGCCAGGACGCTCAGGGCGACCCCGATCCAGAACAGCACCTGAATGAGATACGGGGTGATCATGCGGCGGAAGGTGAGGAAGTCTTCCCAGTTCATGCGGACCTCCCGAACGCGTAGATTCGATGCATCCAGTTTAGGACCCATCGCGCCCACGCGCCAACGGCCACCGTTGAAAAACCGGGTTGCCCGGAGGATCTACGGCAACCGGCGGATCCCGGGGTAGCGCTGATGAGCCCAGATCATATAGCTCAGGCTGACGACAGCACCCAGAGCGACGGTAGCCGGTGCGCCCAGCCGGCCGGCCATCAAACCTGCCTGCAGGCCCCCGAGGCGCATCATCGCCTGAAAGGAAAGAGTGTAAACCCCCATCACCCGCCCCCGCACGGAATCCTCCACGTGGGTCTGGATCAGGGTGTTGGCCAGCGCGTTCTGCCACACGAACGCGATCCCGGTGAGCACGAGAAAGCCCAGAGCGATGAAGAAAGACCGGGAAAGGGAGAACCCCAGCAACGCCATCGGAAAGCCCAGGTTCCCCCACGTCAGCATGCGCCCCCGCTGGCCTGCGTCTCCATACGCCGCCGCCAGCAACGCCCCGGCCACCGCGCCAACCCCGACCGCCCCCATCATGAGGCCATAGGCGACCGCTTCCGGCTGGACGCATGACAGGAGCGCTCCCCCCAGACGGCTCTCCGCCGCTGCCCGGCAAAGGGCCCCCACCACCGGCGCCGCGCTATCCCGAAGGGAGGTCCGGGCGAAAACCGGGAGAAGGGTGGTGTAGGGCATCGATAGAAAGGCGGAAACCCCCACCATGCTCACCAGGCCCTGCAGGATCACATCGGATCGGATCCGCGCCAGCCCGGCCAGAGGATCCCCGGAAGCTCCAGACAGGCGCCGCCGGGCGGTCGAGGCCGGCAACCGCATGGCCAGGAGGCCGGCGATCACCGCGAGAAAGGAAAGGCCGTTCAGAAAGAACGCCATGGCCTCCCCTAAGGTCGCCACCACCAGGCCGGCCAGGGAGGGGCCGATGATCCGCGCGAAGTTGAAGAGGGAGGAGTTCAGGGCGATGGCGTTTCCCAGATCTTCCTCGCCCACCATCTCCACCACAAAGGCCTGACGGGCAGGCACATCCAGCATCTGAAAGGCGGCCAGGAGCATCGCCATGACCCAGACGTGCCAGACCTGGATCCACCCGCTCCAGGTCAGCCAGGCCAGGAGGAAGGCCTGACCCATCATGAGCGATTGCGTGATCACAATCAACCAGCGCCGGGGGAAGCGATCCGCCAGGCTTCCACCGAAGAGGGCCAGGGGCAAAAGCGGCAGAACGGAGAGGCCGTTCATAACGCCCAGGCTGACCGGCGATCCGCTGAGCCGATAGACCAGCCAGTTCTGGGCGATCGTTTGCATCCAGGTCCCGCTGAGGGAGATCAGCTGGCCGATGAAATACAGGCGGTAATTCCAGTGGCGAAGCGCCCGGAAGGGATGATGCGCGCGATGGGTGGACATGGCAGGCATCCCTCATCAGCGATGGATCGGAAGAAAGGGCCGCCTCCGACAGCCCCCGGATTCTATTCGAAATGAACGGTGGCCCCATCATCCGGCTCCACCGCAAACAGAGCGGGGCGCCGGCCGAAACGCGCTTCATAATGCCGGATGATGACCTCGCCCGCCGCCTGAGCGGCCTCCCGCCGGACGACCGCCAGGATGCTGCCTCCGAAGCCGGCCCCCGTCAGCCGGGCCCCGTATACGCCGGGAACAGAACGGGCCGCCTCCACCAGGGTGTCCAGCTCGGGAGCGCTCACTTCATAATCGCTCCGCAGGCTCTCGTGAGAGGCGTTGAGCTGTTCCCCAAAGGCCGGAAGATCCCCGCGCTCCAGCGCTGCCACGGCATGCAGGACCCGCTCGTTCTCCGTCACCACATGCCGGGCCCGCCGGTAGATCCGGTCCGGAAGCTCCATGCGGGCGGCCTCCAGCTGCGCCCGGGATATATCCCGCAGCGCACGGATCCCGGGATATCGCCCCTGGAGCCGCCGCACCGCTTCCTCGCACTGCGCCCGGCGCGCATTGTATTCGGAGGCCGCCAGCTCCCGGCGCACCCCGCTATCAGCCACCAGGACCACGATCTCCTCCGGGATCGGGATGAGGCGGGTCTCCAGGGAGCGGCAATCGATGAGCAGGGCATGGCCGCGCCGGCCGAACAGGGCGGCCATCTGGTCCATGATCCCACATCGCACGCCCACGAATTCGTTCTCCGCCCGCTGACACAGCCGGGCCAGCTCCAGCCGGGGCACCTCGTGACCGCCCAGGGCGACCCACGCCATGGCGAACGCTACCTCCAGCGCGGCGGAGGAGCTCAACCCGCTGCCGATCGGCACATCCCCCGCCACCGCCGCATCCACCCCTGGAAGGCGAAAGCCCGCCTGCTCCAGGGCCCAGGCCACCCCGGCCGGATAGGCCGCCCATCCCCGCACCCCCCCCGGCTGCAGCTCGTCCAGGGAGAACACGGCCTCTTCCCCGAAATCCGCGGCGATGAGATGGACCCGGCGATCCCGTCGGGGGCGGGCGGCCACCCAGATGGCCCGGTGGATCGCCATCGGGAGGACAAAGCCGTCGTTATAGTCCGTGTGCTCCCCGATCAGATTCACCCGGCCGGGGGCCCGGGCTCGCACACAGGGAAGCTCCCCAAACCGCTCCTGAAACGCCCCAATCGCCCGCGTCTCCGCGTGGGTCATTGGATCGCCTCCGATTCCGCGAATCGTTCGCATACCGGAGCGTTGCGGCCGATCGCCTCCCACGCCCGGCCCATCGCTCAATGGTGAAACGCGAATTCTGGAAAGACAAGCCGGCGGCCCGGGGAATAAACCTTCCCGAAGCCCTACGCTATACTAAATTAAGACCATGGAGGGACCTCATGCATGAACGGGCGATCGCCGAGGGGATCCTCGCGGTGGTGCTGGAGGCAGCGGAGGCCGCAAGGGCGCGCCGCGTGCTCGCCATCGATCTCACGGTGGGCGCCCTCACCGGTTACGTGGATGATTCCATTCGTTTCTATTTTGATCTGCTGAGCCGGGGAACCCTCGCCGAGGGCGCGATCCTGCGGATCCGCCGGGAGCCCGGAGAGGGGCATTGCCAGACGTGCAAGGCACGGTTCCCGGTGGAACCCCCGTTGATTCCGACATGCCCTTTCTGCGGCAGCCCCCATATTCAGATCACCGGCGGAACCGGTTGCCTCGTTGCATACATCGAGGTGGAGGATGGGGACGCAGATCCCGGTCGTGAAGGCGATCCTCCAGGCCAACCAGGCCGTGGCCTCTGAAAACCGCGCGGCCTTCGATCGCGCCGGCCTCCTGGCCGTGAACCTCATGTCCGCCCCAGGGGCAGGCAAAACCAGCCTGATCCTCGCCGCCCTGGAACGCCTGCCCCCTTCCCTGCGCGCGGGGGTCATTGAGGGCGACATCGCTTCCACCCTGGATGCGGAGCGGATCGCCGCCCGTGGGATCCCGGTGGTGCAGATCAACACGGGCGGCGCCTGCCATCTGGATGCCCCGATGATCCGTTCCGCCCTCTCCCATCTCCCCCTTCCCGACCTCGACCTGCTGTTCATCGAGAACGTGGGGAACCTGGTCTGCCCGGCGGAGTTCGATCTGGGCGCCCATCTCCGCATCGTGGTCGCCAGCGTCCCCGAAGGACACGACAAGCCCTACAAGTATCCGGGGATGTTCCAGAAGGCCGACGCCGTCGTGCTCAACAAAGTGGACCTCATGCCCTACATCGACTTCGACCTCTCCGCCTTCCGGCACGGCCTGTCGATCCTCCGTCCGGGGATCCCCCTCTTCCTTCTGTCATGCCGGACCGGCCAGGGCGTGGACGAGTGGGTGGGATGGCTGACGGCGCAACTTGGGGCGCGTCGAGGGGATCATGGCCGCTGAACGGCGACGGCTGCGGGTGGAGATCCAGGGCGCCGTGCAGGGCGTGGGGTTCCGTCCTTACATCTACCGGCTGGCCACCGAGCTGGGCCTGGCCGGGTGGGTCCGGAATGATCCCCAGGGGGTGTTCATCGAGGTGGAAGGCCCCCCGCACGCCCTGGCGCGCTTCCTGGAGCGCCTCCCCCGGGAAGCCCCTCCCCGCGCCCGCATCCATAATCTTCATGCCCTCCCTCTGGACCCGGCCGGCTACGCCGGCTTCGAGATCCGCCACAGCGAGGGCGAAGGGGAGAAAACGGTCCTGATCCTTCCGGATATCGCCACATGCCCGCGCTGCCTCTCCGAGATCCTGGACCCCGCCGATCGCCGTTATCGCTATCCGTTCACCAACTGCACCGATTGCGGGCCGCGCTGGACCATCGTGGAGGCCCTGCCCTACGATCGGCCCAACACCACGATGCGCCGTTTCCGGATGTGCCCGGCGTGTCAGGCCGAATACGAAAACCCGATGGATCGCCGCTTCCACGCCCAGCCCAACGCGTGTCCACGCTGCGGCCCGACCCTCGCGTTCTACGCGCGGGATCCCTCCGCCGATTCGGATGGGGAGGACCACCCGGACTTCCCCCTTCAGGTGGGGGAATACCGCCGGATCGCCCGGGGGGACGCGGCGCTGCGCCGGGCCGCGGCCGCTTTGGGCGCGGGCCAGATCGTGGCCGTCAAAGGGCTGGGGGGATTCCACCTCATGGTCGACGCGCGGAACGAGGAGGCCATCGCGCGGCTGCGAGCCCGCAAGCCCCGCCGCGACAAGCCCTTCGCCCTGATGGCCCGGGACCTCGATCAGGTTCGCGTGATGTGTGAGACCTCGCCGGAGATCGAGGCGCTGCTTGCCGGGCCGGAGGCCCCCATTGTGCTGCTCCCCCGCCGACCCGGAGCCCCGGTGGCCTCGAACGTGGCCCCCGGGAACCCCTACCTGGGGGTGATGCTCCCCTACACGCCGCTGCACCATCTGTTGCTGCGGGAGCTGGATTTCCCTGTGGTGGCCACCAGCGGCAACCTGATCGACGAGCCCATCTGCACCGACGAACGGGAGGCCTTCCAGCGGCTGGCCCGCGTCGCCGACGCTTTTCTGATCCACAACCGCCCCATCGCCCGCCACGCCGACGACAGCGTGATGGTCTGGATGCGGGGGGAGCCCCGGATCCTCCGTCGGGCTCGCGGCTTCGCGCCGCTGCCCATCCTCCTGAGCCGGCCGCTGCCCACCTTGCTGGCCGTGGGCGGGCACCTCAAGAACACCATCGCCCTCAGCATCGGCCGCCAGATCTTCCTGAGCCCCCACATCGGAGACCTGGACACGGTGGAGGCCCTCCGGACCTTCGAGCGCATGATCGTGGATTTCCTCCGCCTGTATGAGGCGGAGCCGGTCGCCATCGCCCACGATCTGCACCCGGACTACGCCTCGACCATCTGGGCGCAACGGGCCGCCGCCGGGGACCTCCCCCTGCCGGTCCGGCTTCCCTCTCCCTTGCCCCTTCTCCCGATCCAGCACCATCACGCCCATCTGGCGGCCTGTCTGGCCGATCACGGCGTGGAAGGTCCGGCCCTGGGAGTCACCTGGGATGGCACCGGCTACGGACCGGATGGGACCATCTGGGGCGGCGAGTTCTTGTGGGGGGACGCCTCCGGCTTCCGGCGCGTCGCCAGCCTGCGGCCCTTCTCCCTCCCCGGAGGGGACGCGGCGGTCCACGAGCCCCGACGGGTCGCCTTCGCGCTGCTGTGGGAGATGGCGGGCGAGGCGGCGATGGAATGGGAGGACCTCCCGCCGGTGCGGACGCTGCGCCCGGCCGAACGCCAGGCCCTGGCCCGGATGATGGCCCGCGGGCTGAACGCCCCGCGCACCTCCAGCATGGGGCGGCTGTTCGACGCGGTGGCGGCCATCCTGGATCTGCACCAGCAGGTGAGCTTCGAAGGCCAGGCCGCCATGGCGCTGGAGTTCCTCGCCGATCCCGCCGAGCGGCGCGCCTATCCGCTTCCCCTGGTCGAAAACCCGGGGGGAGAGCCCGCCTGGGTCCTGGACTGGCGCCCCCTCTTGGAGGCCATCCTGGAGGACCTGCGGCGGAGGACGGATCGAGGCCGGATCGCGGCGCGCTTCCACCGGGCGCTGGTGGAGGCCATCGTCGCCGTGGCCCGGGCCGTGGGGGAAACGCGGGTGGCGCTGACCGGCGGCTGCTTCCAGAATCGTTATCTGACCGAAGAGGCCGCCCGACGTCTGGAAGAGGAAGGCTTCACCGTCCTCCTGCACCGCCAGGTCCCCCCCAACGATGGGGGGATCAGCCTGGGCCAGATCTTGATCGCCGCGGCCCGTCTGGAGGGCGCTTCCGATCTGTTTCCGACAGGAGGTGTATGATGTGCTTAGGCGTGCCGGGGAAAGTGGTGGAAGTGAACGAGAGGACGGCCCTGGTGGACTTCTGGGGGATGCGCAAGCCGGTGCTGCTCCACGTTGTGGACGAGCCCGTCTCGCCGGGGGACTACGTCCTGGTCCATGTGGGCTTCGCCATCCGCCGCATCCCTCCGGAGGAGGTGGAGAACACCCTCGCCTTCTACGAGGCCCTGCTCCGGACGACGGAGGAGGATCTGCTGCGCGCCGAGATCCGGGATGAGCTGCGCGCGGTGGAGGAAGGGCCATGATCCGGGCGCGCATGGCGAAGCCTTCCGAGCGGCTGGAGTTCCGGGATCCGGAACGGGTGCAGGCCTTCCAGCAGGCCCTGGATCGGCTGTGCCGGGATCTTCCGGAGCCCATCTCGGTCATGCACGTTTGCGGCACCCACGAGCAGAGCATCGCCCGCTTCGGCCTCCGGAGCCTGCTTCCGCCCAACCTCCGGGTGATCATGGGGCCCGGCTGCCCGGTGTGCGTGACCGACATGCCGGAGGTGGACGAGGCCGTCTACCTGGCCGAGCAGGGGGTGATCCTGGCCACCTTCGGGGACATGTTTCGGGTGCCCGGGACCCTTAAATCACTGGCGGAGGCCAAGGCGGAGGGGGCGGACGTGCGGGTGATCTACAGCCCGTGGGAGGCCCTTCAGATCGCCCGGGAGACCGATCGGGAAGTCGTCTTCTTCGCCACCGGCTTCGAGACCACGGCGGTGGCCACCGCCGCCGTCATCCTCTCCGGCCCCCCAAAGAACTTCTCTGTCTTGTCCGCCCACAAATACATCCCGCCGGTGATGGAGATCGTGGCCGAGATGCCCCAGACCCGGGTGCAGGGGTTCCTGGCCGCAGGGCATGCGGCGACCATCACCGGGTGGAAGATCTTCGAGCGCTTCGTGGAACGCCACGGCATCCCGGTGGTGGTGGCCGGCTTCGAACCCCTGGACATCCTGAGCGCCCTGGTGCAGCTGGTGGAGCTGATCCGTCGGGGGGAGAAGCGGGTGGTCAACGCCTATCCGCGCTGCGTCACGCCGGAGGGCAACCGCAACGCCCAGCGGCTGCTGTGGGAGGTCTTCGAGACCGAGAGCGGGGTCTGGCGGGGCATCGCCTATGTCCCCAACGGCAACCTGCGCCTGCGGCGGAAATACGCCTGGGTGGACGCTCGGGCCCGCTTCGAGATCCGGCTCTCCGAATGGCTGGGCGATGCCCCGCCCCGTCTCACCCAGGAATGCCTCTGCGGCAACATCATGGCCGGCATCGCCACGCCCTACGATTGCCGGCTCTTCGGCAAAGCGTGCACGCCGGAAACCCCCGTGGGTGCCTGCATGGTGAGCAGCGAGGGCGCATGCCGGATCTGGTATGAATACGGGGGGCACATCACAGGGCCTAAGGGAATGAGGGAGCTGGAAGGACAGACTTGACATGAGGGCTCTCCTCTGCTATCAGGTCGCACATATCCTGTGTGTTCCCCGCGGGGTGAAATCTTGAACCGAGAGGAGATCATCTTCGCACCGAAGTGCAGCCCAACGGGCGTATCCGTTATTGGAGGTATGTTGCCGAGGTAGACAAGTACCTTCGAGTCGTGACAGAACCGGATGGGGAGACCGTGCATAACGCTTTTTTCGACCGCCGCTTCAGGCCTTAATGGGGAGAAGACAATGATTTTCGAATATCACCCTGAGACCGATATGTTGTATATCAAATTGATTGAAGGAGTAAGTACTGTCAGAGGAGATCGCCCCAGGGATTGTGCTGGACTTTGACGAGCACAATCGTGTTATAGGGATTGAGATTGAGGAGGCCAGCAAGATCATCGATCTATCAAAATTGGAGTTGAGGGCTCTTCCCGTTGTTCATTTGATCCTGACTGAAAGGACTTCTGTGAAAGCATGAAGCGCTGGATGTAACCTCCAGAAGCCGAGTGGTTCCGCTGCGCGCCGCTTCCGCATCCACATCTCGGCCTCCCAGAGCACACGTTACATTGGCGGACGCACCTCTCCAAGGAAGGCGCCTCCCACGCGGCAAACGCTTCACGAGGATCGCAGCGCGCCCGTTACCCTCCCTTCCCACGGGAATTGCCTGGCCGCCGCATCGCGTCGCCCCGCGGGCGTCCTAATCCACCGGCTTCCCCATTGCTCGGCCGGGTTTTCCTGTAGTATCATCCTGAATCGGATCCGCACGGATTTTGATCTCCCTGTGGACGATGGGCAAGGAAGAGATCTGGGCGTGGGGAAGGCCCTGCATGTATCTCCGAGAACCCGGGGAGCGCCCGATGGAACCCGTTGTCGTCGAACTCTATCACATTCGGATGCAACGGAAAGATGCGATCGGGATCATCCGGCTGGACCGTCCCGAGCGGTTCAACGCCCTGGACGTGGCGATGGCCCGGGACCTGCGGAAGGCGGCCCTGCAGCTCGCCCGCGACCCTGCGATCCGCTGCGTCATCCTGGCCGGGACGGATCGGGCCTTTTGCAGCGGGGCGGACCTGAAATACGTCCGGGAGCGGGAGCATCCGGAGGATTTCTCCTACCTGCAACCCGAGGCCCGGCCGGTGGAGGGCGGATACGGGCGGAGCTTCAAGGAGATCCTGGAATACCTGCACAGCACGATCTCCGAGATCCGGCGCGCGCCCAAACCGTTCATCGCCGCCGTCAAAGGGGTGGCGGCAGCGGGTGGCCTGGGCCTGGCCATGGCCTGTGATCTGGTCTTCGCCTCCGATCGCGCCGCCTTCGAATGGGCCTACTCCAAAACCAGCCTCACGGGGGCGGAGAGCACCACCTTCCTTCTCCCCCGCCTCATCGGCCTGCGGCGGGCCATGGAGATGGTCTTTCTGAACCCCCGCCTCAACGCCCAGCAGGCCCTGGAATGGGGCCTCATCAACGGGATCTTCCCCTTTGAAACCTTCGATCAGGAGGTGGAGGCCATCGCCCACCGTCTGGCGCGCGGGCCCACCCGGGCATGGGCGATCACCAAGGCCCTTATCAATGAGGCGCTGGGGATCGATCGTCTGGATTCCCATATGGCGAAAGAGCTGCGGTGTCTCGTGGAGATCGCCGAGACGCCGGATTTCGCGGAGGGCCTGGCCGCTTTCTTTGAAAAGCGGGAACCTCATTTCCGGGGAGCGTAAAACCGATGGCGACCGAGAGCCTGGGAGCCTGTCCCATCCCGCCCCTTTCCTATCGCACCGTGCTGCTGGGACACGGCAGCGGGGGGCGGCTGATGCACGAGCTGATCGAGAAGGTGTTCCGCCCCCTCCTCCTGCCGCCAGAAACCCGGGTGCTGAACGACGCCGCGGTCCTGAACGTAAACGGATTGCGCCTCGCCCTCACCACCGACGCCTTCGTGGTGGATCCCATTGTGTTCCCCGGGGGGGATATCGGCCGGCTGGCGGTGAACGGGACCATTAACGACCTGGCCGTCAGTGGAGCCCGGCCGCTGTTCCTGAGCGCGGCCTTTATCCTCGAGGAAGGGTTGCCCATCGACACGCTGTGCCAGATCGTGGATTCCATGCGCCGGGCCGCTGCGGAGGCGGGGGTTCCCATCGTCACCGGGGATACCAAGGTGGTCAACCGGGGGAAGGCGGACAAGATCTTCATCACCACCACCGGCCTCGGCCTCGTGGAATACGAGGGGACGCTCTCCGCGGACCAAGCCCGGCCCGGGGACGTGGTGCTCCTGAATGGCCCCATCGCCGCCCACGGCATCGCGGTGATGCTGGCCCGGGAGCAAATCGAGTTCGAGCAGCCCATCCGATCCGACACCGCGCCGCTTCACACCCTGGTGGCCGCCATGCTCCGCGCCAGCCCTCGCATCCGCTGCATGCGCGACGCCACCCGCGGCGGCCTGGCCAGCGCCCTCAACGAGATCGCCATGAGCTCCCGCGTGGGCATCCAGCTGGACGAAGCGCGCATCCCGATCCAGGATGAAGTAAAGGGCGCCTGCGAGTTGCTGGGCCTGGATCCCCTCCACGTGGCCAACGAAGGGAAACTGGTGGCCATCGTCGCCCGGGAGGACGCGGAGCGGGTGCTGGAGGCCATGCGCTCCCACCCCCTGGGCCAGGAAGCCACCGTGATCGGAGAGGTCGTGGAGGACCCCCGCCACCTGGTCCTGCTACGAACCCGGGTGGGCGGCTTCCGAGTGGTCAGCATGCCCGCCGGCGAACCCCTCCCCCGAATCTGCTAAGAAGAGCCCACAAATTGTGAATAAAATCACAATTCGTCGTTGTGCTTCCTCACGGGCCGCGCCGAACAGGAGAGTTTATAATTGATTTAAGGAACGCCCGGACTTTCGCCCAGCCCTTGGTATCAAAGGGAGGAGAGCGCCATGGCAAACCCCGAGGCCCCGATCCCCGTTCCGAACTCGGTGTGGCGAATGGAGAAAGCCCGATTGCAGGACCTGATCGATGCACTCCGCCGGCAGGGCTACACCGTCATCGGCCCTTGCATCCGGGAAGGGGCCATCGTTTACGATGAGATCCATCAGGTCTCGGATCTCCCCATCGGATGGACCGATGAGCAGGACGGCGGACGCTATCGTCTGAAGCGTCGGGAGGATTCCTCCTTCTTCGGCTACGCGGTGGGGCCCCATTCCTGGAAGCGCTTCCTGCATCCCCCGGTCCTCTCCCTGGGCCGAGCGCGCCGCAACGGCGCGGGGTTCGAGTGGATCGCCCCCTCGGATCCTGCGCCCCGCTATGCGTTCCTGGGGGTCCGGGCTTGCGAGCTTCACGCCATCGCGATCCTGGATCGGGTGTTCATGGGCGGGCCGTATGTGGACCCGACGTATCAGGCCCGTCGGGAGGGGGTTTTCCTGATCGCCGTGCAGTGCGCCGTCGCCGGCGGCACATGCTTCTGCGCCTCCATGGGCACCGGGCCCAAGGCCCCACCGGGCGCGGACCTCATCCTCACGGAGCTGGCGGAGGCCTTCATCGTCGAGATCGGGACGGAGCGGGGTGCGGCGTTGATGGCCGGCATCCCCTGCGCTCCCGCCACCGAGGCCGACCGGGCCGCGGTGGAGGCGCAACTCGCCGCCACCGCCCGCGCCATGGGCCGGCAGATGGACACCACCGACCTGCCCGCCTTGCTCTACCGCAACCTGGAGCATCCCCGCTGGGAGGAGGTGGCCCAGCGCTGCCTCACCTGTGGGAACTGCACCATGGTCTGTCCCACCTGCTTCTGCTTCACTGTGGAGGACGTCAGCGATCTCACCGGCACCCAGGCCGAGCGGGTGCGCCGCTGGGATTCGTGCTTCACCACCGAGTTCACCTACACCGCCGGCCGCCCCATCCGCCAGAGCGCGAAGGCCCGTTACCGGCAGTGGCTGACCCACAAGCTGGCCTCCTGGTGGGAGCAGTTCGGGACCTCGGGATGCGTCGGCTGTGGACGCTGCATCACCTGGTGCCCGGTAGGGATCGATCTGACCGAAGAGGTGGCCGCCATCCGCAGGACCGACGGCGCCACCCTCGAGGCGGAGAGGAGGTGATCCGATGTCCAAAGCGGCGATCCTGGAGGCCCTGCGCCAGCACCCCTTCACCCACGACATGGAGGAGGCCTGGAAAGAGGTCCTGGCGGAGATGGCGCGGCTGCAGACCTACCCGCCGGACGCGCTGCTGCTGCGGGAGGGACGCGCCGCCGATGCCTTTTTCCTCATCGTGGACGGCCTGGTGGCCATCGAGATGTTCGCGCCCGAGCGGGGAACCCTGCGCCTGCAAACCGTGAGCGCGGGGGAAGTGGTCGGCTGGTCGTGGGCGCTCCCGCCTTACCGCTGGGAGTTTGACGCCCGCGCCCTCGCCGAAACCACCGCCGTGGTCCTGGACGCCGCCGCCCTCCGGGCCCGGATGAGCCAGGACTGCGCCCTCGCCGCCTGGATCCTGAGCCGCCTGCTCGCTGTGGTCGCCGGCCGCTTGAAAGCGACCCGCCTGCAGCTGCTGGATCTCTACGCTCCGTCGGAGCGGAGGACGCCATGATCCCTTCTCCCACCCACCCATCGGCGCCGACGCTGGAGCGCTTCCTCCCCACCCCCTATCCGGTCACCGGGATCCGCCGGGAGACCGGGGACACGGTGACGTTGCGCCTGCGCCCTCCGGAGGGCCGCCCGTCGGCCTTCCAGCCCGGCCAGTTCAACATGCTCTACCTGTTCGGCATCGGCGAGGTCCCGATCTCCATCAGCGGGGTCCATCCCCGCAGCGGGGACCTGGAGCACACGGTGCGGGCGGTCGGATCCGTCACGCGGGCCCTGGCCCGGCTCCGGAAAGGCGACGTCGTGGGGGTGCGAGGCCCCTTCGGGAAGGGCTGGCCCCTTGAGGAGGCCAAGGGACACGACATCCTGATCCTCGCCGGGGGCATCGGGCTGGCACCCCTGCGTCCCGCCCTCCAGCACATCCTGGCTCATCGCTCCGAATACAAGCAGGTGGTGCTCCTCTATGGAGCCCGCACGCCCGCCGACCTGCTGTATCCGGCGGAGCTGGAACGCTGGCGGGGGCGGCTGGATCTGCAGGTCTTCGTGACGGTGGACCGCGGGGACGAAGCCTGGCGGGGGCACATCGGGGTGGTCACCACGCTGCTCCCTCTGGCCGAGCGGTTGCTGGATTTCCGGAAGGCGTTCATTCTGATGTGCGGCCCCGAGGTCATGATGCGTGTGGCGGCCCGCGAGCTGGAGGATCGCAAGGTGCCCCCGGAGCGCATCTTCCTGTCCCTAGAGCGGAACATGAAGTGCGCTGTGGGGTTCTGCGGCCACTGCCAGTTCGGCCCTGTCTTCATCTGTCGGGACGGCCCGGTGTTCCCCCTGGGCCGCGTCCGCCCGCTCCTGGAGGTGCGGGAGCTGTAAGGGCTCGCGTTCGTTTCGATCCAAAACCGGGAAGGAGGACGCGATGGCGCGTCGTCGCAAGCCCAAGCTGGCGGTCTGGAAGTTCGCCTCCTGCGATGGCTGCCAGCTGACCCTCCTGGACTGCGAGGATGAGCTGCTCACCCTGGCGGATGAGCTGGAGATCGCATACTTCCTGGAAGCCTCCCGGGCGGTCGTGCGCGGGCCCTACGACCTCTCCCTGGTGGAGGGGAGCATCTCCACCCCCGAGCAGATCGAACAGATACAGGAGATCCGGCGGCGGAGCCGCTTCCTGGTCACCATCGGGGCCTGCGCCACCGCTGGTGGGATCCAGGCCCTGCGCAATTTCGCCGATGTGCGGGAGTTCATGGAGCAGGTCTACGCCCGGCCGGAATACATCCGGACCCTGGAGAAATCCCTGCCCGCCTCCGCCTATGTGCCGGTGGACTTCGAGCTGCGGGGCTGTCCCATCGGGAAAGGGCCCCTGCTGGAACTCATCAGCGCCTTCCTCAACGGTCGACGGCCCAACATCCCCAACCACAGCGTGTGCATCGAGTGCAAACGCCGGGGGACCGTATGTGTGATGGTCGCTCAGGGGATCCCGTGTCTGGGGCCGGTCACCCAGGCGGGATGCGGCGCTCTGTGTCCGGCATATCGCCGCGGCTGTTACGGATGCTTCGGCCCGATGGAAACGCCCAACGCGGCCAGCCTGGGGGACTGGCTGCTGGCCCATGGGATGACCTCCCCGGATCTGGTGCGGATGTTCCGGACCTTCAACGCGTATGCCCCTGCTTTTCAGGAGGCAGGAGATCGCTATGTCGAAGCCGCGAACCCTGACCGTTCGGGTTGATGCCCTGGCCCGGGTGGAAGGTGAGGGCGCCCTGCACATCCGGGTGCGGAACGGGCAGGTGCACGAGCTCCGCTTGGAGATCTACGAGCCGCCGCGCTTTTTCGAGGCCTTTCTGCGGGGACGGCGTTTCGAGGAGGCGCCGGATATCACCGCCCGTATCTGTGGCATCTGCCCGGTGGCCTACCAGATGAGCGCGTGCAACGCCCTGGAAAGCCTCCTCGGTCTGTCCGTGGGAGGCTCCCTCCGGGACTTGCGGTTGCTGCTTTACTACGGGGAATGGATCGAAAGCCATGCCCTCCACATGTTTCTGCTGCACCTGCCGGACTTCCTGGGCTATGAGAGCGCCCTCCACATGGCCCGGGATCACCCGGATTGGGTGCAGAAGGGGCTTCAGATCAAGAAGGCGGGGAACGCCCTGATGGCCCGCATCGGCGGCCGCGAGGTTCATCCCATCAACGTCCGCGTCGGGGGCTTCTATTCCGTCCCATCGCGCCGGGCCCTCCTGGAACACAAAGAGGAGCTTGCCCGCGCTCGCGATCTCATGATCGAAGCCCTCCGCTGGATGGCCGGTCTGGAGTTCCCGGAGTTCGAGGAGGATTACGAGTTCGTGGCCCTTTATCATCCCGAGGAATACGCTATCCTGGAGGGTCAGGTTCGTTTCAGCCACGGGTGGCTGGCCCCGGTCTCCGCCTTTGAGGAGATTATCGAGGAGATCCACGTGCCCTACAGCAACGCCCTGCACGCGGTGATTCGGGGGCGCGGCAGCTACATGGTCGGCCCCCTGGCCCGCTTCAACCTGAATTTCCATCAGCTCTCTCCGCTGGCCCGGGAGGTGGCCGCTTCCATCGGCCTGATCCCCCCGGTGCGCAACCCCTTCCGCAGCCTCCTCGTCCGCGGCATCGAGGTCATCCACGCCTGCGAGGAGGCCCTGCGCCTCATCGATCGCTACGAGCCGCCGGATCGCCCCTTCGAGCCCTTCGAGGTCCGGGCGGGGACCGGCTTTGGGGCCAGCGAGGCTCCACGAGGGCTCCTGTATCATCGCTATCGGATCAACGCCGATGGCCTGATCGAGGAAGCGAAGATTGTCCCGCCTACCGCCCAGAACCAGCGCCGCATCGAGGACGATCTGCGCAAACTGGTGCCTTGTTTGCTCCCCTTGCCGAAGGATCAGATCACCTGGCGCTGTGAGCAGGCCATCCGGAACTACGATCCGTGCATCTCCTGCGCCACGCACTTCCTCCAGCTGGAGCTTGTGGAGGAATGAACGCGGGTCCCCGCTGGGTGCTCATCGGCCTGGGCCATCCGATGCGGCGGGACGATGGGGTGGGGTTGTGGGTGGCCGCTCAGCTCCAGGCCCGGAGCGGGCCCGAGGGCGCGGTCATCCCTCTGGGGGTTCCCGATCCGGTGGCGCTGGCCCGGGCATGGACAGGGGCGGAGATCGCCTGGATCGTGGATGCGGTGGCCGCCCGCCTTCCTCCGGGCACGGTCCTCCGAATCCGCGGGGATCGCCTCCTCGAGAACCCCGTCCCCCGAAGCTTCTCCACCCATGGGCTCTCCCTGAGGGAGGCCCTTGCCCTCGCCCGAACCCTGGGGCCATTCCCCCCGTGCCTGGTTCTCTATGGGATCGTGGGAGAAGACTTCGGATTCGGAGAGAAGCTCTCCCCGGCGGTGGAAGACGGCGCCCGCCGCCTGGTCCGCCGGCTGGCGCGCATGATCGCCCGGCTGGATAAAATACACAACGAATTCCGTCCCGGATGAGATGGCCTCCACAAATGGAGCGCGGGAATCATCTCTCTTTTCACCCCGAGCGCCTGGAACGCATTGCCCGGATGGAAGCGGGGCACTTCTGGTTCGTCGGGCGCCGGGCTTTCCTCCAGCGCTGGCTGAGGCGGATCGCCCTCCCGGCGGAGGGGCTGGTTCTCGATGCAGGCTGTGGAACCGGGTGGACGGTTCGCTGGCTGGCCGAACATGGTTTCCGCGTGATGGGCGTGGATGTGCTGCCGGATGGCCTGAGAGATTTAAAGGCCCGGGTGCCTTCCCTGGCTCTGGTTCAGGGCGACGCCAGGCGGCTTCCTCTTCGCGCGGGCAGCGTATCCGCAGTCCTGCTGCTGGACGTTCTGGAGCACCTGGAGGATCATGAGGCGCTGCGGGAGGCGCAGCGTGTGTTGAAGCCCGGCGGATGGGTGCTCCTCTCCGCCCCTGCCCTCCCATGGCTCTGGAGCGCCCGGGATCGGGAGGCCGGGCATCGCCGGCGTTACACCCCAACGATGCTTCGAAACCGCTTGAAGGAAGCAGGATTTCGCATTGTAGACATGCGGTTTTACATGTTCCTGCTCTTCCCCCTGATCCTGGCGAGCCGATGGGCCGGGCGCCACCGCCCGGGGTTTCAGAGGTTCGAGGAGCGCCCTTCCCGATGGTTGAACCACCTGCTGCTTCAGGCGGTGCGCCTGGAAGTCGCCATGGGGCGCTGGATACGATGGCCCTGGGGTTCAACCCTGCTCGCGCTGGCGCGCAAGGATCCCCTTTGCCGGAGTCGGAACCCCGGGTCGGATGGGGCATTGCCTCAGGCGGGTGAAGATGCAGGCGTCCCTGAACCTCCCTCATCAAAGGCCGGCGCATCATGAACAAAATCGCACAGCCCCGGAGGGATTTCGATCTTTTCCTGTTCTCCACCGATCCGGATCTGATCCGCCTGGCGGTGGCGGGCGGAGCGACCGGCGTGGTGGTGGATTGGGAATACATCGGCAAGGCGGAACGCCAGGCGGGCTTCGACACCCAGATCAACCACGACACCTTGGAGGACCTGCAACGGGTTCGCGCCTGCACTACCGCATCCGTCCTGTGCCGGATCAACGCCTTCGGCCCTTGGACCCAAAAGGAGATCGAGGCCGCCGTGCAGGCCGGCGCCGATGAGATCCTGCTCCCCATGGTCCGCTCCGTAGAGGAGGTAGAGCAGGCCCTGGAATGGATCAGGGGACGATGTGGGCTCGGGATCCTGATCGAAACGCGAGAGGCGGTGGCTATTTGCGAGCGCCTGGCCCGTCTTCCCCTCACCCGGGCTTACCTGGGGCTGCACGATCTGGCCATCGAGCGAAGAACCCCCAATCCGTTCCGGGCGATCCCGGATGGAATTGTGGAGTGGGTCCGGTCCGCCTTCCCCATCCCCTTCGGCTTCGCGGGGCTGACCCTTCCAGATCGCGGCTTTCCCATCCCCTGTCGCCTGTTGATCGCGGAGATGGCCCGGCTGGGCTGTTCGTTCTCGTTCCTGCGGCGTTCCTTCTTGCGGGATGTCGTGGGCCGGGATCCCCGGGTGGAGATCCCACGGATCCTGGAGGCGCTGCGGGAGGCTTTCCAGGAGCCCCTCTCTGCGCTTGAGGCTCAACACCAGGAGCTCCTGCGCGCCATTGAGGAAGCGGACGCTTTCTTTTCAAACCGTCATCGGATCATGAGCCCATGGCCGATCTCCAGGGCGCGCCCATCCTGATCACCGGCGGAGCTGGCTTCATCGGCGCTCACCTGACGCGCCGCCTGCTGGAGGCCGGCGCGCAGGTCCACCTCATCGTTCGACCGGGCACCGATCTCAGGCGCCTGGCCGGGATGATGGATCGGGTTTCGATCCACCGGGGGGACCTCCTGGATGCGAAGGGGGTGCGGGAGGTGGTAACGAACATGTGCCCCCGCTGGATTTTCCATCTCGCCGCCCGGCGCGGGCACCCGTGCACGCCAGAGGAACGCCTGGAGCTCCTGCGGTCCAGTCTTATGGGTACCGCGCACCTGCTGGAGGCAGCGCGGGATGCGGGGATCGCCCGTTTTATCCATATGGGCAGCTCCCTGGAATACGGCCCGTATCCGCGGGCGATCCGAGAGGGGGATCCCTTGCGCCCGATAACCGACCGGGGGGTTGCGAAGGCCGCGGCCAGCGTGCTGGTGGCTTTTTACGCTCGGGCCTTCGGCCTGCCCGCGGTTATCCTTCGCCCATTTTACGTCTATGGGCCCGGCCAGCCTCCAGAGCAGCTCATCCCCACGCTGCTCCGCGCCGCCCTCACCGGGGAGGAGGTCCGCCTGACCGCGCCCGGTTACCGGCATGATTTCGTCTTCGTCGAGGACGTGGTGGAGGCATGCCTGCGCGCCGCCATGCGATCGGTCCGGCCGGGGGAATCCTTCAACATCGGCACCGGCATCCAGTGGACCAACGAGGAGGTGGCCGCATGGGTGGAATCCATCACCGGCCGATCCCTTCGCCTCCGGATCGGCGACCATCCTCCCAGCCCGCCGGACACCTCCTGCTGGGTGGCGGATATCCGGAAGGCCCAACGCCGACTGCGATGGTTCCCCCGGTGGGATCTGCCCGCCGGCCTGCGAAGGACCCTGGAATGGATGCAGCGCCATGGAGATCCGGCCTGAAATCAGCGTGGTCATTCCGGTCTTCCGGAACCGGGAAACCCTTCACTCCCTGTATGCACGCCTGCAATCCGTCCTGGATGGGGCGGGCTGGTCCTGGGAACTGATCGCCGTCCACGATGCCTGCCCCGAGGGCTCCCTAAAGGTGCTGCGGGAGCTCGCCGCCCGGGATCCCCGGATCCGGATCCTGGATCTCCCCCGAAACGTCGGGCAGCACCGGGCCATCTGGCTCGGCCTGCACGAAACCCGGGGGCGTTATGTGGTCGTGATGGATGCGGACCTGCAGGACCCGCCGGAAGCCATCCCGCTTCTCCGAAAGGCGATGGAGGAAGCGCAGGGCCGGGCCCTTGTGGTCTTCGCCGGACGACGCGGGCGATATGAGCGGCTGGATCGGATGCTGACCTCGTGGCTCTTCAAGCGGGCCCTCCACTGGATCTGCGGGGCTCCGGCGGATGCCGGGACCTTCTGCCTGATGGAAGGTCAGGTGACGGAGGCCCTGCGACGCTGGGATGCCCCAGAACCGCATTTGCCCACACTGATCGCCTGTGCGGGCTTTCCCACGCGGGTCGTTCCGATCCACCGCTCCCTGCGCCCGATCGGCCGCTCCGCCTACACGACGGGCATGCGCTGGCGGCTCGCCTGGCGCATCCTCCGCACCGCCTGGGCGCTGAAACGCAACCCGGCCCGCTTCCTTCGCCTCTCCAACGCGCTGCCCTTCCCAGAACCACACACCCATCTCCCTGGAGGAGCGAAGCGCGCCCATGTCGGAGCGCATCGAGATCCATAACCAGCGCCAGCGCGAATATTTCGGACGCCGCGTCAAGCGCACGATGTGGCCGGAGCGGACACCCTACGTGATCCGCCAGGTGGATGAGGTCATCCGCTTTGGCGATCTCCGGCCGGGGGAGCGGATCCTGGATGTGGGATGCGGGATGGGCCGTCATGCCTTCCTGCTGGCCGAGCGCGGCCTCCAGGTGGAGGGGCTGGAGCTCTCCCCCTTCCTGATCGAACGAATGCAGGAATTCGATGGCGGGCGATACCGCATCCCGGTCTACTGCGCGGACATCCACCGCTGTCCTCCCGAGCTGCACGGACGCTATGACGCGCTGGTGGGCTTCTTTGTCCTCCACCATCTGGCGGACCTGCGCCAGGCCTTCGCGTCTATGGCTCGGCTTCTGCGACCGGGAGGGCGAGTGGTTTTCCTAGAGCCCAACCCCCTCAACCCTCTTTACTATCTTCAGATCCTGATCACACCGGGGATGTCGTGGGCGGCGGAACGGGGGATCCTGAACATGCGCCCTTCCGTGATTTCAGAGGCGATGGAGCTGGCCGGGCTACGGCTGACCGCCATCGCTCGCTACGGCTTCTTCCCCCCGTTTCTGTCGAACCACCCCTGGGGAGGTTGCCTGGAGCGACTCCTGGAACAGGCGCCCCTCTGGCGATCGCTTCTGCCCTTTCAGCTGTTCCGCGGGGATCAGAGATGAAAAAAGCGGCTCTAACGGTCGGTCTATTTCTGATCAGCCTGTATCTGAACATGGCGGCGGGGATCAACCGGGGGGATGAGGCGTGGTTCCTGCAGGTGATGCGGCGGGTCCATGAGGGGGAGGTGCTTTACCGGGACGTGTTCTACGGGGCCGGCCCTCTCGCTGTGGCTTTCACCGCGCCCCTGATCTCCCTGATCGGCGTGGAGATCCTCGCGGTGAAGGCCGTGGTGGCCGCCGGCTACACGGCCGCGCTGCTCTTCGGGATGCGTATCCTGGAGCGGATGGGGGCGGGCCCAGGAGCATGCATGCTGTTCCTCGGGGCGAACCTGCTGCTGGCGCCCCCTGCGCCCCACGCGCCCTATCAATCTCTGGCCAACGCCTTCCTGATGGCCGCTTTCGATGCCACCACCGCTGCGCTGGGAGCCAGTGACGCGCGGGCCCGCCGGTGCCTCCTCGCTTGGGCAGGGGCAGCCGCCGGGCTGAGTTTCGCCGCCAAACAGAACATCGGCGGCTACGCGTTTCTGGCGATCCTGGGGAGCTACCTGGCCCGGCACAAGGAAGAACGCTCTCCCCTCCGCCAGCTGTGGATCGAGAGCGGACCCCTCGGGCTCGCCTTTCTGGGGACCCTCGCGCTGACGTTCCTGCCGGTCTGGCTGAGCGGCGGGGGGCCGAAGTTTATGGATTACGGCATGCTCAACAAGCCAACTTACCTGCGCCTCTCCGGGATCCCGTATATGGAAGGGCTTGTAGGGATCCTTCGCGGCCTGCAAACCCTTTCCCCCCGCTCCACCCTGGAACAGGGGCTGTGGGCCCTGAGATCCTTTTCGTTCCTCCTGCCTTTCCTGGCCGGTTTCTTCTGGATCGGCGGCTTCCTGGTTCCGCCCTCATCCGGGCGCGCCCCATGGCTCGCCTCCGGCCTCTTTGCGGCGGCCGCTTTCCTGGGCATCTTCCCCCGGGCCGATTATGCGCACCTCCTTTATGCCGTCCCGGCTTTGCTGACAGTAATGATCGGCGGATGGAGCACGTGGCCGATCCGCCCGTGGAAAATCGTCCTCGAACGCGGGATCGGCGCGCTGCTCATCCTGGGCCTGATCGTGGCGTTGATGATCCCGCCGTTGCGCCTCCTCCAGGGCCGTCTGACGATCTCTTCCCTTCCCCATTTCGGGGGCGTCCTGATCGCCCCTGCCCTGCAAGCGCAGATCCTGGAAGAGAGCGCGCGATTGCGCGAACGGGCTCCTGAGCCCTCTGTGTTCCTGCTTTTCCCCACCGCCGGGTTCTATTATCTGCAGACCGAATTGCGCAACCCGACGCCCTTTGATTACCCCACGGCCACCTCCTTCGGCCGGGCCGGCCAGGAGGAGACCATGCAGGCCATCCGGGAGGGGCGCATCCGCTGGGTGTGCTATTGGCGCTGGGAATGGAACCTGCGCCCGGTGCGGATCGAGGCGTTCGTGGAGCAGGAGATGGAACCGGTTGAGAACCTGGGCCTCTGCACCCTGTATCGCGCGGAACGATAAGCGGTCCGAGGTTGCTTTTCCTGCCTGACCGGCCCTATAGTTTGCCATGAGAAATCGGGCGGCTCGATGGACAGTCCCCGAGCATCGGAGGGAGGTTCCCCATGGAAACGCGCCCTCGCCTGTTGAGCCGGATCCACTGGCTGGGTCATGACGCCTTCCGCATCGATGGACCGCCGGTGATCTACCTGGATCCCTGGCAGGTCCCTGCGGACGCGCCGAAAGCGGATCTTATCCTGATCAGCCACGAGCACTTCGATCATTGCTCTCCGGAGGACATCAACCGGCTCCGCCAGCCGGACACCGTGATCATCGGCAGCCCGGCAGCGGCCGCCAAAATCAAAGGCGCCCAGGCCATGCGCCCCGGCGAGCGCCTCTCCGTGAAGGGCGTGGAGATCGAAGCGGTGCCGGCCTACAACATCAACAAACGCTTCCACCCCCGGGAAGCCGGCGGGCTGGGGTTCGTCCTCACCATTGAGGGGGAACGCCTCTACTTCGCCGGGGACACGGACTTCATCCCCGAGATGAAGGAGATCCGCTGCGATATCGCCCTGCTCCCCGTCAGCGGGACTTACGTGATGACGGCGGAGGAGGCCGCCCAGGCCGCCGCGGCCATCCGGCCGAAGGTCGCCATCCCCATGCACTACGGGGCCGGGGTGGCCGGCACGGAGGCCGACGCCGAGCGCTTCCGCTCCCTCTATCCGGGCACCGTGGTCATCCTGAAGCCGGAGCGCTGATCCGGGGAGCAGGCGATGGACCGGGAGGAGCAGGCCCGGCGTTACGCCCGGCTGCGTCGTCGCCTGTGGGCGGCGGAGATGGCCCTGTTCGCCGCCTACGCCATGGCCTGGCTGGGAAGCGGCCTGGCCCTCGGCCTCGGCGAGGCCCTGGCCCGCCGCCTCCCGTCCCCGCTGGACGCGATGGGGATGGCCTTCCTGTTCGGAGGGGGATGGGCCTTGCTCTCCTTCCCCCTCGATTTCTACAGCGGGTTCCTCCTCCCCCACCGTTTCGGCCTCTCCACCCAGACGCGCGCCGCGTGGTTCCTCGATTACCTCAAAGCCGGGGGGATCAGCGCCGCCATCGGCCTGCCTCTGATCGGCGGGCTCTATCTCGCCTTCCGGCGCTGGCCTCACACCTGGTGGCTCCCCGTGGGAGCCGCCTGGATCGGCTTCACCGTTGTGCTGGCCCAGCTCGCCCCTGTGCTCTTGGCCCCCCTGTTCTACCGGTTCCAGCCCCTCCAGGATCCCGAGCTCGCCGGGCGGCTGGCCCGCCTGGCCCAGCGGGCCGGCACCCGGGTGCGGGGCGCCTATGTGATCGACATGAGTCGCCGGACCCGGGCGGCCAACGCGGGGCTAATGGGTCTGGGCCCAACCCGTCGGATCGTCATCGGGGACACGATGCTCCAGCGCTATACCCCCGAGGAGATCGAGGCGATCCTGGCCCATGAGCTGGCCCATCATCTCCATCGGGACATCCCGCTGGGCCTGGCCCTGGAGAGCCTGATCGGCCTGGCGGGCTTTTTCCTGGGGGCCCAATGGCTGCCCCTGGGGCTCCGGATCCTGGGCCTCCCTCGCCTGGATCACCCATCCAGCCTGCCCGTGCTGGCCATCGGCGCGCTGCTCTTCGGTCTCATCGGGATGATCCCGATGAACGCCTGGTCCCGCTGGCGGGAATGGGAAGCGGACCGGGAGGCCATCCGCCTGTGCGGGCGGCCAGACGCCCTGGCGGCCGCCCTGCGGAAGCTGGGGGAACAGAATCTGGCGGAGCTGGATCCGGAGCCGTGGGTGGAATGGATTCTCTCCACCCATCCGGCGCTGGGGAAACGGATCCGGGCCGCCGAAGCCCTCGCCGCTTCTTCCCCCCTCAATCCCGATGTGGTAAACTAATCCTGAATCTGCGCGCGAGGGCCACCTGCATGCAGACGCTTACCCGTGAAGAACAGGAAACGCTGCGAGCGATCCTCCGCAGGGTATTTGAGGAAGCGGCGGTAGAGACGATCCTGAGGGCCCTGGATCATCTGGCCGCTCGCGGGGAACGGGGCACAGCGGATCTGCGCCGGCTGATCGAGGTCCTGGAGGAAAACATCGGCAGGCTGCGGGGGGAAGTGAATCAGCTCGCCATGGACCACCGATCGCTGGAGGAAACCCTGGCCCGCCTGATCGAAGCCCAGGCCCGCACCGAGGCCAGCCTGGCCCGCCTGATCGAAGCCCAGATCCGCACCGAGGAGCGCCTCGCCCGCGTCGAGGAAGCCCTCGCCCGCCTCGCCGAAGCCCAGGCCCGCACCGAAGAACGCGTCGCCCGCCTGGAGGAAGCCCAAATCCGCACCGAGGAGCGCCTCGCCCGCGTCGAGGAAGCTCAGGCTCGCAACGAAGAGCGGACGGCCCGCCTGGAGGAGGGCCAGCGCCGCCTGGAGGAGGCCCTGGCCCGCCTGGCCGAAGCCCAGGCCCGCACCGAAGAACGCGTCACCCGCCTGGAGCGGGCCATGGAACGGATGGCCCGTCAGGTCGGCGCCCTGAGCGACGTGATCGGCGGCGACCTGGAGGATGCGGCCTATATCGTCATCCACGACGCCTTCACCCGGGAGCTGGGATGGAAGGTGGACGTCCTGGAACGCGCCCACCTTCGCTGGGACGGTCACGACCTAGAGGTCGATCTTATCGGTCGGGCCCATGATCCCGCCCGCCCCGGATATGAGATCTGGATCGTCGGCGAGACCAAATACAACATCACCATTGGAGAGGTCAATCGATTCGCCCGGAAGCTGCCCATGATCTCCCGATATCTGAATTACGAGCACGGGGAGAACGAAAAGCGCCTCCTCATCCCCGTATGCTTCTGCTATCGGGCTCGCCCCGAGGTGCGGGAGCGGATCTATAACCTGGGTTTCCATCTGGTTTTCTCCTACGGGCGGATCATCTGGGGGAAAGATGGCCCTCCTGTCTCAAAGCGGAAACGAGCGGCTGCCCGGAAAGGTCGCCGCTCCAGCGCGGGGGCTCGCTGAGGGATCGCTCGATCGGCCCGATGGACTGTCCTGGAGAGCCGAGCCTCCGCATCGAAGCAGGCCTAGTCCGTGACCCATTCATCTCGCTCCCGGAGAATCTCACCCATGGCCAGCCGCACCCTGCTCATGATCCCCGGTCCGGTGGAAGTGGACCCGGAGGTCCTGGAGGCGATGGCCCGCCCTCCCCTCAGCCATATGTCCACGGCCTTCGCGGCCCTGATGCAGGAGTCCCTAATCGGCCTGCAGGAAGTCTTCGATGCCCCAGACGGCCAGCCGTTCCTGGTCCCGGGATCTGGCACCCTGGCGATGGAAATGGCGCTGGCCAACCTGGTCGAGCCGGGCGATCGTGTGGTGGTGGTGGACACCGGTTACTTTGCTGCCCGGATGGCGGAGATCGCCGAATGGCTGGACGCGGAGGTCATCCGGGTGACGGCGGAGCCGGGCGCCCTCCCCGATGAGGGGGAGCTGGAGGCCGCCCTCCGGCAGGGCGTCAAAGTGCTGACCCTCACCCACGTGGATACTTCCACCGGGGTGGTGGTTCCGGTGGAGCGCTGGGCGCCTCTGGCGCACCGCTACGGAGCCCTGGTGGTCGTCGATGGGGTGTGCGCGGTCGGCGGGCAGCGCTTCCATCAGACGGCCTGGGAAGTCGATGTCGCCCTCACCGGCTCCCAGAAAGCCCTCGCCGTCCCGCCGGGGCTGGCGATTGTCGTCGCCCGTCCTTCGGCTCTGGAGGCCTATCGTTGTCGGCGGACCCGCCCGCGATCTTACTATGCGGACTGGGGGAAATGGCTCCCGGTGATGGAGGCTTTCCAGGCCGGTCGCCCGGCCTATTTCGCCACCCCCGCCGTGAATCTGGTGGCGGCTCTGGCCGTCTCCCTCCGCCGGATCCGCGCCGAGGGGCTGGAGGCCCGCTGGGCCCGCCACGAGCGGATCGCCCGCGCCTTCCGGGCCGGGCTGCGGGCGATGGAGTTGGAGATGGTGCCCCGGGATCCTGCCTGGGCGGCCGTGACGCTGAGCGTGATTTACTACCCGGATGGAGTGGATGATCATCTGATCCGGGAAATCGAGCAGGCCGGGGTGACCGTGGCGGGAGCGATCCACCCGGCTTTGCGCGGCCGCTCCTTCCGGGTCGGCCATATGGGAGAGATCGGGCTGCCGGCCCTTCTGCAGACCCTGAGCGCCATCGAGATCGCCCTGCGCTGCCTGGGCCATGCCCTCCCCCCCGGCGCAGGCGTTGCCGCCGCTCAGGCCGAATGGACGCGCGGAGCGTGAAACAAAACGGGGCGGTGGGATCACCGCCCCGTTGCTTTCTGTCCGATTCCCCGAAGCACTCACAGGAAGCCTTCCATCAGGAGCCCATGAAAGTCTCTGGCCTCCGGCTGAACACCACATGGGATCCAGGGGCCATCTCTTTATGACGGGTGAGGGGTCGGAACAGGGAAACGAAGATCCCGTGCTCGGCCCCGGGAACCCCGGTGGCCAGGGGTTGACCCAGCGGATCGAAAACGCCGGAGGCGACCCCCTCCGCCTGATCCGGCGGGGCGGCCAGAGCCACAAACACCCGATTCTCATCCGCCCGGGCGCGGGCCAGGGTATGAAGATCTGACGCCGCGGCGGACACCCACCAGATCAGAAGCTCGGCCCCTCGCAACATCGCGCCGCGGGCGATCTCCGGTGCCCATCCCTCGGACTCCCACAGCACCCCCACCATGCCCCCGCCGATGGAATACACGGGGGATCCTGCCCGCCTATCCCCCGGATGGCGGCCGATCCACCGCCCGCGGTCCAGGAGATGAAGAGCCGCCCCTGTCGAGCCCGCTTCTCCCTTTTCAGGGAACGGAACAATCCACCCGCATGACCATTGGGCGCTGAGAGCTTCCAGGGCTTCAAGGGCCGAGGGGTCGGGATCCGGCGGCAGTCCAGATACCACCAGCAGGGAAGCGCCCTGGCGGATCAGGGTCTCCCCCAGCGTGGCGACGCGCTGGATCCATTGCGTCGTCGTGGGATACGCTCTGAGCTGGAGCAAGCCCATCCGGAGATACAGGGCATCGGGAGGGATGGGCTCCTGAAGCCATCGGGCGATCGGCAGATTCTCATGGGGGGCTGTGAGCAGAGGATCCCATGCGTCCGGCCGAACCCGGGGGCCCGGCGCCGCTTCCGGGTCGACCTCGGCCAGCACGATCTCCTCTCGATCCGGGCTTCCCATCGCCCGATATTGTCCATCGGGGGCGATCACCCCGCTGCGGCCGCAATAGACGACGCTGTCCGCTTCCATTCCGACCTTGTTGGCCACCGCGATCCACACGCCGTTCTCCATCGCCCGCGCCGGGAGCATATAGAGCACCTGCGGGTTGGTGCGGGCGCCTGGAGCCCCTGTCGCAGTCACCAGAGCGGTGGCGTCCAGGATCAGGCGGGCGCCGCGCAGGGCCAGGGCGCGGGGGATCTCGGGCATGCGGGCGTCGGCGCAGATCATCAGGCCCACCCGTCCGAAGGGGAGATCGAAAACCGGGAGCTCCGATCCGGGATCGAACCACTCCCGATCGAAGTGCCAGAGGAAGAGTTTATCGTGGAAGCCCAGGACCTGGCCCTGGGGATCCATGAGGGCCACCGAGTTGCGCAGCCGTCCCGAGGGGTGCGGGCGAGCGAGGCCTACCGCGATATACGCTCGGTGGCGGCGGGCCTTTTCCCCGAACAATCGGAGGATCTCCTCTACCGGGCGCGGTTCGGATCGTCGATAAGCCTCCAGGGAGTGCAGATAATAGGCCGGGTAAGTGCACTCTGGGAGCAGGATGATCTCCGGCTGGTAACGGCCAGCCTCCTCCACCCGATCCAGCGCCCGCCCCAGGGCTTCCTCCGCATGCTCCAGATCCTTTGCCTCCAGCTGCACACAGGCGATCCCTATCGCGGTCATCGCGTGAGCTCCCCAACCATCAGCTTGGCGATGGGATGACCCCTCCTCGAGGCCCTCAACCTCCATCCGGCGAGGCCGATTCAAGAGGGGGTCCCGCAACCGGTTTCCAGCGCCCGGATTTTCTCCACCCGGCGGGCGTGGCGCCCCCCTTCGAAGGGGGTGCGCAGCCAGGTTTCCAGGATCTCGATGGCCAGCCCTGGCCCCACCACCCGCCCCCCCATGCAGAGGATGTTGGCATCGTTATGGGCGCGGCTCATACGGGCAGAATATACATCCGAGACCGCCGCGGCGCGGATCCCGGCCACCTTGTTGGCCGTGATGGCCATGCCGACCCCGGTGCCGCAGATCAGAACTCCGAAATCCGCTTCCCCCCGGGCTACGGCCTCCGCCACAACCCGGGCATAGTCCGGATAATCCACCGGATCGGGCCCGTGGGTTCCGAAATCGATGACCTCGATCCCCCGCTCCCGCATATACATGGCGAGGGTCTCCTTCAAGGCATACCCGGCATGATCCGCGCCGATGGCGACCCGCATCTCCCCCTCCATGTGTCCAGGAATCGGACAGATCGCTGAATCCGTCCGGCCCTCGCCCGCACCCTGCGCTAATGGGTGATGGCCACGACCCGATCGAGGCCGGCGCTATCTTTCAGCAAACGAACCACAGCTCGGGGGAAGGCTGAACGCGCCAGGTCGAGGACGGCCGCGCCCTGCCCGGCCCCAATTTCCAGGAATACCGCCCCCATTGGCCGGAGGAAATCCGGCGCCTGAGCCAGGAAGCGGCGGATGACCTCCAGGCCATCAGGCCCGCCGTCCAGCGCCAGGATCGGCTCATATTCCCGGATCGCCGGATCCAGGACTTCCCACTCCGAGCGGGCCACGTAGGGCAAATTGGCGACCAGCAGATCCACCGCCTCCGGCAGGGGAGCGCAGAGATCCCCCTGAAGGAACGACAGCCGATGGGCGACCCCATGGCGGATCGCATTCTCCCGGGCCACCTCCAGGGCCTCCGAGGAGAGATCCGTAGCGTAGCCCCGGCTGTTGGGCAGATAAACCGCGAGGGTCACCGCGATGCATCCGGATCCTGTGCCGATGTCCGCGAAGGTGAGCGGGGCATAGGTTCGGTAGGTCCGGCTTCGGGCCCACTCCAGGGCGGCATCCACCAGGTGTTCCGTCTCCGGGCGGGGAATCAGGACAGCGGGGGTGACCCGGAAAGGCATCCCGTAGAACTCCCGCTCTCCGATCAGATAAAACAGGGGCTCCCCATGCGCGGAGCGGGCCACCAGCCGGGCGAAGGCTTCCCACTCCGGATCCGTCAGGACACGCTCGGGATGGGCCAGCAAGTAGGCGCGAGATACCCCGAGGACACGGGCCAGCAGCACCTCCGCCGCCAGCCGGGGCTGGGTCGCCCGGACCCGCTGAGCAGCCCAGGCGATGGCCTCTCGAATTGATAGAGTCTGGATCGGGGCCTGATGAATCATCCGGCTGCTTCACCTCATATTTCCCGGATCGCCACATATGGCATGGGATAAACGAGCGGCTGGATCTTCCCACCTAACCTCTGGAGATCAACGAGCTCATTGTGACCCACATGATCTCAGCATAGCCGGAAGAGCGAACGGAGGCCAGTTTTGCCGAGAGCGACGCTTCACCGAAGATATAATAAACATTAACATCGGGGCTTCCAATGGACTCCAGAACCTCGCGCATGAGCGGAGCACCGTGGAGGTTCCATGAGGATCCGCGGCACGACCCGCCTGGTGGGGTTGCTGGGATGGCCGGTGGCGCACAGCCGGAGCCCCCAGATGCATAACGCGGCCTTCGCCGCGCTCAGGCTGGATTGGGCTTATGTGCCCCTGCCCGTCCCGCCCGAGCGGCTGGAAGATGCCATGCGGGGTTTGCGGGCGATGGGTTTCGCGGGAGCCAATGTCACCGTTCCCCACAAGACCACGGTGATCCCCTATCTGGATGAGCTCTCCCCCCTGGCCCGGGCGCTCGGAGCGGTGAATACCCTCCGGGTGGTGGAGGGGCGATGGATCGGGGAAAACACAGACGTGGAAGGGTTCCGCCGGGCCCTGGCGGAGACCGGGCTTTCCGCCCAGGGACAGGCGGTGGCTATCCTGGGGGCCGGCGGGGCTGCCCGCGCGGTCCTGGCCGCCCTGGCCATGGAAGGGGCCGCGGAGATTTTCCTGATCAACCGAAGCCCGGAGCGGGCTCATCGCCTGATCGCCGAACTGCGGGAAACCTTCCCCCCCGCTGGCCTTCGCCTGCCGCCCACCCATGTGCTCCGCCTGGAGGAGCCCCCCCCGGAAGACATCGCGCTGCTGATTAACACCACGCCGGTGGGCATGGCGCCAGAGGTCGAGGCGTCCCCCTGGCCGCCGGAGCGCCCGTTCCCCTGGGGCCTGCAGGGCGTCATCGATCTCATCTATGAGCCGCCGCGGACCCGATTGATGGCGCTGGCGGAAGCCGCGGGGATCCCCGCTTTCAACGGCCTGGGGATGCTGCTGCACCAGGGGGCGCTGGCCTTCGCCATGTGGACCGGCCGGGAGCCCCCCCTGGCCGTGATGCGGGCGGCGCTCCAGGAGTGACCGTCGACCCATCGGCTGCGATTCGACAGCCACCGGGGATCGCAATAAAATAAGGTGATCCAGGGATCAGCCCCCAGGACCGTCCCCCGTGCTCCGGCGGGGGGCTGGTCATCCCGCCGGATGGCCCCTGGGGGCATGCCCTGAACTCTGAATGGAGGAGCATCATCGCAAGGATGACCCAGTTCCAGATCACCGATGACCTGGAAGCGCTGTTGAATGTCCTGCCCCCCGATATCGCCCAGGCCGTGCGAGATCGCAATCGAAACGAGGCCCTGCTGGAGGTTGTGCTGGACCTGGGGCGATATCCGGAGGCCCGATATACCGACGGCGAGGTGACCCTCTGCCAGCGGGAAGTGACGGAAGCCGACCTGCAATACGTGGTCTCCCGCATCGGGGAGTTCGACGCCGACAACCGGGCCGGGATCCAGCGGACCCTGCATCGGATCAGCGCGATCCGCAACCGGCGTGGCAATATCATCGGCCTGACCTGCCGGGTCGGCCGGGCCGTCTACGGCACGATTGAGATCATCCGGGATATCATCCTCTCCGGCAAGAACATCCTCCTGCTGGGCCGCCCGGGCGTCGGAAAGACGACCATGCTGCGGGAGGCGGCGCGGGTCCTGGCGGAGCACAAGCGGGTGATCATCGTGGACACCTCGAACGAGATCGGGGGCGACGGGGATATCCCGCATCCAGCGGTCGGCCGCGCGCGCCGCATGCAGGTCCCCAAGCCCAGCCTCCAGCATGAGGTGATGATCGAGGCGGTGGAGAACCATATGCCCGAGGTCATCATCATCGATGAGATCGGGCGCGAGCTGGAGGCGATCGCCGCCCGCACTATCGCCGAGCGCGGCGTGCAGCTGATCGCCACCGCCCACGGGAACACCCTGGAGAACCTGCTGATGAACCCCACCCTCTCCGACCTCGTGGGCGGCATTGAGAGCGTGACGCTCTCGGACGAGGAGGCCCGGCGGCGGGGCACGCAGAAGACAGTCCTCGAACGGCGGGCGCCCCCCACCTTCGACGTGCTCATCGAGATCCAGGACCGCCAGCGGCTGCTGGTTCATCACGACGTGGCTGCCAGCGTGGATGCCCTCCTGCGAGGCCAGCAGCCCGACGTGGAGCTGCGCTATCGGGATGAGGAAGGGCACATCCACATCGAGAAGCCCCGATTCCGGCGGGCGGTGATGATGGGGAAGTCTCCCCTCCCCTTCTGGCGCGGGGAGATCATCTCCACCACGCCGATCGCGACGGGGGAATCCCTGCCCGCCTCCCCACGGGTGACCGTGGAACGCGCCGGAGTCTTCGAAGATGAGGGCGAGCTGGAGGAAGCCCCATGGCCGGTCTCCCCGCTCCCCTCGGGCAATGGGCCGCGGCGCCCCCTGCGGGTGTATCCCCTGGGCCTGGCGCGGAACCGCCTCCAGCGGGCGGCCAGCGTCTTCGGGACCCCCATTCAAATCGTGGAGCAGATCGGTGAGGCAGACGTGGTGATCACCACGAAGGCCCATTACCGGCGCCACCCCCGGGTGCTCCACGAAGCGGAAGGCCGTGGGGTTCCTATCTACGTGGTCCGCTCGAACACGGTGACCCAGATCGAAAGCTGTCTGGCGGACATCCTGAACCTGGCCCCTGCGGAAGGGGAAGAGGACGATCGCCTCGCGCAGGCGCTGGAAGAGGCGGAGGCGGCCATCCGGAGGATCCTCAACGGGGAAGCGAAATACGTGGATCTATCTCCCCAGAACGCATATATCCGGCGCCAGCAGCATCTCTTGGCCCGCCAGTATAATCTGATCTCCCATAGCTACGGGAAGGAGCCGAACCGTTATGTTCGAATCTACGGGGAGTGAGATTCTGTTGGAAGGGAAGCCTTAAAGCTCCCAGAGGCCCGCTGGCGCCATCTCCCCTCGTTCGCTCAAAATCAACCCGATGCGATGCTGATGAGCGGCCTGAACGGCCCCCAGCTGCATGGTCATCCCGAAAATAAAGGGGCGGATCCGCCCCTGGATCCCCCGCTCCCGCAGGAGCCTCCGGATGCGTTCCCGGCTGAGGATCCCCGCGAAATCCTCGAAATCCCGGGGTCGAGCCCTCACCCGCACAGAGATCAGAAGCCATTCGACGTTTCCCTCGGCATCCCGAACCTGCGTGACTCCATCGATCTCCGTCTCCGAATCCAGGGGTAGAGAGGAGATCGGCATCTGGAGTTGATACCCCCGGCTTTCCAGCCATCGCTCCATATAGACCGCCATGCGCTCCTCCGCCACGATCCCCACCACGGACCCGAAACGGTTGAGTTGATCCCCCATCGCCTGTTGCGCAAGGACCAACCGACGGATCTGAGCAGTCAGATCCCGGATCTCCTCCTGGATCCGGATCTGCGTCTCCTCCAGCCGGGCCAATCGCTCCTCCGTCCGGATCTGCGCCTCCTCCAACCGCGCCAATCGCTCCTCCGCCCGGATCTGTGCCTCCTCCAGCCTTGCCAGCCGCTCCTCCGCCTGCCGCTGGGCCTCAGCCAGCTTCGCCACCGCCTCCTCCAGCCGGGCCAATCGCTCCTCCGCCCGGATCTGTGCCTCCTCCAGCCGCGCCAATCGCTCCTCCGCCTGCCGCTGGGCCTCAGCCAGCTTCGCCACCGCCTCCTCCAGCCGGGCCTGGTTCGCCGCTAGATCCGCAAAGCGCTGATCCACCTCTAAACGGAAGCGAATGAGCGCTTCGACCTGGCGTTCCTGAACATTCGTCAGGGCCTGAATCGAAGACGTTATGGTTTGCAACACAGCGAGCATGGAGGAGAGGACCCGCGTTTGCTCCTGCTGATGACGGGCGACTTCCGCCAGCACGGTGCCGATCACCGCCTGGAGGGCCTGGACCTGCGCGGGCAGGACCATCACCTCCTCGCCCAGCAATAGCTGGCGCAGGCGCTGAAGCCATTCCCGATTCTCTTCCAGCAGGCGAATCAGATCGTCGAAATCTTCCACGGTGAACGCCATCCTTCAGCCCCCCTGGAGGTAACATCGGGCCATCTCATTTTATATCAATGACGGAAATGACGCCTTCCGGTGAACACCATGGCGATCCCCCAGCGATCGGCGGCCTCGATGACCTCGGGATCCCGAATAGAGCCCCCGGGCTGGATGATCGCCATCACCCCGGCGGCCGCGGCGACCTCCACCCCATCCGGGAAGGGGAAGAAAGCGTCGGAAGCCAGCACCGCCCCCCGGGCTCGTTCCCCCGCTTTCATCACCGCGATTCGCACCGCATCCACGCGGCTCATCTGCCCCGCCCCAACCCCCACCGTCTGGCCCTCCCGGGCCAGCACAATGGCGTTGGAACGCACATGGCGAACCACCTGCCAGGCGAACCGGAGATCCCGCCATTCGGATTCGGTGGGCGCCCGGCGGGTAACAACTTCCCACGTCCTGGGATCATCTCCCCCCTCATCAAGGGTCTGAACCAGAAATCCACCGAGGGCGCTCCGAACCTCGAGGGGTAAGGTTACCGCATCCCGCATGCGGATCACGCGGCACGCCTTCTTCCGCGCCAAGCGCTCCAGCGCCTCCGGCTGATAGGCCGGGGCGACGATCACCTCCAGAAAGATCCCCTGCAGCGCCCCAGCGGCTTCGACATCGACCGCCGTGTTGAAGGCGACGATGCCGCCATATGCGCTCTCTGGATCGCTATCCAGGGCGCGCCGGAAAGCCTGCGCCGGCGTATCCGCCACCGCGGCCCCGCATGGGTTGTTGTGCTTGACGATGACCGATGCCGGCACAGGGAGATCCTGCGCCGCCCGCCAGGCAGCTTCCAGATCCAGCAGGTTATTGTAGGAAAGCGGTTTCCCCTGGAGCACCTCGAACGGCAAGGGACGGAGAGGGTCCAGATAGAAGGCTCCAGCCTGATGGGGGTTCTCCCCGTAACGCAAAGGGATCGCCGGCCGCCCGAAAAGGAGCAACCGCTCCGGGAGCGACCCGGAGCCCAGGCCCTCCGGATCCAGATACCGGGCAATCATCGCATCATAATAGGCTGTCATCTGGAACACGCGGGCCGCCAGGCGCCGTCGCAACTCCATGGGAACTTCCCCGTGCTGGCGAAGGGCGTCCAGGACGAGAGGATAATCCGCGGGGCTGCTGCATACGACCACCCGGGCGAAATTCTTCGCGGCCGCCCGCAGGAGCGCCACGCCTCCGATGTCGATGGCTTCGATCGCTTCCTCCAGGCTTCCTCCCCGGGCCGCTTCTTCGAACGCATACAGATTCACCGCTACCAAGTCGATGGGATGCCCGCCGATGGCGGCAAGCTCCATTAGATCTCCCTCCGTGGCCCGGGCCAGGATCCCGGCGTGCACCCGGGGGTGGAGGGTTTTCACCCGTCCTCCCAGGATCTCCGGAACGCCCGTCCATTCCTCCAGCGGAGTCACCGGGATCCCCGCGGCGGAGAGAGCCTGGGCGGTTCCCCGCGTGGCGAGGATCCGCCAGCCCAGCTCAACCAGACCGCGGGCGAACTCCACCAGCCCGCTCCGGTCCGTCACACTGAATAAAGCGTAACGTTCCGCCATCGGGTGGCCCTCCCTTCGGGTCAATCCTGAGCAGAAGGAGGAAATCCTTCATAACTGGAGGTCATGGTTCCCCTCGTGCGATGAAAAAGGCCAGGTTTCCGCGCGTTATCCTTTCAGGAACTCCTCGATCGCAGAGCGGCTGATCCGATAGGTGGTGCCGATCTTGCGGGCCTTCAGCTGGCCGGATTCGATCAGCTGCAGGACATCCTCCGGGGATACCTTCAGGTAGGCGGCGGCCTCTTCCACCGTCATCACCTCAGGCGCCGCTGCAGGGGCGGCCGGCCGGGCGGTCATCCCCTGGAACAGCTGGGTGAAAAACTGGGCCAGCCCGAAGCCAGCCCCCGCACCCACGCCCGCCGCAGCCAGCCCACCCAGCTCCTGCTGCGCCGCCTCCCGCAGGGCGTCTGCCGCCTGCAGCTGTGCATATGTCTGCACGTCCAGCAACCCCATCGCCCGCAGCTCCTCGATGGTCTTCGAGGAGGGCCGAAGGGACTGCACATAGAACGCCTTCAGGTCCAGGCCCAGCGCCCCGAAGTCCTCCTGCGCCCTGGCCCGCACCGCGGCGCCCAGCTCCTCGAAAAACCCCGCGAGGTCCACCACCGGCCGGTTGAAGTTGCCCACAACGTCGGCCAGCTTGCTCACCAGGATGCTGCGCAGGTAATCCACAATCCGCTCCGTCTCATACAGACGCTGAACCCCCACGATCTTATTGACGAACAGCTGGGGATCCCTCACCTGGATGGCAAAGGTTCCGTGACCTTGAAGCAGGACCACGCCCAACCCCATGCCCGGGTTGCGGACGACGATGGGCTCCAGGGTTCCCCATTTCAGATCCACAAACTCCCGGGTGGAAACGAAATAGACCTCTGCGGTGAAGGGGGAACGGCCACTGAAGAGCGGCCCCAGCAGGTTGATCAGAAGCGGGATGTTGGCCGTGGTGAGCGTGTGGCGGCCGGGGCCGAACGCGTCCAGGGCTTTCCCATCCCGGAAGAAAACCGCCACCTGACTTTCCCGCACGATGAGCTGGGAGCCCAGGCGGAAATCCCCTGCCCCTTCCTCGGGGAACCGCCGGACGATCTCCCGGCCGGTGTCATCCGCCCATTCGATCACATCGAAGATCCGCGGCATCCCGATACTCCTTTCTCCGTTCTCTGTCGGCGGCACGGACTCTTGGCGTCCAGTCTAGTCCAGTCTAATGGAAGAACGATCGGAAGGCCACCAGGAAACCGATCGCCACCACCGTCCGCCGCACCCAGATGCGATCGACTCGCCGCGCGATGGCAACGGAGGCATACCCCCCGGCCAGCGCGCCGATCGCCATCCACAGCACATCCCCCCAGAGCACAGCGCCGGACTGGATAAAGTAAAGCGCGGCGATCCCATTGATGGTGAACGCCAGCACGTTTTTCAACCCGTTCATCTGATGGATATCCGTCAGCCCCATCAATTCCAGGGCGGCCAGCATCAGGATGCCGATCCCCGCCCCAAAGTATCCCCCATAGAATCCCACCAGAAGCTGGAAGAAGACAAGAGCAGCCCACCGCCGGACAGAGATCGAGGTCGTGGACCGCGGCAGCCAGCGCTGGAGCTGAGGGCCGATCATCAAGAGGATCGTGGCGAACAGCAATAGATAGGGGATGATCCCCCGGAACGTCCGTTCCGGGGTGTGAAGCAGCACATACGACCCCAGGAATCCGCCGACCAGAGAGGGCCAGAATAGGATCAGCAGCCAGTGGCGGATCCGCTTGAGCTCGTAGCGAAATCCGAAAGCTCCGGCGAGGGATCCGGGAAGGAGGGCCACCGTGTTGGTGGCGTTGGCCAGGATCGGATGGCGGCCCAGCCACAGCAACGCCGGAAAGGATACCAGAGTCCCCCCGCCTGCGATGGCGTTCATCGCCCCGGCGATAAAAGCGGCCATGAAGACAATGGGCGCATCCCGCATGAAGCTCCTCCGCCCCCATAGATGGCTGATGCCAGTGATTTTACTGGAGAACAGCGGGACGTACGCGAGGCCACAAGTGGATCGCAAACGCGAAGACCCCCAGCGCTTCCAGGCCAGCCCCTACGGCCAGCCCAACGCCCCATCCGGCGGCCCCGGCCAGACCGGCGCTGAGAGCACCGGCGTTCAATAACCCGAAGGAAGCCCAGGCCCACCCCGCCCGCCCGCGCGGATCCCCGGGGCGCTCCAGGGCAAACCGCGGGAAGATCCAGTAGGCCACCCCGAAGGCCAGCTGAACGGTCCAGCCGATGAAGAGGCTGTGGATATGCCATGGGAGCAGGCGCATCACCCACGGCGCATAGGGGAAGGCCTTGTGAGCCAGCATCAGGCCTCCAATCAGGAAACCGAGCGCCAGATGCCCGAGAGCCGCACGGATCATGCAACGACTCAACCGCGGCATCTCACTTCCCCTTCACCCGGGGCCAGAGCAGCCCCGTGAAGATCCATCCCGCCGCCACCAGGGCCATAGCGCTCAGCAACAGGCCCCAGCGGGCGATGGGCTGCGGATCCACGGCGACCCACGGCTCGCAGATCGCCCGCAGGATCAGCCCGCCGTTCAACAGAAAGAAGACCGACCAGGCCAGGGCCTCGTTTCCCCGAGGGCGCTCCTTCGAGAGCGGCGGGAACATCCACCAGGCCACCCCGATGATGAACTGGGCCACGCCGCCCAGCATGAACAGGTGGAAATAAACCGGGCTGGCGGCAGCCAGGACCGGGGGCAGCGCTACGAGGCGCCCCAGCCCCAGCAGCCACCCCAGGAGCAGCGCCACGGCGAGATGAACCAGGGCGGCTCGGAGAAACCAGCGGGTTACACGCGGCATCCGGTCTCCTCCGATACGGGCCCTCACGGCCAACCGCGGACGATGAAAAGCGAGAACGCCATCGCCATCAAGCTGGCCAGCAGCGTCAGCCGGGCCAGCCAGGAGGCCAGCCGGCGCCAGCGGGCCGCCTCGTCCCCCTCCGGGTTCGTCTCCAGCGCCCGGGTCGCCCGGGGCCCCGCCCAGAAATCATGCAACGCGTTGCATCCGATGACCATAACCACCGCGAGCAGCTTCCCGGCCAGCGCCCGCCCGAAAGCGCCCCGCCAGAACGCCGGATCCAGCACGAGCCCCAGCGTCACCTCCCGGGCGGCCAGGTTGATCAGACCAGTAAGGATCAGAACCCCGATGGCGATCCAGCCCATGGTCCGGAACCGCAGGCCCAGGGCCTGGAGAAGCGCCGGGGAGAGGGCGCGGAACGCCGGCTGGCGAAGAGCCGGGACGACGGCGAGGGCCAGGAAGAGTTGCCCGCCGATCCAGAAGATCGCTGTTAGCAGATGCAGGCCCACGGCAATGAAATAGAGAGTCCGCATCGATCGCGCCTCCTGGCCGGGGATCCCCGCCCAGGATCCAGCATACCCCAACGCCCCCAGCGCCACCTTGCTTCAAGTCAAAGTCCAGCCCGTCCCTCTCGTCACAGATCCTGGAGCCGAACCTGGAGCTCGTAAAGGGAGAGCACGAACCTGAACGCGTCCCTCGGTCACGCTCACGATGGCCCCTTTCATCAGAGCTTCTCGATAGTGTTCGATAATGTGCAACAATGTGCAACAAATAGCGGTTGACGTTATCGGGGCGCATGTTCCGTAGGCGAAACACAATGACGCTGGGTAAGCGGGCACCACCGGCAGCAACCAGCTCACTGAAATCCAGATCATGGGTCAAAAGCACGCGGTTCTCTTCCCGGGCTTTGGCCAAAATCGCCTGGTCTTCGAGACGCTCAAGACCCTCTTCATGGAGGTGGACAGCATCATACCCCGGGCTGCGGAGGAAATGTGCGGTTTTCGGAGAGATTCCCACATCGGCGAGAAACTTCATGCTGAACCTGGCTCTAACGCATAGTTTGCTTCTTCAGCCAACCAGGCCGCATAACGTAAGGCTTGTCGAATGTCTTCCGGCTCCAGATATGGATAAGCTTCTATGATCTCTTCAACGCTCATGCCATTAGCGAGCAGATTCAGAATCAGCGAGACAGTGATTCGCATGCCGCGAATGCATGCTCGCCCCCATGACATTTCGATCAAAAGTGATCCGATCAAAACCTGGTACCGAAATCATATTCCGCCTCCTATTGACGACAAGAGGCAACGCATGGCCCTTTGAAGTATAGTCGCAAGCAGAGCATGGTCAAACGCTTCACGCTCACCCCCCATTGGATCTCCATCATCGAAGTCCTTCGCCGGCTGGCGAAGAACCAAGACGACCGCGAGGGCCTGGCAAAACTGCCCACCGATCCAGCATCGCCGTTAGCAAATGCAAGCCCATGGCGATGATATGGAGCTCCAGCTTTGAAATAATGACTGAAAACTTGAAGAAGATGCCAGAACGCTTTATCTTTATAATGGCCATACGCCTGTAGTCCGAAGAGCGGATCTCAAGGAGACCTCCCATGCGAAAAGCCCTCGCGGGGGTTTATCCGCTTTGCCTCGTTCTTGTTCTGAGTCTGAGCGGGCTTGTCGCTTACACCGCGCACGCCCACGCGGAGATAGATCGCTGCGAACCATCGCCGGGGTCCTCCATCCTGTCTCCCCCTTCGGAGGTGCGCTGCTGGTTCACCGAGGAGCTGGATCCGAAGGGGAGCACTCTCTCCGTCCTCGACGCCGAAGGGAACGCCGTGGATCGCGGAGACGCCCACGTCGACCTGAACGATCCAGATCGCAAGCAACTGGTGGTTTCCCTGGATCCAGGCCGGATGAAACCCGGAACCTACACGGTGCGCTGGCGCACACGTTCAGCGGAAGATGGCGATATTGCCGAAGGGACCTTTGTTTTCACACTTGAGCCAGCCCCCGCTTTCATGGCTTCCCCACTGCCTACCCCTTCCCCTACACCGACAGCTCCCGTATCGCAACCCGCCTCGATTCCGCTCTTTCTCACGAGCACTCCGACCCCCTTCTTTCCTCCTACCGCCCACCTGAGGCTTCCCCGATGGGCACTGCCGGGAGCCGCCCTGATCGCCCTGGTCCTCCTTGGGATCGCCGCGCTGGCCATCCGCCGGCGTGGATAAACCCGGATCGGAGGGATTCTCTGTGCGCTGGCGGTTGGGAGGATGGATTCTTCTGATGCTGCTCGGGGCGCTGGCTATCGTGCCGCCGGCCATGGCCCATGCCTTCCTGGTCCAATCCGATCCGGCCCCTGGATCCCAGCTGGAAGCGCCACCTCGCTGGGTGCGGCTATGGTTCAGCGAGCCGGTGGATCCCGCCCTCAGCCGCATTGAGGTCTACGACAAGGCGCGCCGCCGGGTGGATCGAGGGGATCTCATAGCCGATCCCAACGATCCCCGTCGCCTTCAGATCGCTCTGGAGCCGATCCCGGAAGGCGCTTATACCGTCGTCTGGCAGGCGTTCTCCCGGGTGGACGGCCATCTCACCCGCGGATTCTTCAGTTTCGCGGTCGGGCGGGCGGTGATCCCGGGCGCGAGCGCCTCGACGGTCTCGTTCCCGCTCTGGGCCCTTGGGCTTCAGGGAATCCATCGACTCGCCTTCCTGATCGGGTTCGGCCTGTTGATTTTCTACGAATGGATCTTCCGGCCTGCGGTGGAAACTCTGGGACCAACGGGCCAGCCCCTCGCCTGGATCGGGGCACGCAGGATCCACGCGGTCTTCCTCTTCGCCCTGATGGCTGAAGGGCTGCAGGCGATCGCCCAGTTCCTCGCCCTGACCCCGGATCTGCCTCCCACGGCCCAAAGCGCGCTCCTGGAACGAGTGGGGACCGAGGCATTGATCCGAGGGGCCATGATAAGCGGGGCGATGCTGATGGGGATGGCCCCTCGTGGAGCCCAGCGAAGCCTCCGGCTTCCGAGGGCCCTCCTCGTTTTGGGCGCGCTCGGGACGTTTTCGACGACCAGCCACGGGGCCGCCCTGGGGACCTTCTCCGCATGGCTTTTCGATTTTCTCCACCGCGTCTGGGCTGCCCTCTGGATCGGAGGACTCTTCGGATTGGCCGGCACGCTGGGGACATTGCGGGTCCTCCCACCGGGCACGCGCCGGCTCTATCTCGCCATCGCCGTGCCCCGCTTCTCCCGCCTTGCCCTCCTCAGCGTCATCGGCCTGGCGATCACTGGCCTCTATAATGCATGGATCGAAGTGGGGACGCCAGATTGGATATGGAGGACTTCTTACGGCCGATTGCTTATCGCCAAGTCCGCGCTCCTGACGTTGCTTCTGCCCATCGCTGCCTGGAATCGATTCCGGATGCAGCCTCGCTTTGCCCAGGGGAATGGACATGCGGAGCAGGCCATCGGGCCCTTCCAGAAATTGGTTCTCGGGGAAGTGCTGGGGGTGATAGCCATTGTAGCCCTGGCCATTGGGCTTGCGGCGACACCGCCGCCCCGTTCGCTGCCCTCGACCGGGGCGGTCGCCCCGGCCCGCATCCTCCTCGGCCGGCCCGCGGAAGACTTGCGTCTCCGGCTGGCCCTCATCCCTTCGGATACGCCCCGCCGCTTTGAGATCGAGATCACCGATCCACGGGGAAGCCCCCTGCCTGACCTCCAGCGGGTGATCATGGAACTGACCCTGCTGGACTCGGACATCGGGGTCCGACGGGTTCGGGCGCAGCTCCAGCCGGATGGCCACTGGCTTGCGGAAGAGACCCTCTCCCTGCCCGGCTTCTGGCGGATCCGGGTGATCGTCCGCCGGCAGGGTCGCGAGGATGTCTCCAGCGACTTCCCCTTCTACCAGCCAGGCGGTCCTCTGGAGACCGCTTCGAACGATCCCCAGGCCCTGGCGCTTCTGCAGCACGCGGATGAGGCCATGAACCGCCTGCAAACGGCCCGAATGGAGGAGGAGCTCAACGATGGGGATGGACGCGTTCTTTTCGCCACGTATGCGTTCCAGGCGCCCGATCGCATGCGGCTGCAGATCGAGGGCGGCGCATCCTCCATCACAATCGGGAAGGTCCAGTATGTGGAAGAGGATGGGCGCTGGCAGATGCTCACCCTGGCGGATCCCTTCCGGTTCCCGGATTTTCAGAACGCCCGGACGGTGGAAGCCGCGCGCCTCGGGCGGGAGGAACCGCTGGGCGAGGCTCGGACCCGAGTGGTTGTCGCCCGGGCCCTCTCCGGGCGTCTAACGCTGGCCTTCTGGATCGATGAGGATAATTTCCACCTTCACCAGGTGATGATGGCGGGCCCCGGCCACTTTATGGTTCAGCGCTATCGCGACTTCAACGCCCCGCTCGCTATCGAGCCGCCAGCAGACGCTCCCCGCGCTCCCTGAGCCAGCACAGGGGGCTTCCCCTGACGCCCATCGGGTCCGGTCATGTTATCCCTTTCGCTTTTTAGATACGCGACTTCGTGCGGGGCGTCGCCTCACCCCGCGCGACCGATCCGAAGACATAAGCGGCCGCTACATCCAGCTGGGCGGCAAGAAAAGCGATCAAAGGCTCCAGCCCGCGCGCCGGGGTCGATCGTCGGAATCCGCGCTCCCTCCGGTCCATTGATCCATCATCCCCATGGATGCCAAACCGCTGCTCGCCGTGATCCTATAATAATCCTTCCGCCAGCCACTCGGCGAGATGCAGGGCGCGAACCGGAAGGCCCTGGCGGTGCAGGCCGCCACCGATGTGCATCAGGCAGCTCCAGTCGCATCCCAGGACGACCTCCGCGCCGGTGGAACGGATGGCCTGGATCTTCCGGGCGAGCATCGCCCCGGAAACCGCTTCGAAGTGCACGGAGAAGAGGCCTCCGAACCCGCAACAGGCTTCCGCATCCGGCAACGGATGGTAAGCCGCCCCGGTCGCCCGGATCAGGCGCTCCGGCGCCTCCCGCACCCCCAGCATCCGCAGGAGATGACACGAAGGGTGATACGTTACCCTCCCTTCCCGTCGAACCCCCAGGTCCTGGATCCCCAGCACATCGATCAGATACTGGCTGAGCTCACAGGTTTGCGCGGCCAGCGCCTCCCAGCGCGCGTAAAGAGGGCGCCCTTCCAGCAAGGCCCGATAGCCGTGGCGGATCATCGCCGCGCATGAGCCGGAGGGGACCACCACCGGGAGATCGGGGTCGAAGGTCCGCACCCAATGTTCGGCCATGGCCCGGGCCTCCTGCCAGCGCCCGACGTTGAAGGCCGGCTGCCCGCAGCACGTCTGGGCCTCCGGAAAGCGCACCGTGACGCCGATCCTTTCCAGCAACTGCACGGTCGCGATCCCGATCTCCGGCCGCAACCAGTCCACCAGGCATGTCACGAAGAGCTGAACCATCCGGCTCATCCGGCCTCCTCGATCAGAAAGGCGATCACCTCCTTCGGCCCGTGCACACCCAGCGTGAGCGTCTTCTCGATATCCGAGGTCCGGCTGGGGCCGGTGATGGCGATCAGCGCGCTGCTCTCCTCGATCCACTCCATCAGGGCCCCGGACGACCGGGCCTCCCTCAGCCAGGCGGCCAGGCATGAGAAGACCTGAACTCGCCGGACCAGGGCGATGTGCAGGGGGGGCAACAAGGAGGCGCAACGCATCCCTCCGGCGCCTCCCGCCACCCACAGCGTCCCGGTGTCCGCAAAGGCGGCCAGCACATCGGTGATCCCGGCCTCCGCCATCGCCCAGCGCCCCAGCCCGAGGTAGCGCGGCCCTTCCTCTCGGGGAAGGCCCCCGCTCATCACCGCCAGCCCCGCGTCCTCCAGCGCCGGGATCAGGCCCGGATAAGCATGCGCGGTTCGGGCATCGACCAGGACGTGCCGGATCTTCCGTTCCCGCAGCCGGGCGACCACCTCTCGGATCGCTTCCGCCTCGGTGGCGCACCGGACCCCCTGAACGCCGATCTCCGCCCATGAAGCCCACAATCGCTGAACCGCCTCCTCGCTCCCCGGCGGGGCCTCCAGCGGCATGGCGGGCACAGGCTCCAGTGGGACAGCCCGGCGCGTGACCCGGCGTCGCACCGCCTCCAGCACCGGATGATTCATTCGCCACCTCCCTTCCGGGATGTCCACCAATCCCGAAACGCCGGTCGCTGGGGAACCGGGAAGTCTCGAACGGCCGTCCAGGCTCCCAGCGGTCCGAGCCCCCGGCGCAGCCAGCCTTCCCGGCCCAGGCGGCGCAGGAGACCCATCGCCCAGCGTCCAACACGCGCCCATAGCGAAGGATGGCGGGCCGCCTGGGCATACGCCCGCAGCCCGATCCGCTCCCAGGCCGGCAGCAAGCTTCCCGCCCGCATCTGCCGCCAGCGGACCAGGAGATCGGGAATCGGGATGCGCACGGGGCAGATCTCCTGGCAGGCTCCGCACAGGCTGCTGGCGTAAGCGAGCTCCGCGCCGTCCCCATCCCCCAGCATTGGCGTGATGATGGATCCGATGGGGCCGGGATACACACTCCCGTAGGCGTGGCCTCCGATCGCCTGATAGACCGGGCATGCATTCAGGCAGGCGCCGCACCGGATGCAATAGAGCGCCTCCTCCAGCGGCGTCCCCAACCAGCGGGAGCGGCCGTTGTCCACCAGCACCACATGGAGCTCCTCCGGCCCATCCGGCTCCTCCCGACGGCGGGGGCCCGTCAGGAAGGACGTGTAGGCGGTGAGGGCTTGGCCAGTGGCGCTGCGGGCCAGCACCCGCAGTATGATCTCAGCGTCCTCCCATGTAGGCACCACCCGCTCAATGCCCATCAAGGCCACGTGGATCGGCGGCAGGGTGGTCACCATACGGCCGTTCCCCTCATTAGTTACCAGCACCAGGGTCCCAGTCTCCGCGATCCCGAAGTTCACCCCGCTGATCCCCATCCGGGCGTCCAGGAAAACCTGGCGCAGGGCGCGGCGGGCCGCCGCGGTCATCTCCGGGATCTCATCGGTAGGAGGCATGCCCAGATGCTTCTGGAAAAGCTTCGAGACATCCTCCCGACGCTTATGGATCGCCGGGGTGATGATATGGGAAGGCCGTTCCCCGGCCAGCTGGATGATGAACTCCCCCAGGTCCGTTTCCACCACCCGGATCCCGGCGGCCTCCATGGCGTGGTTCAGGCCGACCTCCTCGCTGACCATCGATTTGCTTTTCACCACCATGGCGACGCCCCGGGACCGTGCCAGACTCACGATATAATCGCAGGCCTCGCGAGCGGTAGCGGCCCAGAAGACTTTCCCTCCGTGTCGCTCCACCTCCCGGGCGAACTGTTCGAGATAACGATCCAGATGAGCGATGGTGTGAGCGCGGATCGCCCGGGCGCGATCACGGACCGCCTCCGCGTCGGGGAGATCCGCGAACGCCTTCGAGCGGCTGATGAGGAAAGAGCGGGTGGCCCGCTGCAAGGCCTCCTGAAGAGGAGCGTTTCCCAGGCTCTCCCGAATACGGGATCGAAAAGCCGGGCTGGGGATGGACATGCGGATCGCCTCCAGAAAGAGCTCTGGCTCGAGTTTAGCGCAGATGGCTCCATTGCCAATTCGAATCCTGAGGAGCTCGATAGGAACGCTTTGTAGGATGGGCTATCGCGGAGAAGGCAGGCCCTCTTCGGCGGCCCGCACGCCACAAGAAGATATTGTCCCCTCTGTCAACAGGTTGGGGGATGGAACGGCAGCAAAACGGCCCCCGATGGCTATCCAGAGAAATCCAGCACAGCGCCTTTGGAGGGAACAAGAATAGAGGAAACGAAACGTTCATAAGCCTCATCCCATAACCCGGAAGGCCGAGGCTCATAGATCGCAGGAGCAAACGAACGATGGATCACCTCACGAGCCTGCGTGAGACCACCGACATAACCCAACGCGATCGCTTGTACCATCAGATTTCCAATCGCCGTCGCCTCCACGGGGCCAGCCAGGACCGGACGCCTGGTCGCATCTGCAGTCCACTGACAGAGCATGGCATTTCGAGCTCCACCACCCACGATATGGATCACCGGGATGGGGCGACCCAACAGCTCCTCCAGGCGCTCGATCACCCAGCGGTACTTCAGTGCTAGGCTCTCCAGGATACAGCGGACGATCGCTCCGGGCTCCTCGGGAACAGGCTGACCGGTTTCCCGGCAAAACGCCTGAATGCGGATAGGCATATCCCCAGGGGGAAGAAAACGAGGATCATCCGGGTCAATCAGGGAGCGAAGCGGAGGTGCTGCCTCCGCCTGGCGGACCAGGGCCTCGTAATCCCAGGCCTGATGAACCCTTCCCGCAGCACGGACCTTTGAGAACTCCTCATCCTCTGCCTCCAGAGACAGCCCTGCCTTTCGAGCCCAGGTTCGCCGGCACTCCTGGAGCAGCCACAGGCCCATCACGTTTTTCAACAATCGAAAGGTTCCCTCCACCCCGCCTTCGTTGGTGAAGTTATAGCGTCGCGCTGGCTCCTGGATTACCGGCGCTCGAACCTCCACTCCCACCAGCGACCACGTCCCGGAGCTGATATACGCCGCATCCGGATGCTGGAAAGGCACGGCGGCCACAGCGGATCCGGTATCGTGACTGGCCGGGGCCACCACCCGCGTCCCGGAGAGGCCGAGCTCATCGGCCACCTCCCTCAGAAGCGGACCCAGCACCGTGCCCGGGGGTCGGATCTCGGGAAACAGATGCGTAGGGATTCCCAGACGCTCCAGCATATCCCGGGCCCAGTCGCGATGAAAGGGATCATAGCACTGGGTGGTGGTCGCATTGGTGAACTCGCAAATCGCCACTCCGCTCAGCCAGTAATGGAACAGATCAGGGATCGTGAGGAACGTCTGAGCGATCTCCAGCTGGGGATCCCCGCGAAGGACCATTGAAAATAGCTGATACAATGTATTGATGGGCATAAATTGAATGCCTGTGCGAGCATAAATTTCCTCCGGCGGCACCCGCCGGAAGACCTCCTCCATCATCCCTTCCGTGCGCCGATCCCGGTAGTGGACCGGATTCCCGATCAGCTTGCCCTGGCGATCCAGAAGGGCGAAATCGACCCCCCAGGTGTCCACCCCAATGGAAACGATGGATCCACCCGCCATACGAGCGGCCCGTGCGATCCCCTCCTTGATCCCATAGAAGAGGCGTAAGATATCCCAATAAAGGGTTCCATGAGCTTGAACAGGGACGTTAGGGAAACGATGGGCTTCCCGAATGGAGAGCCGCCCATCCTCCAGGGATCCCAGGATGACCCGTCCGCTTTCCGCTCCCACGTCCACAGCGATCATCCGGATCATAGGCACCCCCAATCAGGAATCCGCGCGGCTATCGGCCGCATCCTCTATCAGATTACTGGACGTAAGAAGCGGCCTCAGCAGCGACTCCATCTCTGGCTGCCTCATCGCACATATGCAGCCGAGACCCCGCCGTCCACTGTCAGGATCCCCCCAGTTGTTTTTGCCGAGCGATCCGAAGCGAAGAAGAAAATAGCTTCAGCCACATCCTCCGGATAGACGTTGACCTTCAAAGTAGTGCGCTGGCGGTAATACTCCTCCAGCTGTTCGGGGGAGATGCCGTAGGTACGGGCGCGCTCCTCACGCCATCGCGTATCCCAGATGCTGGAGCCGCGGATCACGGCGTCCGGACAGACCACATTCACCCGCACACCGATCTCGCCGCCTTCCTCCGCCAGACAACGGGCCAGATGGACCTCTGCCGCCTTGGCTGAACTGTAAGCCGCCGCATTCTTCCCGGCCACCAGAGCGTTCTTTGAAGCCACAATGACCATGCTTCCCCCTACCCCCTGCGCCTTCCAGATCCGGAAAGCCTCCCGGGCCACCAGGAAGTATCCCCGCACCAGGACGTGATAAAGACGATCCCAATCCGCCGTGGACGTTTCGGTGATCGGAGCGGAGTGGGCGATTCCCGCGTTATTGACCACGATATCCACGCCCCCATAGGTCAAGACCACCCGGCGGAAGGCCTCGATGACCTGGCGCTCATCCGTAACGTCGCATGGGACGGCCATCCCCCTCCCCTCGCCGTAACGGGACGTCAGGTCCGCCGCCACGCCTTCCGCTCCTTCTCGGTTGATATCCAGGATCACCACGTGAGCCCCTTCCTGAGCCATCCGGTAGGCTGTTGCTCGACCGATGCCAGAGGCCCCACCGGTGATAACCACCACGCGCCCTGCCAACTCCCGCTCCGGCGGGCGCAGCGTCAGCTTGTAAAGCTCCAGCGGCCAGTATTCCACCGCAAAAGCTTCCGCTGGCGTGAGCGAGACGAAGCGATCGAGGGCGGTAGCCCCCCGCATCACCGCGATGGCTCGGTGATAGAGATCCCGGGCCACCCCGGCCATGAAGGCATCCTTGCCCGTGGCGATGAGCCCCAAACCTGGAATCAAAATGATTCGCGGAGCGGGATCCATCATCGTGTCCTGGGGCCCTCGGTTCTCCTCGAAATACCGAACGTAAGCCTCCCGGTAGTGCTCCACCTCCTCAACCAGACGAGCCTTCAAACCTTCCAGATCCGAGCCGTCCCAGTCAATGAACAACGGCCAGTGCTTGGTATGAACGAGATGGTCCGGGCATGCGGAGCCAACCAGGGCGATCTCCCGCGCCCGCTCGCTGCCCACAAAGTCCAGCACCTCCGGGCTATCGTCATAGCGAAGGATATGACGGCGGGTCCGACTCACCGCGCCCCGCAGGAGCGGGAGCAGCTCGGCCATAATCGCCCGGCGTCGATCCTCCGGCAGCGCGGGAACCCGTACCCCGCCGAAGATCCGTCGTCCCATCGCCCGCTCAGCAATATAATCCTCTGCTTCCTGGATGATCCGGATAGTATTTTCATAACATGAACGGGCATCCTCTCCCCATGTCACCAGGCCGTGCTTAGCCATCACCACGCACTCTGCCTGCGGGTTGGCTCGCACCGCCTCGGCGATCCATTTACTCAGCGTGAAGCCGGGTCGCACATAAGGGACCCAGACCGCTCGCCCCCCGAACAGCCGTCGCACGTGCTCCGGGCCGTTCTCCGAAGTGGCCAGGCTGACGATGGCGTCCGGATGGGTGTGATCCACATGAGGGGCAGGTATGAAAGCATGGAGCAGGGTCTCAATCGAAGGGCGAGGCATTCCCGGCTTCAGGTAGCAATGCGCGAGATAGTCCACCATTTCTTCATCCGAGAGGCTTTCCCGTTCCATTAGAGGAAGCACATCCTCCAGCCGAAGGGCCGCGAATCCCTGCAGGGTGATCGTGGCCAGATCCGATCCTGAGCCCTTCACCCAGAGCACCCGCACCGGGCGTCCACGGAAATCGCGCTCCATTAGCTTGGCCGAGGTGTTCCCTCCAAAGATGTTGCACACGCTCCGATCAGCCCCCAGCAGGCGGGAGCGATAGACCAGCAGCTCCAGCTCACTTAAACCCGCCGCCTCCGCCTCATTCCAGAGGTTGCGCGGCATCCCTTATCCCTCCCTCAATATCACGCCTGGACAGAATATCAGGATGCGCCAGGATAGCCACTGGCCACCATGGCGACTCCCCGTTCCCGGGCCACCTTCTCCGCATATCCACTTCGCCGGAAGGCTCCAACAGGATCTGGATCCAACCCCATTTCCAGGCGCACCTGAGCCAGCAACGGCCGCACATCCGTCTCATAAGCCTCCAGGAGGACTCGATGGGCCTCTAGAACATCCCCGGCCTCCTGGGCCTCTCGCAACCGCTTCCGATCCACCAGCAGCGCCTTTGCGTAGGCGGTCTGGATATTGACCACCGACTGGATCATCGCCTCGATCTTGGGCTCAATGTTATGAGACTGATCGATCATGTAGGCCACCGCTCGCGCTGTATCCGCCGTCCGCGGATCCCGCTCAGCGGCCACCAGCTCATTGAAAATCAGAAAGAGCTCGAAGGGATTGATCGAACCGACAATCAAGTCGTCATCCGCGTATTTGCGGTTATTGAAATGGAAACCGCCTAGCCGGCCCTCGTCCAAAAGAAAGGCCACGATATGCTCGATATTGGTACCCTGAGGGTGATGTCCGGTATCCACCAGGACTTGGGCCCGGGGCCCCAGATGTGTGGCAAGGACGTAGGCCATGCCCCAGTCGGCAAGATCCGTGTGGTAAAAGGCGGGCTCGAAGAATTTATACTCGATCAGCATCCGCATCCCGGGCGGCATCCGCCGATATACCTCAGACAGCGCCTCCAGCATCCGGTGTTTGCGAGCCCGGAAATCGTCCTGGCCAGGATAATTCGTTCCATCGGCGAACCAGAGGCTTAGAATGGAGGAGCCCACCTTCTCTGCGATCTCAACGCACTCCAGCATGTGCTCCACAGCCCGACGCCGCACCCGCGGATCCGGATGGCAGACACTTCCCAGTTTATAATCATCCTCCTGAAACAAATTGGGGTTGACTGCTCCGATTTGCAGGCCCAGATCCGCGGCGTATTGCTTTAATCCCTCCCAATCCTCCACCTTATCCCACGGGATATGGATCGCTACCGTCGGACAGACGCCGGTGAGGCGATGCACCACCGCCGCGTCGGCCAGCTTTTCATAGATGTTGCGAGCGGCCCCCGGCCATGCAAAAACTTTAAACCGCGTGCCGGAATTCCCATACCCCCACGAGGGCGTCTCAATCCGCTGGCGCTTCAGCGCCATCTTGACAGCCTCAACATCGATCCCCCGACGGGCGAGGGATTCCGCCAGGTGCTCATATCCAGGGGCGTTCGCCATGGTTCCCTCCTCCTTCTGAAGGAATCCGGAGGGTCTTCCGGGATTCTGAAACCGGGGGAGGGCCTTTCGACCCTCCCCCGAGATCCATACCTCAGAAATTGAACTGATCGATGTTGTTCTTGTCGAAGCGGAAAGGTGGACCGAGCAGGATCACGTTATCCGGCCCCACCTCCCGCTCGCCGAGCCGGCCGGCTTTCACCTTCTTGTCCGTCGGCTTGATCTCGCCGGTCAGCAAGCCGTGGGTCACATACATCGCCAGATAACCCAGATCCACCACGTTCCACAGATAGAACGCCTCCAGGGTGCCCCGCTTGACATAGGCTCGCATCCCGTTCGGGGTCGCCAGGCATGTCATTTTGATCTGGCCCACCTTCCCAGCGGCCTCCAGGGCATCCGCCACGCCCGGGCAGCCCACCGAAGTCGGGACGATGAGGAACTGGACATCCGGGTGAGCAGTGATCAGGTCCGTAGCCTGCTGACGGCTCTTGGCCTGATCGTCCTCCCCGTAGCGGATGTCCACCAGCTGCATCTTGGGATAGGCCTTGGCCATATACTTCTTCATCTCCTCCACCCAGCGGCTCTGGTTCGGGGCCGTGGGGAAGGTGGAGATGATGGCGATCTTGGCCTCCGGCCCGACCTGCTTAGCCGCCTCATCGATCAGGGCTTTGCCGATCCCCTCAAAGGTCGCTTGGTTGACGAAGAAAACCCGAGCCTCTGGCAATACATCGGCATCATATGTGACCACCGTGATACCGGCCTCGCGGGCCCGCTTGAGCACAGGGACAAGGGCCTGGGGATCATTGGCAGAAACGATGAGGGCATGAGGCTTCTTGGTGATGATGTCCTCCAGCACCTTGATCTGCTCCTCGGCACTGGCGTTGATGGAGCCCTCATAGTGGAGCTCGACATCCCCCAACTCCCTCGCCGCTTCCTCCATGCCCTGGTTGGCCGACTTGAAGTAGTCAATGCCCACGGCCTTGGGCACATGGTAAATCACGAACTTCCGGGCCGGGGCAGCCGTCGGCGAGGGGGCCGCGGCTGGAGCAGGGGCGGTCGCCGTCGGCCGCGCCGCGGGCGGTGGCGTCGGCGACGGTGTGGGAGTCGGCGCGCACTGGGCTAGAATCACCGCCAGTATCATCCCCACGACCAGCAAAGGCAACAAACGCTTCATGGTACCCTCCCTCCTCCTAAAATATGGAGTTAAAAATGTGAAGCAATCCCAATGGAACCCCCAGTTGCGATAGCCGTTCACCTCCTTTCTTGAGAGGAGGATGGATTGGCCACGTGCGCCGGCTCAGCTTCAGGCGTAGGAGCCGGGACAACGGGGCGAACCCATCCTCGAACGCGCAACCGCAGGTTCTCATTCACCAGCACGGTCAGGATCAACAGGGTACCGATGATCATCGCCTGGATCGGCGAGGGCACGCCGATTAGATTCAACCCGTTGCGCAGCGCCGTGACCATAACTACACCCAGGAAGCTTCCCCAGATGCTGCCCTCACCCCCGGAAATGGCGGTGCCTCCCACCACAACCGCTGTGATGACTTCGAATTCCAGCCCCAGCCCGGCAGTGGCCCGGGCAGTCCCCAGCCGCCCTGCCAGGAAGACAGCGCTCCACCCACTGGCCAGGCCCGAGAGGGTATAAACCAGCAATCGAATCTGATCCACCCGGATTCCCGCGAAGCGAGCCGCCGTCTCGTTATGCCCGATCGCATAAAGCCATCGCCCCCAGGCGCTTCGATCGAGCATCACCCCTGCGGCCACCACAGCGGGGAGGAACACAAACAACCCCACGGGAATCCCCAGGATCTGCCCCTCGCCCAGGAAACGCATGAGCGGATCCTCATACAGATAGACTCGCCCTCCCCCTCCCAGCCCTTCCGCAATCCCCCGGTAGATCGCCAGCGTGGATAGCGTGACCACCAGATCCGGCACGCGCAGCCGGGTGATCGCCAGACCGTTCAGAAAGCCACAAAGCGTCGCCACCGCCAGAGCAAGGAGAACAGCCAACGCCATCGGAACCTGATAAACGCTCCAGGAGAACCCCAGGACAACAGTGGAGAGGGCCACAATCGAGCCGACGGAGATATCAATTCCCCGGATCAGGATGATCATGGTCATCGGGATGGCCACCAGCCCCACCTCCACCAGATAACGGGAGGTGATCTGGAGATTCGTGGATGTCAGGAATTTGGGAGTGAGACTGGCAATGACCACCAACAATCCCACCACAATGACCAGCAAGATCCGTTCACGGGTCAGCCCCCGGGCCAGAACGCCCGCCATCCCCCTCATGTGGCCCCTCCTCGCAAGGCCCGGGACCAGGCTCGCGTCCGGGCGATATCGAGGCCAACGGCGAACAGGAGAAAGGCTCCATACACAGCCTGCTCCCAGAGGGCTGGGATGCGGAAATAGATCAACGCCGAGCGGACGAGCGCCAAGAACAGTACGCCCAACAGGGTTCCCCAGACGCTTCCATACCCCCCGAAAATGCTGGTTCCCCCAATCACCACCGCTGTGATCAATAGCAACTCAAACCCCTGCCCGATGTTGTTCTGAATCACCCCGAAACGAGAGGCGTGGACCGCGCTGGCCAGCCCGATCGTAAATCCGTTGAACAGAAGGACCGAGAACCAGATCCGATGAGGGTGGATGCCAGTGATGGTCGCGGCCTGAGGATTGCTCCCCACGGCGTAGATTTCCCGCCCCCATCGGGTGTAGCGCATCAGAAACGCAACAATCAGAGCAAACACCCCCGCGATCCAAATCGAGGTGGAAATCTCCAGCGGTCGCGCCAGCCCCACCGCTTTGAAGGCATCGCTGGTCGCCACCCACCCCGCCGGAACCAGATGGACCACCAGACCGCGGAGGATGGTCATCATCCCCAGGGTGACCAAGATGGCGTGGATCCGGCCATAGGCCACAATGGTCCCGTTCACCAGCCCGATCAGCGTGCCCACCATGATGGGCGCCAGGAAAGCCAGGGGGAGCGGCCACCCCATCTGGGAGACCTGAGCCGCGATCACCGCGCAAAGCGCCAGAGCGGAGCCCACTGAGAGATCAATCTGCCCAGATAGGATCACCAGTGTCATCCCCACTGCGCCGATGAACGTCGCCGCGTAGTTATCCAGCAAAAGCCGAAGGGCACTCAGATCCAGGGTCATGGCTCCTCCCGCATCCCGACGCAGCAGGAACGGGGTGGTGGCCGTCAGGACGGCCATCAACAGTCCGTTCATGATCAACAAAAACGGCTCCCGCCCCCTCCACCTCACGCGATCCCCCTCCGCATCCCGGTATCCCCCTGGCCATTCCCGGGAACCAGACCCATTGCCATGGCCATAATCCGCTCCTGAGTCGCCTCATCACGCCGTAACTCGCCCACCAGTCGGCCGGCCCGCATCACCAGGATGCGATCCGACATTCCCAGGATCTCCGGCAGCTCCGAGGAAACCATCAGGATCCCCATCCCCTGGGCGGCCAGTTCATCCATCAGGCGATGGATCTCCGCCTTGGTCCCCACATCGATGCCCCGGGTCGGTTCATCCAGGATCAGCACCCGGGGCTGGATCGCCAGCCCACGGGCGACAACCACCTTCTGCTGATTGCCGCCGGAGAGCGTGCCCACCGGCTGCTCCAGGTCTGCGACCCGAATCCGCAAGCGCTCCCGATATGCCTGGGCCAGGGCCCGCTCCGCCCGCTCATCGATCAGGCCGAAACGGGTCAACCGCTGCAATATAGCGAGCGTTAAATTCGACCGAACCGGAAGCGGTGCCACAATCCCCTGGCGATGACGATCTTCCGGGATGTAAAAGATGCCGGCGGCCATCATCTCCCACGGCGCGCGGGGTGTGATCCGACGTCCGTTCACCTCGACAAAGCCGTCATCGGGAGGCAGAATGCCAAAGATCGCCTGAGCCACCTCCGAGCGACCGGCTCCCACCAGCCCGGCCATCCCCACGATCTCCCCGGCCCGGATTTCAAACGAGATCCCCTTGAAGAGACCTGCACGGCATAGGTGATGAACCCGCAACAGGACGTCGCCGGGCGGATGGGGAGTGTGGGGGAAAAGCTGGGTGAGCTCGCGTCCAACCATCCGGGCGATCAGGGTCTCTGGCGTAACGGCGGCGATCGGATAGGTGCCCACCCACTGGCCATCCCGTAATACGGTCACCCGGTCGGCCAGCGCGAAAACCTCTTCAAGGCGATGGGAGATGTATAGAATCCCCACCCCACGACTTCGAAGGCGACGGATGATCTCGAAGAGGGTCTGGACTTCCCGCTGGGAAAGCGAGGAAGTGGGCTCATCCATAATCAGCACACGAGCGTCCTGGAGAAGCGCCCGGGCAATTTGCAGGAGTTGCTGCTGGGCTGCACTGAGATCCCCGGCCGGCAGATCCAGGGGCAGCGAGACCCCCAGCTCGCGAAATACCCCCTCCGCCTGCCGGACCATCGTCCGCCAGTCCACCAGACCCAGCGGCCCGCGGCGCGGTTGAAAGCCCACAAACAGGTTCTCCAGCACCGAGAGCGTGGGAAACAAATAGGGCTCCTGATGGATCACCGCAATCCCCAGCGCTGCCGCATGCCGTGGGCCTTCCAGTCGGACCGGGCGCCCCTCAAAGAGGATCTCCCCCGAATCCGGGGCATAAACTCCCGCCGCGATCTTAATCAGCGTGGATTTCCCCGCTCCGTTCTCGCCGACCAGGGCGTGGACTTCCCCTGGATAGAGATCCAGCGAGACTCCAGCCAGCGCCTGCACGCCGGGAAACGCCTTGTAGACATTACGGAGGATCAGGATCGGGGAAGCCATCGCCCCCCCCTATCCCGCAGGGTATCCTATCGTGGTCATCAGCGCGAGATTCGGTTGAGTGACATCCATCCGCGAGAGCTGAACAACAATGGGCACATCGCTTTCCACCTTCAGGGCATAAGGAACCCCTCGGGGAAGGACATGACCGCCCAGATGCTCGGGGTTATCCAGGCGCACATGCCAGGTGCGCTCCGGGGGAAGCATGAGGGAAATCCCGCGAATCGGCTCCCGGTCCTCGAAATACACTGTCAGCGTGATATGGGCTTCCTTTGCGGAGGGATTGAGAAGACATAGAGATTCATGGCTGACCAGATCGGCCTGCCCGGGGGTCAGGGGCGGCAGATACCCATCCGGGATATACCACACGCGATGCCCATGGGCTTTCGAGGAACGCCGCCGCGCCATCAGAGCCCCTCCGATCTAGGATATAGGTCAGACCAGCCAGACTTCCACGCCGCGCTCTCGAACAGCTTCCACCATATCCGGGGGCGCTTGGTTGTCCGTGATCACCAGCCGGACCCGATCCAGAGGACAGAACGTGGCGAATGCGACACGACCCCATTTCGTATGATCCACAATGGCGATAACTTCCTTAGCGGCCTCCACAATGGCGGATTTCAGACGAACCTCCTCCGGGTTCACATCGGTCAGCCCTTCCTCCAGGGTCAAACCCTTCGCCCCGACGAAAGCTTTCTGAATGTGAATCCGCCGCAGGATGTCCTCGCCCCATGCTCCCACCAGCGAGAAGGCCTCCCAGCGCAGCGTGCCCCCAGGCATCAGCACCGTAATGCCCGACCGGCCAGCGAATTCCATCGCCACCCGAATGCCATTGGTCACAACCGTAAGCTCCCGGCGATCCCGGAGGAAGCGGGCCAGATACATCGCCGTCGTGCTGGCATCCAGAGCAATGCTATCCCCATCCTGCACCAGGGAGGCCGCCGCCTGACCGATCCGCAGCTTTTCCTCCCGGTTCAGCCGCTCCCGCACTTCGAAGGCAAGCTCCGCCGGATTGCGATCGGCCGGCAGCGCCCCCCCATGGGTGCGGATCAGCAAACCCTGGGCCTCGAGCCAGGCCAGATCTTTGCGGATCGTCACCTCGGACAGGGCAAACCGACGGCTCAGATCCGCTACCGACACCCGGCCCTCCTCCTCCAGGATCCGCAGGATCGCCTGCCGACGCTCATGGGGGAAGCGGACCATAAGTTTCGATTTATTTCGAAAAATCTGCCTTCGATTTTAATCAGAATCAATCGTTTGTCAAGACCCGATGATCGGTTCGGTTTGAGCACGGCGGCGATCCCCTCGCTGAGGGCTCGGTAAGCCAGCGAGATTCTCTGGGGTAGCGACCATCCGCAAGCGGTGATCTTCCCGATCCCAGGACACTTTCGAGGTGATGAACCATCAAGGGAAGTCCGACAGGGATTGCATTCCAGATGCTCGGCCGATCCAGGCCATGAGGAAGGATCCACCAGGGGGCCTTTGGCAATGAGAGGAACTTCCGCACGGATGGCGGTCAGGGGCGCGAACCGCTCACCGCTCGATAGGTTTCCAGGGTGCGCCGCGCGGTCTCTTCCCAGGAGAACCGGGCGGCCTGCGCCTGACACCGCGCGCGCCACACCGGATCTTCCGCATGATCCCAGGCTTCCGCAATGACCCGCGCCATCGATTCCACGTCTCGCGGGTCAAAGAACCGGGCGGCTTCCCCCGCCACCTCTCGCAGCGCCGGGATGTCGGAGCACGCCACCGGAACGCCACAGGCCATGGCCTCGAGAACCGGCAGGCCAAATCCTTCCCACAGCGAAGGGAAGATCAAGAGCCGCGCGCCGGTGTAGAGGGCAGGCAACGCTTCCTCCGGAACCATCCCCAGGTGTCGAACGCCCTCCCCCAGCCGCAAGGGATATCGAGGATCCCACGGCCCGGCCAGGAGCAGGAGGGGAGGCTCCCCATCGGAACACAATCGGGGTCGAACCCTCCGCCAGGCCTCCACCAATCGATCCAGGTTCTTCGATGGCTTGTTGATGCCCACGTAAAGGGCATAAGATGGAGGAAGGCCGTAGCGGTGCCGGATCGCCATGACCTCCCGGGGCGAACGGGGGGTGCATCCCGGATCCGCGGCGGCCGGAGTGATGATCACCGGCGGCCGGATAGGACCGAAGAAGCGCTGGAGATCCTGGCGGGTCGCTTCGGAAAGGGTGAAGAGCGCCCGCGCCCGGGCGAGAACCAGACGATGCCACAGCCGGTAAATCGCCCGTTGAAGGACCGGCCAGGCCTCAGGAAGACGCAGAGGGGTCAGATCCATCAAGGTCGCGATGAGAGGACCGGGTCGCAGGAACAGGCCCGCAGGAACCGCATAATGGGGAACGTGGACCAGGGCCTCCGGCCAGCGCCGAAGCAACCAGGGGATGAGGCTATGTTCGGCCGGATGAAACGGAGGGATCGGAACAGTGAGCAGGCGCAGGCGAGGCGACCCCGTGAGACGCCCCAGATCCCAGCGCCGGTTCGGCAGCGCCGGAGTATAAAGCAGAACGACCTCCAGCTCCGGCTCCACAGCCAGGATCGCCTCCAATAAACGATAGGCATAGCGCCCGACCCCCGGGAACCGATCGTTGATCACCCGGCCGTCGAAGAGGATCATCCGGCTGGCCCTTTCCGAGGAAAATATGCGGTGAGGCTGGCCCTCCCCTCCGTCAGCGGAGATCCCCCGGCAGCGACAGAACACTATGCCTCCGCCGGGGCCTCACGTTCCCCTGTCTGGGATCGCTCGTAAAGCTCCACCAGCACCCCAAAGGCGCTCTTCGGATGGATGAACGCATACCGGGTCCCCTCCCGCCCCATCAGGGGGGTTTCGTGGATCAGCTGGACGCCGGCCGCCTGCAGCCGCCTCAGGGTGGCTTCCAGATCCTCCACCTCCACGCAGATATGGTGCAACCCGGGACCCCGACGGGCCAGGAAGCGAGCGACACCGGATTCGGAAGTCGTGGGTTGAACCAGCTCGATTTCGCCGCCTTCCATCGGGAAAAAGGCGACCCGGACCTCCTCCTCCGGCACCTCCGCCACCCGGTCCAGGGGCAATCCCAGGAGATCGCGGAAGAACGGCAGCGCGGCCTCCAGGTCCTCCACCACAATGGCCACGTGGTTCAGTCGGGGCATCCCTCTGTTCCTCCATGGGATATGATGACCAACGCGTGGCGTAAACGCCGCTTCCTTATCTCCTCACCCACAACCCGATCGCCGCCCCCAGGGCATCGATGAGCACATCCCACCCGCTGGGGTGGCGGCCGGGGACCATGGCCTGATGAGCCTCATCGGTGAGGGCGTAAAGCACTGCCCATCCCCAGGCCCAGCGGTCCGCACAGGGCACACCATGGGCCTGAAGGGTCCAGCGGGCCAGAACGGCCAGGATCGCATACTCCAGCCCATGGGCGGTTTTCTTGAGCAATGTATCAAGCCACGGCTCCGGTGCCTGCGGCAGATGCGGCTGGGCGGACAGGAAAAACATCACCGCCATCCAGAGCAGGGTCATCCCCCACCGCACAGCTGTCGGAGCATTTGCGATCACCAGCCATCGACGGCGCAGGATCATCCGGTTCTCCCCCTCGCCAGGGGAAGATCAGGGCGGAAGCCTATGGGATTGGCGATCGGGGCCGGCAGGAGCGGCTTTCCGTGGCCCTCCCTCCGGCTTCCCCGGAAGGCCTCAGACCGCATGCCGGCGCCCCCCGGCCCGGGCGAGGGCTTCCGCATAGGCGGCTTCCAGCGTGGGAAGCCGATGCTCCCAGCGATGGGCTGCGGCAATCATCTGGCGGGCGTTCTCCCCGATCCGCCACGCGGCCGATGGATCCTGCAGAAGCCTCCACGCCGCTTCCACCATAGCGGATACGTCCCCTGGCGGCACCAGCCACCCGGTTTCTCCATGGCGAATATACTCCGGGACCTGTCCCACGGCGTCGGCGACCACGGGCAGGCCGGCCGCCAGCAGATCGATCAGCTTCATCGGACATTTCGCCCGGTTGACCAGATCATCGTCCATCAGGTAGAGCGCCAGATGGCCACGCCCCAGAACTTCCGGGAGCCGCGTGGGCTCCACCCATCCTTCCCAATCGATGCGGTGCATCAGACCTGCCTCGGCCACCGCCTCCCGGAAGCGGGCCTCCTCATCCCCCAACGGCTGTCCCACGTAGAGAAAGCGCAAATCGGAGGAGCGCCGGGCGAGGCCCTCCATCACCCGGATCAGGCGGTCAAGCTGGAATTCCAGAAAACGGGTGTAAAGCACCACTTTGGGAGGAGCCGGGGGCAACAAGCGCGGCGGGCCGACGAACCAAGCGGCGTTGGGGAGATAGAACACCCGCTGCGGCGGGATCCCCATCGCCCATGCCAGGGTCTCCAGGGCCCGGCTGGCGACGGTGAGGGCATCCGCATGGGTCATCCCCCAGCGCTCCTGCCAGGCGAAGAAGCGGCGCTGCCATGGCGTGTAGGGATTGCGATCGTTCCAGCCCCCGGGCCCCTCCCAGTCATCCGTATCCACCACCAGCGCCCCCCGGAATCGCCCGATCCGGCGCAGGTGCCAGAACGCCCAGTGGACCAGGCCCGGATACGCCTTCGGCTTGAAGCCGTGCACCACGTCCGGCCGCAACCGCAGGATCTCCCGCGCCATCCTCCCGGCGAGCCGGAGATGGAAAAACGGTCCCTGGGGCAGGGGCAGGCAATGGATGCGCACACCCTCCTCTACCCAGGACCGTCCGGCATCCTCCGGGCCTGGCCATGGAGGCAGGAGGATCGTCACCTGGTGACCCCGACGGGCCAGCGCCCGGGCCATCGGGAGCGCGCGCGCCCGCATCGTCCCTCGCGGGCGCAGCCCGAAGGGGCCGATCATCACAACCGAACAGCGCTCGCCGCTCACGACGGCCTCGCCCATTCATTCCACCGTCACACTCTTGGCCAGGTTCCGAGGCTGATCGACATCACAGCCTCGCAGCACCGCCATATGATAGGCCAGCAGCTGCAAGGGGATCACTGCCACCATCGGCAACAGCCATCGGGGGGCAGATGGGACTTCAAGGACCACATCGGCGCGGGCGGCGGCCATAGGATCTCCCTCGGTGATCAGGGCGATCACCTGCCCCCGCCGGGCCCGCACCTGTTCCATCTGGCTGAGCATTTTCTCATAGGTCACCGGATCCTGAAGCGCCAGGGCCACCGTGGGCATCCGCTCATCGATGAGGGCGATGGGCCCGTGCTTCATCTCCCCCGCCGGGTAGCCTTCCGCATGAATATAGCTCAGCTCCTTCAGCTTCAGGGCCCCCTCGAGGGCGATGGGATACAGCAACCCTCGCCCCAGATACAGGAAGTCCTCATAGCGATAGAACCCCTGGGCTACCTTCTCGACCTCCCCCTCGCGATCCAGAACCCGACCCAGGAGGTCTGGGAGGCGGGCAAGCGCCTGAACGTGTTCCCGAATCGCCTCCGGGCCCATGGCTCCCCGGAGCTCCGCGAGCCGCAACGCCAGCAGCAACTGGTCCACCAGAGAGGCCGTGAACGCCTTGGAGGAGGCCACCCCGATCTCCGGGCCCGCGTGCATCAGGATACAGGCATCAGCGATCCGATGGGCCTGGGAGCCGATGGCGTTGACGATGCTCCACAGCCGCACCCCTTGATCCCGCGCCCGCTCCATCGCCGCGAGCGTGTCCACAGTCTCGCCGCTCTGGGAGATGGCCAGCACCACCGTCCCGTCCCCCAGCACCGGATCGCGATATCGGAACTCGCTCCCATAATCGACCTCCGTGGGAATGCGGGCCAGGGACTCGAAGTAGAACTTTCCGACGAGGCCGGCGTAATAAGAGGTCCCACAGGCAACGATGATCAGGCGCGAGATCCGACGGGCCTCGTCCTCGGTCAGGGGCACCTCCTCCAGCCGCACCCGGCCATGTTCGAAGTCCACCCGTCCCCGCAGCGTGTCCGTCACCGCCCGGGGCTGCTCGTGGATCTCCTTGTGCATGAAGTGCCGGTAAGGCCCCTTCGCGGCGGCCACTGGATCCCAGGGGATGATATGCGCCGGCAGCGTCACCGGTTCCCCTTCCAGGGTCATCACCTGCACCGCATCCCGGCGCACGATCGCCATCTGGCGGCTCTCCAGGAAGAGCATGCGGCGGGTGTGCTCCAGGATGGCCGGGATATCCGAGGCGACGAACATCTCCCCTTCCCCCAGCCCGATCACCACCCCGCCCGCATTGCCGATGCGCACCGCGATCAGACGGTCCGGATGATCCGCCGAAAGCACCACGATCGCATGGGCGCCCCGGAGAGCCCGGAAGGCGTGGCGGGCGGCCGTCTCCAGATCCGCGCCCCCCCGGAGGTAGTCTTCGATCAGATGGGCGATCACCTCGGTGTCCGTTTCCGAAGTGAAACGATGGCCGCGGGATTCCAGCTGCTGGCGTAGCTCGGCGAAATTCTCCACGATCCCGTTGTGGATCACCGCGATGCGCCCGGTGCAATCCCGATGGGGATGGGCGTTATGATCCGCCGGGGCACCGTGGGTGGCCCAGCGGGTATGACCCATCCCGATGGGTCCGGAGGCCGGCTCCGCCTCCAGCAGGTCGATCAGCTCCCGGATCTTCCCGGCGCGCCGCCGGATCTCCAGACGGCCGTCCCGAACCACCACCAGTCCGGCGGAGTCATAGCCGCGATACTCCAGGCGTCTCAGGCCCTCGATCAGGATGGGCACCGCATCCCGATCCCCCACATAGCCAACAATCCCGCACATGGAAAACCTCCTGATGTTCTGATGCAGGTTCTGGAGATCCAAATCGAATGGTCACCCGCTCCGCGGACCCGGACAACGATCCACAGCCCGCATTCGGGAACACCCGAACCACAGCCCCTGCGCGATGGATTCCCTGGGAACACAGGAGCGGACGCTGTCCCCGAGCATCCTGGCTCTGGGGGATGTGGATGAGGCCGCCGCCGGCCGTTTTGTCCCACCGGTTGCCCGATGGTTTTGTCGGCCGGCTTCGATGGGGGGGAAGTGGGGACCGCGGCCAGGCCCCCGGCGGCATCCGCCGAACCCTCGATTTTCCCCGGCTGGCACCGGGTTAGCCCCGCGTATGCGGGGAACCGCCTCCCTCGTCACCCGCGAGGGATCCCTCACGGGCCAGGCGCTGGCTTCCCCCCACTTTCCCTTTCACATTCACAAGGCATCGCTGGACCTCCTTCGCAGGGATTTGAGCCCAGGGTTCGAGGTGAGGGGGGATGATGAAACCATCCGCCCCCCATCCGTTTAAGCCCCCTCCTCCAGGCCGCCGGGGCCAAGGATCTAGCGAAGGCAATCCAGGGCAGAAGGAAGGGGGTGCCTCCACAGCCACTCCACCTCGATCCAGAATCCGGGAACGGCGGTCGAGACCCGGCGGCCCTCCGAGATCCCGCCCACCCGATATCCTGGATGATCCGCTCGGTGGATCAGCACCTCCCGTCGCTCGGGATCCACCGCCCCGTATTCCTTCACTTCCCTCCTGATAAACGCGAGCCTTCTCCTCCCGATCATAACGCCATGTCCCCGGCGAGCTGACCTCGATTACCCAATCTGCCGGACCATCCACCCACTCCTCCCGGATGCCCGAACGGCGATCCCGATGGATGAAAAACAGATCCGGTTCTTTCGCGGCTCCAGGCCTCAACCGCAGGACCGCCGGCCCGTTCAAGACCTCACCCAGCCCTCGCGCTTCCACGTATCCTTTCAACAGGAAGGTTAAAAAGCCGACCCGCCGTTGATGGTGCAGCGTTGCAGGCGAATGCACAGTCACCTCCCCATCTTCAAACTCCCAGATCCGATCCTCAGGGGCCTCCTGAAAGTAACGTTCCTCGGTCCACCCGCTCAGGCGCAGGAGGAACGTCCCCTCGATCTCCTCACCGGCATCGGTCATCACGCGAACCCGCATCTCGTTCTCCCTATATGCGCTCCCCCACGGGCTCCGGCCAGTCCAGGAACATCGCCTCCAGAGCCAGCCGCACGTTGGCATTCCGCTGCAACGCCAGCCATGCGCGACGGGTCGCCTCCAGCGCGGCCCGCGCCCCGGTTAACCCGATCCGCCTGGACACTTCCTGCAAGGCCGGGCGATCCTCCTCATGGATGAGGGAGAGATCCGCGCCGCTGGCCAGGATCAGGGCATCCCGCCACCATGCCATAGCGGTTTCCAGGAAGGCGGAACGCATCTCCTCGTCTTCATCCGCCATCGCCTCGGCAAAAGCAAAACGCTCGGCACGCCCCTGGGTGAGCAGCTGGTGGATCTGCCGGATCCGCTCCTCATACGCCGACAGGACCTCCGGATCCTGCGCGGCCTGCACCGCCCACCCGATCCGCCCCCCCGACAGTCGAGCCAGGCGATCCGCCAGGTCCGGCGCCAGACCCCATCGCTCCTGGAGCGCCTGGCGAACCACCGGGACCGGGAGGGGGTCCAGCGGGAAAACCTGGCAGCGGGAGACCACGGTGGGCGGCAGGGACTCCGGGGAGGGCGCGATGAGCATCAACACCGCATAGGAGGGCGGCTCCTCCAGCGTCTTGAGCAGGGCGTTGGCTGCCTCGGTCGTCATCTCCTGGGCCTGATCGAACACCAGGATCCGGTAGGGCCCCTCCACGGGCGTGTGGGCGAGGAGCCGCTGGGCCTCCCGCACCTGATCGATCTTCAGGCTGCTCCCCTCCGGGGCGATGAGGAACGCGTCGGGATGATGACCGGCCTGCATCCGCCGGCAGGACCGGCACGAGCCGCATGGGGGGTCGTCTTCCTGGCATAACAGCGCCATCCCCCACGTCCAGGCCAGGGTTCGCCGCCCCACCTGCGGCGGTCCCGCAAACAGATACGCGTGGGCGATCCGTCCCTCCGCCCGCTGGCGCTCCAGTCGCCCGATCACTGACGGATGGCCTACCACCCAACGAGCCAGCGTCATAAACCCCTCGATTTCCCTTTTATCCCCCACAGAAGGGCTTTCAGATACTCCAGAACCTCAATGGTCTGTTCCCGGGTGAGCGCAGGAAAATCCTCCGGAAACCCAACAAACTGCCTACAGAGAAGGAGCCTCCCCCAGCCCCAGACGCCGGCGAACAAAAGCCCGAACCTGCGTCGCCGCCTGGAATGCCCGACGTGCCTCCTCTCGATCCGCCGCCTCACCCGGATAGCGATATCGCACCGCATATCGATCCAGCAGAATCAGCAGATCTCTCAAAAACTCGAAGCCGGGTCGACACGGACGCAAAGCTGAAGCAGTTCAATTAAATGATGTGTCTTGGGAAAGTAAACTTCATGCTCTTGAAGAAAAGCCTTCAGGTATTTTTCAGCGGTTTACTGAGCATGAAAGCAGACCGCATCATAGTTCGGGTGTCGCCGCGCCCGGAGCTCTCGCGCACTGGTTCTCCAATCCCCCTCCGCTTTCGCAATCCACTCCCGCGTGAGCTCGTTCATAAAGTATCTTCCCCTTATTTACAATATCTATGAGCATAAAATCGCCCATTTTAATCCTTTTTAAAAAATTATCGGGCTTATAAACGATCAAATCTATCGGAAAACTGCATCGAACATGCCGGCATATTTCGACGGCCTGATCTACTTCTTTCAATGGCGTATCCATCACCACCAGCAAATCCACATCACTCTCGGGTCCGGGCTCCCCATAGGCATAGGACCCGAATAAAATGACCGATTGTGGATGGAATTGCTCCACAATTTGCTGAACAATTTCGTAAATTTCTTCAATATTGGCCTTTCGATTGATGCTCATTATAATTAGCTCCAATTTTCCGGTTTCAATTTGAGAAAACTTGAATCCGGGAAGTGGGGAGGTGCGACCGGATGGCCGCACCTCCCTGACCTTTCAACCCTAACCTAAAAGGCGGGGCCGCCCAGGAGGCGTTCGATCTCCTCTTTGTGCCGGGTTTCGTCCTCAGCGAACATCTCCAGGGTGGCCTTCAGGCCGATGTCCCCGACTGCCTCGGCCTGGGCCGCCCGCTCCCGATAGCCGGCGATCGCCTCGAGCTCGAATTTGAGGGAATCCTCCAGCACGCCCCGCCAGTCGGAGACCTCCGTGGGCGCCTGCGGCTGGACCCGGGGGGTCCCGCCCAGGGCGACGATCTTGTTGGCCAGATACATGGCGTGCTTGACCTCGTCCATGACCTCCTTCTGGAGGAGCTCCCGGACCTCGTGGCCGGCCAGGCCCTTGAGGACGCTGGCGTGGCGGATGTAGCGGATGATGGTGTTGAGCTCGGCGTTGAGATCCCGGTTCAGCCCTTCGATGAGCTGCGTCAGCTTCTCATCCATGGTGACCTCCCCTTTGCTGAGAATGGAGAAAGCCTATGCGGCCTCCTGAAGGATCCGCCGCAGCACCGCCGGGAGGATCCCCCCATGCCGGTAGTATTCCACCTCCACCGGCGTATCCAGGCGGGCGATGGCCGAGAAGACGACCTCCGTCCCATCGGCCCGTCGGGCCCGCACGGTCACCTCCTGCCGCGGCCGCAACCCGGCGGCGATCCCCTCGAGGTCGTAGACTTCGAAGCCGGTGAGGCCCAGGGTTTCCCGGTTCTCGCCGGGGCGGAACTGCAATGGCAGCACGCCCATCCCCACCAGATTGCTGCGGTGGATCCGCTCGAAGGACTCGGCCAGCACCGCCTTCACCCCCAGCAGCGCCGTGCCCTTGGCCGCCCAATCCCGGGAGGAGCCGCTCCCGTATTCCTTGCCGGCGATGATGATGAGCGGGATGCCGGCCTCCTGATACCGCATCGCGGCCTCATAGATCGTCATCTTCTCCCCGGTGGGGTGGTAAACCGTGTAGCCGCCCTCCGTCCCCGGCACCAGCATGTTCTTTAAACGGATGTTGGCGAAGGTGCCGCGGATCATCACCTCGTGGTTGCCCCGTCGCGCGCCGTAGGTGTTGAAGTCGGCGGGTGGAACCCCCCGGGAGATCAGATACTGCCCGGCCGGGCTGTTGACCGCGATGCTGCCTGCGGGCGAGATGTGATCCGTCGTGATGGTATCGCCCAGCACCGCCAGGACCCGCGCCCCCCGGATGTCCTGCAGCGGCGGCGGCTCCAGGGAGAACTCCCGGAAGAACGGCGGCTCCTGGATGTAGGTGGAATCCGGATCCCACTCGTAGAGATCCCCCTCCGGGACGGGGAGGCTCCGCCACCGCTCATCCCCTTCGAAGACGCGGGCATAGCGGGCCCGGAACATCTCCGGGTCCAGGCTCTCGCGGATCGTCCGCTGGATCTCCTCCTGGGAGGGCCAGATGTCCCGCAGGAAAACCGGCTGGCCGTTGGGGTCATATCCCAGGGGCTCGCGTTCGAAATCGATATCGATGCGGCCAGCCAGGGCATAGGCCACCACCAGCATTGGAGAGGCCAGATAGTTCGCGCGCACCAGCGGATGGATGCGGGCCTCAAAGTTGCGGTTGCCGCTCAGGACGGCGACGACCACCAGGTTATGCTCCCGGATCGCTTTGGCGATGGGCTCCGGGAGCGGGCCGCTGTTGCCGATGCAGGTGGTGCAACCGAAGCCCACCAGGTGGAAGCGCAGGGCCTCCAGATACGGCATCAGGTTGGCCCGGCGCAGATAATCCACCACCACCGGCGAGCCGGGAGCCAGGCTGGTCTTCACGTAGGGCTTCACCGTCAGCCCCCGCTTCACCGCGTTGCGGGCCAGCAGCCCCGCGCCGATCATCACGGAGGGGTTGGAGGTGTTCGTGCAGGAAGTGATGGCCGCGATGACCACGGATCCATGCCCCAGGGCCACCATCTGACCATCCAGGCTGACCCAGGGGGCCGGCGTGGAAGGGGCGGCTGTCGCTGCCGGCGCCGGCGCGGCTGCGCCTCCCTCCCCCTCCAGCCGGCCGACCGCCGGAGCGTTCGTGGGATTCGAGGCGGGCAGCATCGAGGCGATGTTCTCCCAGAACTGGCGCTTCACCTCCCGCAGAGGCACCCGGTCATGGGGGCGGCGCGGCCCGGCCAGGGTGGGCTCAATGGTCCCCAGGTCCAGCTCCAGCACATCGGTGTATACAGGATCCGGACCCTGGCCATCGTAAAAGAGGCCCTGGGCTTTCGTGTAGCGCTCCACCAGATCCACCAGCTCCGGATCCCGGCCGGTGCCCCGCAGATAGGCCAGCGTCTCATCGTCGACCGGGAAGAATCCGCAGGTCGCCCCATACTCCGGGGCCATGTTGGCGATGGTCGCCCGATCCGGAAGGCTGAGGCTTCGCAGGCCCGGCCCGAAGAACTCTACGAACTTATCCACCACCCCCCGCTTGCGGAGGAGCTGGGTGACGGTGAGGACCAGGTCGGTGGCGGTGGCGCCCTCGGGGAGCCGGCCCGTCAGGCGGACGCCGATCACCTCGGGGATGCGCATATAGTAAGGCTGGCCCAGCATCACTGCTTCGGCCTCGATGCCGCCCACGCCCCAGCCCAGCACCCCCAGGGCGTTGATCATCGTGGTATGGGAATCCGTGCCCACCAGGGTATCCGGGAAGGCCACCGCCTCCCCATTTACCTCCCGGGTCTGGACCACCTTCGCCAGGTATTCCAGGTTCACCTGGTGGACGATGCCGGTGCCGGGAGGGACCACGCGAAAGTTCCGGAAGGCCTTCTGGGCCCAGCGCAGCAGCGCATAGCGCTCCCGGTTGCGTTCGAACTCCTTTTCCACGTTCATGTAGAAGGCGAGCTCCGTCCCGAAGAAATCCACCTGGACGGAGTGATCGATCACCAGATCCGCAGGGACCAGGGGATTGATCCGCCGGGGATCCCCGCCCAGGCGCTTCACCGCCGAGCGCATCGCCGCCAGATCCACCACCCCAGGAACACCAGTGAAATCCTGGAGGATCACCCGGGCAGGCATGAACGGGATCTCCCGATCGGGAAGATCCCGAGGGACCCAGCGGGCGAGGGCCAGGACGTCCTCTTCGGTCACCAGGCTGCCGTCGCAGTGCCGGAGGAGGTTCTCGAGAAGGACCCGGATGGAGAAGGGCAGACGGGAGGGATCGCTTACGCCCTGCTCCGCCAGACGACGGAGCTGATAATACACGACCGTTCCGGCCGCGGTTTCCAGCATCGCTTTCGCGCCGAAGGGATCGGATCGCGTCATCGCTGCACCGCCTCCATGTTCCTCAGGTCTGGAAGCAAACGCCATGGCTATCGTAACACACCCCGCCCCATGCGCCAAAGCGCGGGAAGGAAGAAAGCCCGTCAGGAGGGTCACGCCCGTGAAGCACCCCCGGCCGCGGATCCCGAAACGCTCCTCTTGACAGGATCGGGGAAGTCCGTTATACTTTTCGACACAAAGTTCTTTTCGTAAGCAAAGTAGACTGATCCGCAAAGGAGATCGGCGTCGTGGCCCTGCCGAGCCTGGAGGCGATCGGAAAGCGGGCGGAGGGAGCCCCTCCCCGGCCGGCATATTCGGACAGCCCCGGAATGCGATAACAGCCTATGGAGATCCTGGATCTGAATCCGATCATCCACGAGCGGGTGCGCCTGGGGATCATGACGCTGCTCCTTCAGGCTGGGGAGCTGGACTTCCAGACCCTGAAGCGGGAGCTGGGCGTCACGGACGGCAACCTGGCCCAGCACCTGCGGGTGCTGGAGGAGCACGGCCTGATCCGGGTGCACAAGGCTTTTGCAGGCCGGCGGCCCCGCACGACCTATGCCCTCACGCCGGAGGGGCGCCGCCGCCTGCAGGTCTACCTGGATCGCCTGGGCCGGATCCTGAAATCCGCGCGGCGCAAACGCGGAGCAGCGTGAGGGGAGTTCATGTTTCAAAACGCGATGGAGGCCTCCCATGGAGACGAGCGAGAAGGCGCTTCAGGAGCTTCTGGAGACGGTGGATGTGCTCCGTGTGATCGCGATGAAGGGGCGGTCGGAGGTCCGCCATTTCGCGTTCTATATGGTGGCCTTCGGCCTCTACACGGCGTTCAACATCTTCTCGGATCTCCTGATCGGCCGCGCCTTCTGGGTCCCAACCCTTTACCTCGCCTTCTTCGGGGCCACCGCGCCTATCGCCGGTCCCCTCCCCGCTCTGATCCTCTGGGGCATCGCCGGCGCCCTCGCATGGGTCGTCGCGCGGGCCGTTCCATTCACGGGGTGGATCCTCGCGGCGATCCTGCTGACGGCGGCCGGCGGGATCATCGCCACCTATGGGATTGCCCTCCGCCGCGGGCGGCTGGAAGGGATGCCGCCGCTGCGCACGGCGCTGGCCCCGAAGGTGGGCTGGGCGTGGGGGGTGATCATAGGCGGGATGGCGATGCTGGCGACCGGCCTGGGCCCCGCCTCCCTCCCCTCCGGGGCCATCACCGCCCTGTGGGGCTACGCCATCGGGATCGCCCTGTTCGTATCCGGCATCCTGCTGCCCCTTTTCTTCCCCCTGGGCGTTCTCAGCGCCTTCGGCGTCCCCTTCCTCGCTTTGTTCGCCGGCCGTCCAGATCTCGCCTTCGCGCTGGAGGGCGCGCTGGGCCTGGTGATGGCCGCCGCAGGGCTTCGCGAACTCCATCGGATCGATGGGCAGTGAGAAAACCCGTAGACAGGAGGTGAAGCGATGCGCACGTCCCTTCCGATCCGGTATCTTCTCTTCCCCTTCATCAGCATCATCGCCACGACCGTGACCCTCTTCGGCATCCGCATGGCAGGCCTTCCCCCGGAGAGAGCGGCCCTTGCCGTGGGTATCCGGGATCCCGGCTTGTTCCGTGTGCTGATCTACTCCCTGTGGGCGGCGGTCACCGCGTGGGCCCTCGTGCGGATCCTCCGTTCGGAAGGCGTGGGGCTTCCGGATCTGGGATGGCGGGGGAAGCTTTCTCTGGAGGCCGTGGGATTGGCCGCTTTGGCCGCGGGGGCCGTGGCAATGCTCTGGCCCCCCTTCGATGCGGCGCGGCAGACCCTCGGGATCCCCCTTTACTGGGATCCCGCGCGCCGGGGTTTCGTCCAGCCGGCCTCCACCCTGGAGTTCGTCTGGATCGTCCTGGCCGGCCTGATCCTGGTGCCGCCGGCGGAGGAGACCATGTTCCGGGGATATGTGCTCCAGGCGCTGGAAGGTCGGATCGGACGTCTCAGGGCATTGCTCCTGCACAACCTGCTCTTCGCCCTCTATCACGGGGCCATCGGGCCTGGGCTGGTCCTGTATATCTTCTTCTGGTCCTTCTTTCCCGCCCTGCTCTACATGCGCTATCGATCGGTGTATCCCGGCATCCTGATGCACTTCCTGAACAACGTGTGGGTGGATATCGCCGTCCCGTTGCTCTTCCTGCGCTGAGCTCCAGGTCGAATGATGAACTTCAAAAAATTCGTTAATCGGCCTCGCGAGGCGCTGATGCGCCACACATCGGCCTGCGCCGCCGCGAAAGCCGTTCGGCTGGCGCAGGCCGGCTATGGGCCGAAGGCCTTTTGAGGTCGAATTCATTCGACACGCCATGCGTTCACAACGGAATCAACCCCCGTATAATGCGAGCTCCGGGCCTGTGCCTCCCTCGAACGGCCATGGTCGGACCTGCCCGTTTGGGGAGAGGAAGCGATCCGCCGCCAGGTATTCCAGGTTCACCTGGTGGACGATGCCGGTGCCGGGAGGGACCACGCGAAAGTTCCGGAAGGCCTTCTGGGCCCAGCGCAGCAGCGCATAGCGCTCCCGGTTGCGTTCGAACTCCTTTTCCACGTTCATGTAGAAGGCGAGCTCCGTCCCGAAGAAATCCACCTGGACGGAGTGATCGATCACCAGATCCGCAGGGACCAGGGGATTGATCCGCCGGGGATCCCCGCCCAGGCGCTTCACCGCCGAGCGCATCGCCGCCAGATCCACCACCGCAGGAACACCAGTGAAATCCTGGAGGATCACCCGGGCAGGCATGAACGGGATCTCCCGATCGGGAAGATCCCGAGGGACCCAGCGGGCGAGGGCCAGGACATCCTCTTCGGTCACCAGGCTGCCGTCGCAGTGCCGGAGGAGGTTCTCGAGAAGGACCCGGATGGAGAAGGGCAGACGGGAGGGATCGCTTACGCCCTGCTCCGCCAGACGACGGAGCTGATAATACACGACCGTTCCGGCCGCGGTTTCCAGCATCGCTTTCGCGCCGAAGGGATCGGATCGCGTCATCGCTGCACCGCCTCCATGTTCCTCAGGTCTGGAAGCAAACGCCATGGCTATCGTAACACACCCCGCCCCATGCGCCAAAGCGCGGGAAGGAAGAAAGCCCGTCAGGAGGGTCACGCCCGTGAAGCACCCCCGGCCGCGGATCCCGAAACGCTCCTCTTGACAGGATCGGGGAAGTCCGTTATACTTTTCGACACAAAGTTCTTTTCGTAAGCAAAGTAGACTGATCCGCAAAGGAGATCGGCGTCGTGGCCCTGCCGAGCCTGGAGGCGATCGGAAAGCGGGCGGAGGGAGCCCCTCCCCGGCCGGCATATTCGGACAGCCCCGGAATGCGATAACAGCCTATGGAGATCCTGGATCTGAATCCGATCATCCACGAGCGGGTGCGCCTGGGGATCATGACGCTGCTCCTTCAGGCTGGGGAGCTGGACTTCCAGACCCTGAAGCGGGAGCTGGGCGTCACGGACGGCAACCTGGCCCAGCACCTGCGGGTGCTGGAGGAGCACGGCCTGATCCGGGTGCACAAGGCTTTTGCAGGCCGGCGGCCCCGCACGACCTATGCCCTCACGCCGGAGGGGCGCCGCCGCCTGCAGGTCTACCTGGATCGCCTGGGCCGGATCCTGAAATCCGCGCGGCGCAAACGCGGAGCAGCGTGAGGGGAGTTCATGTTTCAAAACGCGATGGAGGCCTCCCATGGAGACGAGCGAGAAGGCGCTTCAGGAGCTTCTGGAGACGGTGGATGTGCTCCGTGTGATCGCGATGAAGGGGCGGTCGGAGGTCCGCCATTTCGCGTTCTATATGGTGGCCTTCGGCCTCTACACGGCGTTCAACATCTTCTCGGATCTCCTGATCGGCCGCGCCTTCTGGGTCCCAACCCTTTACCTCGCCTTCTTCGGGGCCACCGCGCCTATCGCCGGTCCCCTCCCCGCTCTGATCCTCTGGGGCATCGCCGGCGCCCTCGCATGGGTCGTCGCGCGGGCCGTTCCATTCACGGGGTGGATCCTCGCGGCGATCCTGCTGACGGCGGCCGGCGGGATCATCGCCACCTATGGGATTGCCCTCCGCCGCGGGCGGCTGGAAGGGATGCCGCCGCTGCGCACGGCGCTGGCCCCGAAGGTGGGCTGGGCGTGGGGGGTGATCATAGGCGGGATGGCGATGCTGGCGACCGGCCTGGGCCCCGCCTCCCTCCCCTCCGGGGCCATCACCGCCCTGTGGGGCTACGCCATCGGGATCGCCCTGTTCGTATCCGGCATCCTGCTGCCCCTTTTCTTCCCCCTGGGCGTTCTCAGCGCCTTCGGCGTCCCCTTCCTCGCTTTGTTCGCCGGCCGTCCAGATCTCGCCTTCGCGCTGGAGGGCGCGCTGGGCCTGGTGATGGCCGCCGCAGGGCTTCGCGAACTCCATCGGATCGATGGGCAGTGAGAAAACCCGTAGACAGGAGGTGAAGCGATGCGCACGTCCCTTCCGATCCGGTATCTTCTCTTCCCCTTCATCAGCATCATCGCCACGACCGTGACCCTCTTCGGCATCCGCATGGCAGGCCTTCCCCCGGAGAGAGCGGCCCTTGCCGTGGGTATCCGGGATCCCGGCTTGTTCCGTGTGCTGATCTACTCCCTGTGGGCGGCGGTCACCGCGTGGGCCCTCGTGCGGATCCTCCGTTCGGAAGGCGTGGGGCTTCCGGATCTGGGATGGCGGGGGAAGCTTTCTCTGGAGGCCGTGGGATTGGCCGCTTTGGCCGCGGGGGCCGTGGCAATGCTCTGGCCCCCCTTCGATGCGGCGCGGCAGACCCTCGGGATCCCCCTTTACTGGGATCCCGCGCGCCGGGGTTTCGTCCAGCCGGCCTCCACCCTGGAGTTCGTCTGGATCGTCCTGGCCGGCCTGATCCTGGTGCCGCCGGCGGAGGAGACCATGTTCCGGGGATATGTGCTCCAGGCGCTGGAAGGTCGGATCGGACGTCTCAGGGCATTGCTCCTGCACAACCTGCTCTTCGCCCTCTATCACGGGGGCATCGGGCCTGGGCTGGTCCTGTATATCTTCTTCTGGTCCTTCTTTCCCGCCCTGCTCTACATGCGCTATCGATCGGTGTATCCCTGCATCCTGATGCACTTCCTGAACAACCTGTGGGTGGATATCGCCGTCCCGTTGCTCTTCCTGCGCTGAGCTCCAGGTCGAATGATGAACTTCAAAAAATTCGTTAATCGGCCTCGCGAGGCGCTGATGCGCCACACATCGGCCTGCGCCGCCGCGAAAGCCGTTCGGCTGGCGCAGGCCGGCTATGGGCCGAAGGCCTTTTGAGGTCGAATTCATTCGACACGCCATGCGTTCACAACGGAATCAACCCCCGTATAATGCGAGCTCCGGGCCTGTGCCTCCCTCGAACGGCCATGGTCGGACCTGCCCGTTTGGGGAGAGGAAGCGATCCGCTATAATGGCCATGTCGGAACCTGGGGAGAGAAAACCCATGCCGGATCATCCGGAGAGCGCCCCCTTTCCGAACCTGGATCGCCTAACGGAGATCTTCGGGAAATATCCCCAGATCGAAGCGGTTTACCTCTTCGGCTCCGCTGCCGAGGGCCGCCTGCATGCGGAGAGCGACCTGGATCTGGCTATCCTGGTGCGCTGGGGGTTCCCGCGGCCGGACCTTCTATCGCTGCTGGCCGACCTCGCCCGCCACGGCTTCTGCCGGGTCGATGTGGTGTTCCTGGACACTGAGGATATCCTCCTGAAGTTCGAAGCGGTCCGCCACAACCGGATCATCTACCGGACCGATGATTTCGATCCCGGGGCCTTCTTCTCCCGCGTTGTGCGCCAGTATCTGGATTTCGTCCCCTACCTGCGGGTGCAGCGGGAGGCTTACAAACGGAGGATCCTCCATGGTTCGACCGGAAGTTCTTCAACGTCGACTTCGCAAGCTGGATGAATACCTGGAGATCCTGCGCCGTCTGCGACGCTACCACTTTGAGGAATTTATTCAGGACCCCGAGCGCTATGGCAGCGCGGAGCGCTTTCTGCAGCTCGCCATCGAGGCCCTCCTGGACATGGGCAACCATGTCATCGCTGATCTCGGCCTGGGGGAAGTTCGATGGTATAGCGACATTCCAGCGATTCTGGCTGAACGGGCCGGATTGGAGCCTGAGCTGAAAGAGAAATGGATACGCATGATCGGGTTTCGCAATATCCTGGTCCATGAATACATGGAAGTGGATCGCCGGATCGTTTACGAAATCCTTCAAACCGGCCTGGAAGATCTCGAGCGGTTGCGGAGATTTTTCGCTGCTTTTCTGTGACAGGCCTCTGGATAGGGAAGGAGGAGAGATGCGCCTGATCTTCTTCGCTGGAGCTTTCCATGCGCCGCTGGAACGGATGGGGTGAGCACTCGGTGACCGTCCCTCTACCCTCTTCCGCCCTTCAGTTCCTGGAGGAGCAGCTCGGGCCGGGAACCCCACCCCGGGATTGCACGCTGGAAGAAGCGCTGGCCGGCATCCCGCCTTCCCGCCTCCCCCCTCATCCCCTCATCCGGACGGATCCGGAGATCCGGCTGCATCACGCGGCCGGCCAGGGCCTTCCAGACTGGATCGCCCTCCGCAGCGGGCGAATCCATGCGCCGGACGGGGTGGCCTTTCCCGAAACGAATGAGGAGGTGCGCGCCCTGCTGGCCTACGCGGAGATGGTGGGCGCGCGGGTGGTGCCCTATGGCGGCGGCACCAGCGTGGTCGGGCATGTGCGGGTGCTCCCCGATCCCCGTCCCGCCCTCGTCATCGATCTCCAGCGCATGAACCGTCTCCTCGGGCTGGACCCGGTGAGCGCTCTGGCCACCTTCCAGGCAGGCATCCGGGGCCCGGATCTGGAGGCTGCGCTGCGCGCCCAGGGCTTCACGCTGGGGCACTACCCGCAATCGTTTGAATACTCGACCCTGGGGGGCTGGGTGATGACCCGCTCCGTCGGCCAGTTCGCCCTGGGCTATGGGCGCATCGAGGATCTCTTCGTCGGCGGGCGGGTGGAGACCCCAAAGGGGCCGCTTGTTCTTCCCGTCTTCCCGCCTTCCGCAGCTGGTCCCGATCTCCGCCATCTGGTCCTGGGTTCGGAGGGCCGGATGGGGATCCTGACGGAGGCCACGCTGCGGGTGCGCCCGCTCCCGGAGGCCGAGGCGTTCCAGACCTTCTTCTTCCCGGGGTTCCCGGAAGGCCTGGCCGCGATCCGGGAGATGGTCCAGGCCGGGCTGCCGCTCACGATGCTCCGGCTGAGCACGCCGGAGGAGACCCGGGTCACGCTGCGCCTGACGGGGCGCAGGCGGCTGGTCCGTTGGCTGGAAGGCTGGCTGCGCCTGCAGGGATTGGGGGGAAACCCCTGCATGCTTCTGGTCGCCGCCGCCGGGTCGCGCCGGGTGGTCCACGCAGCGATGGCGGAGGCTCATCACATGGCCGCGCGGCACGGAGGCCGATCCATGGGGAGTCTTCTCGCCCGGGAATGGCTTCGCCAGCGGTTCCGCTCGCCCTACCTGCGCAACACCCTGTGGGAGCTCGGTTACGCGGTGGACACGCTGGAGACGGCCGTGATCTGGGCGCGGGTGCCCCGCATGGTCGCCGCCATCGAGGAGGCGTTGCGCCGCGGTCTGGCGGATATAGGGGAACGCGTGTATGTGTTCAGCCACATCTCGCATGTCTACCCGCATGGGGCTAACGTCTACACCACGCTGATGTTCCGCCTGGCTCCGGACCCGGAGGAGAACCTGGAGCGCTGGCGGCGTCTGAAGCAGGCCGCCAGCGAGGCGATCCTGCGGCTAAAGGGGACGAGCAGCCATCAGCATGGGGTCGGAGTGGATCACCAGCCTTACCTGGAGGCGGAGAAGGGAACGCTCGGCCTAGCCATCCTGCGCGCTGTCTTCCAGACGGTGGACCCCCACGAGCGGATGAATCCGGGCAAGCTGGTGGGGTCTTCATTTTCCGGGAACGGGCGCGAACTCGCCCGGGGATGAACCGGTGAAAGTCCCTTCGGGGATGAGCCGATGCCCCTGAACCGCGAAGAAGGCTGGCTTCGACTCCACGAGCCCTGGGATCTCCTCATCATCGGCGGCGGGATCACGGGGGCCGGGCTGCTGGAGGAGGCAACGCGCTGGGGATTCCGCGCGGTGCTGCTGGAGCAGCATGACTTCGCCTGGGGCACCTCCAGCCGGTCCGGGAAGATGGTCCACGGCGGGCTGCGCTACCTGCGCCATGGGCAGGTCCGCACCACCTGGCGTTCCGTGCGGGAGCGCGAACATCTCCTGCGCGCCTTCCCCGGCCTGATCCAGCCTCTGAATTTCCTGATACCGCTCTACCGGGAGGATCCCCTCGCTCGAGCAACGCTGGCCATCGGGCTCTGGATTTACGACAGGTTCGCGGGCCGCCGAAACCACCACTACCTCTCCCGGGAGGCGCTGCTCACCCTGGCCCCCCATCTCCGGGCGGAAGGTCTCCAGGGGGGCTATCGCTACGGGGATGCCCTCACCGACGACGCGCGGCTGGTGCTCCGGTTGATCCAGAACGCCGTCCGCCGGGGCGCCGTGGCGCTGAATTACGTCCGGGTAGAAGGCTTCCTGCAATCGCGATCCGGAGCCATTGAGGGGATCATGGCCCGGGATCGGATATCCGGCCGGGAGATCGAGGTGCGGGCCCGAGCGGTCGTGAACGCCACGGGCGCATGGGCGGATCAGCTACGGGGAAAACTGCATCGGCCGCCGCGGCTGCGGCTCCTGCGGGGCAGCCACCTGCTGATCCCTGGCTGGCGGCTTCCCCTCGCCCAGGGGGTGATCCTCCTCCATCCCCGGGATCACCGGCCGCTCTACGTGCTCCCATGGGAGGGCATGACGCTGGTCGGCACCACCGATGTGGATCACCACCACGATCTGGAGGCCGAGCCGGCGATCCAGCCGGAGGAGCTGGATTACCTGTTGCTCGCCCTGCAGCGGGCGTTCCCCTCCCTGGATCTTTCCGCCTCGGACGTTACGGCCACTTTCTCCGGGGTGCGGGCGGTCATCGGGACGGGACGACAGCCGCCCTCCCGGGAGCCGCGGGATCACGCGGTGTGGGAGGAAGAGATCCTGACCGTTACCGGAGGGAAGCTCACCACCTTCCGGGTGATGGCGCGGGATGCGCTCCGGGCCCTTCGGCGGCGCCTGCCCGCGCCCTCCCCACGGTCCCCGGAACCGGTGGGGCCCGAAGTTCGCGAGGCCGCCCAGGCCCTGGCCGAGCAGTTCGATCCGGCCCTCTGTCTCCGCCTCAGCAGCCGTTACGATCCCGAACTGCTCCCGGCGTTCCTCCAGGCTCCGTCCGAAGAGCAGGAGCGCATCCCCCGGACCGATTTGCGATGGGTTGAGATACGATGGATCATTGCCCATGAGGCGGTGGTCCATCTGGATGACCTGCTGTTGCGGCGGACCCGCCTGGGCTTCCAGCTGCCGGAGGGGGCGCTTCCCTTCCTGGAACGCCATGGCTCCCGGCTCCGGGCGATGCTGGGCTGGGATGAGAAACAGTGGGCCCAGGAAGTCGAGCGCTACCGGCAGATCTGGAGGAACGCTTACCAGCCGCCCACGTGATCCATCCCAGCCCTGAGTTATTCCATTTTCCTGAGGAGCGCAGATGATGGCCTCGACCGTTTCGGCGGCGGAATCGGCGCCGGTCCATGCGATCCCCCTTGTGCAGGGGTTTACGCCGGATCATCCGCCGGATTACGGGGAGATCCTGCGTTGCACCCACTGCGGGCTCTGCCTGAACCAGTGCCCCACCTTCCGCGTGCTGGGCTGGGAGCCGGATTCCCCCCGCGGGCGGATCTATCTGATGCGGGCAGTGGCGGAGGGGCGCCTGGAGCTGAACCCTGATTTCCGGGAACATATGGAGGTCTGCCTCGCCTGTCGGGCATGTCAGACGGCCTGCCCGGCCACGGTGCAATTCGGCCGCCTGGTGGAAGCTGCCCGCTGGCAGATCCGGCAGGCCCTGCCCATCTCCCCCGGGGAGCGATTGCTGCGAGCCCTGGTCTTCGGCCTGATCCTCTCCCACCCGTCCTTCCTGACCCTCCTCGCCCGCGGGCTCTGGCTGTATCAGGCCGCCGGGATCCAGCGGATGATCCGAAAAGCCGGCTGGCTGCACCGCATGCCCCGCGCGCTCCAGACGATGGAGAACATGCTGCCGGATCGGATCCCGGCGCGCGGGATGGTCACCGGCCGGGTGTTCCCGGCGATCGGGGAGCGACGGGGACGCGTCGCCCTGCTGGCCGGATGCGTCATGCGCACCCTGCTGGCCCCCATCCAGGAGGCCACCATCCGGGTCCTCACCCGCCAGGGGTTCGAGGTGGTGATCCCCCGTGGCCAGGTCTGCTGCGGTGCCCTCCACGTCCACGCCGGGGAGCGACGTCGGGCCCAGGCCCTGGCCCGCCGGAATCTCACGGCCTTTCTGCGAGAGGAAGTGGATGCCATCCTGGTCAACGCCGCCGGCTGTGGGGTGGCGATGAAAGAGTATGGCGAACTCCTGGGCGATGATCCCCGGTGGGCGGAAGCCGCCCGCGCCTTCAGCGCGAAGGTGCGGGACGTCACCGAGTTCCTGGACGCGGCAGGCCTGCGCCCTCTCCCCCGACGCCTATCCGGGCGGGTGGTCTACCAGGATCCATGTCATCTGGCCCACGGCCAGGGGGTTCGCGCGCAACCCCGACGGCTGCTCCGGGCGCTTGGCCTGACGGTGATTGAACTGCCCGATGGGGATCTCTGCTGCGGCAGCGCGGGGATCTACAACATCACCCATCCGGAGATCGCCAACGCTCTGCTCGAGGAGAAAGTAGCTCAGATCCGCCGGATTGCGCCCGATCGGGTGGTGACTGCCAACGCCGGGTGCATGCTGCAGCTCGCCATGGGCCTGCGGCGGGCCGGGATCCCGATCCCTGTCCAGCATGTAGTGGAGCTACTGGATGAAGCCGGGGGAGATTCCCCATCGGGGGCTGGAACCTGAGGAGGGGCAGCCCCCGCTGCAATTACCTGTGCCGGAGAGAGAAGGAGAGCTGAAAGCTTCTGGTCCGATGCCTAGCTTTCCAAAAATTCCCGCGCTTCACCGGAGAGGGGCATTTCCACCTGTATCGCTCTCGCCTCGATCATCTCAGCCAGAAGCCCGGCTCTGGCGATCTCCTCTGCAACTTCCGCCGGAATAACGATAGGGGCCCCTCCGAAAAATTCCCTGATCAGCTCCAGGCGCTCGATCTTCAGGAAGGCGCTGAGGAAAGGGGACAAAGCGTTTCGAAGGCTATCCCGAGCGGCGGAGGAACCGCGCCGGATGCCGGATCCGATGCGTGGTTCCACCGGTGGGGATCACACTGATCGAGCCATCAACCTCCAGAACCGCCATCTCCACATCCCGGATATCGGTTACTCCATGCTCCCGCAGGGCCGTCTTCAGGAGCTCCACATCCAACCCTTCTCGCCGGAGGTTATGCTCCAGCACCTGGCCGTGCAGCACCAGCAAAGTAGGTGTCCCCTCCAGCAGGATCCGCAGCGGCCGCCATCGGAGGCGCCCATACGCCACGGCGGCGTTCAGGGTCAGCAGGACCCCCGCCGCCAAGAGCCCCCCGGTCAGGGAGGTATCGGGCCCGACCATAGCGTTCTGAACCGCATTGGCCAGCAACAACAACAGCACCAAGTCGAAGAACGTCATCTGGCCGATCTCCCGCTTTCCGCTCAGGCGCAGGCCGATCAGGATGACCAGATAAACGACCATGGCACGGATTGCGATCTCCCATGCCGGCACCATCGGGTTCAGCATCTTAACCTCCTATCGTCAGCGGCAGGATCAGCATAAAACAGCTTCCCTCCCCAGCCCGGCTCTCCACATCCAGGCGCCCGCCGTGGGCCTCCACGATGGTCCGGGCGAGGAACAATCCCAGCCCCAGGCCCGGGCGACCTTCCTGACGGCCCCGGTAGAATGGCTCGAAGAGGCGCGGCAGGTCCTCCATGGGGATCCCTGGGCCGGTGTCCTGAACACAAATCCAGACCTCCCGATCCCGGACCTCCGCGCGGAGGGTGACCGATCCCCCTGCCGGCGTGAACTTGATGGCATTATCCACCAGATTCTCCAGCGCCTGGGCCAGTCGCTCGGGATCCGCTTGGATCGCGGGAAGATCCGGGGGGATCTCCTCCTTCCAGTGCAGGGCTCTCTCACGGGCCATTTCAGCCCAGAGGGCCGCGCGTTCTCGAAGCCATGGCGTCAGCGTGAGGAGACGCCGCTGCAGAGAGAGGGGGCCAGCGGCATGGCGATAGAGCTGCGTGAGGTCCTCCAGCAAGCGGGTCAGCTCAGTGGTCGCCTGCGACATCCCCTGCAGCAGCTCCCGACGGAGAGTCGGGTTTTCCATCGCCCCTCCCTGAAGGGCATGGAAGGCTGCCCGGAGCGCGCCGATCAGCCGGCCGAATTCATGAACAACGCTTCGCAGCAGCAAGCGGCGCGCCTCCTCCAGCTCGACCCGCCGTCGTTGAAGCCGGTTGAAAACCCGGATCAGCTGACGCACTTCCTGGGGTCCGCTTTCCGGCAAGGTCACCGCGGGCCCTTCCAGCGGGGCCTCGGCGATGGCCCGGGCGACTTGCTGGAGCGGGCGGCTTAAGGACTGAGCCAGAATCCAGCCGAACAGCGCGCTCAAGAGCAATCCGACCCCCAGCGTCCCCAGCACCAGACGACGAACCCGCTGGAATCCTTCCGTGACGTCGGGCAAACGGTGCAGCAGCCGCACATACCCCAGGCGGACCCCCTGGTCGTTGGTCACCGGGACCAGAACATCCAGGATGATATCCGAATCCGTTCCCCGGAGAGCGGCCTGCCACACGATTTCTCCCTGCTGCGCCTGCTCAAACAACGGCCCTCCAGCGGATGACCCCAGCGCCAATCCGGCCTCCGCTGGGGCGGCCAGCAAGCGACCCGTGGGATCCAGCAGGAGCACCTGAGTAGGTTGCCGGATCGCCAGCGCTTGCAGAAACGCCTGCGCCGCTCCCGAGTCCGTCCAGATCTCTGGGAGGACAGTCCCCAGACGGGCGATCAAAACCCCCTGATCCGCCATCTCCTGAGCCAGGGAAGGGAGGAGAATACGCTCCTCCACCAGCTCCGTGAGCGTCAGCCCCAGGATCGGGGCGATCAGCAGGAAAGGAAGCAACATGCTGACCAGGAGGCGGGAGCGAAACGTGCGAAACATGCGGCGCTCTCCTCATCCCTGGGGGACCAGCTTGTAGCCGACCCCACGGACGGTGAGGATCCGTCGGGGATGCTCGGGGTCTTCCTCAATTTTCTCCCGCAACCAGCGGATATGCACGTAAAGGGTCTCGGGCTGGCCCGCATATTCGGCACCCCAAACCTGATTGAGCAGCATTTCGGTAGGCAGCACCCGGTTGGGGGCCAGGGCAAGCGTGTAGAGGAGATCAAATTCCTTCGGGGTCAGGGAAACCATGCGACCGGCCACCATGACCGTCCGCGCCGCCGGATCGATCACCAGATCGCCAACGACGAGGGGAGATGGCGTGGAGGAAACCATGGGAGACGACCGAATCCGACGCAGGACCGCCCGGATGCGCGCGATCAGGACATCGGTATCGAAGGGCTTGGTGATGTAGTCATCCGCTCCCAGCTCCAGCCCTACAACCTGGTCCAGCTCCCGCCGGCGAGCGGTGAGGAAGATCACGGGGAGCCCCAGGATCTCCCGGAAACGCCGCAGGGCCTCCAGGCCATCCATCCCCGGCAGCCCAATGTCCAGGAGCACCAGGTCCGGCCGCTCCCGGGCGGCAATCGCCAGCCCCTCCTCGGCAGTGGCCGCCGTGTGCACTTCGAAACCCGCCTGCTCCAGGCTGAAGGCCAGACTGCGACGGAGCAGCGCGTCATCATCGATCAACAGGATACGGCCTCCCATCGAAGAACCCCTCTCGACCTCCAGGATCCCTCTCCTAAATTTTATGGCGCTCGCGATTCCCAAAGGGGATCGCCCCTCCCCTTCCACAAAAATGGCCCATTTGGGTGCCCCAAAATGGCCTGGATAGGGGATGACAGGGATCCAGGATTTCCACAAAATCTACATCAACGCCCGCGGGAAAGTGAGGGGGTGGGACGGGTCGCTGTGTTCATTGCCCTCTTTATCTTCTACGGACCAGGCAGTCCAGGGAACGCCTCAATTGTATCGGATGGAGGGGATCCGATGGAGGGGTTCGAGCGGAGGGAACGGGATGCATGCGGGATCGGGCTGCTGGCCCGGCCGGGAGGGCCGGCGGACCATGGGTTGCTCTCCATGGCGCTTCAGGCGCTGGAGCGGATGTCCCATCGTGGGGCGACCGCGGATGATGGGCTGACGGGAGATGGCGCGGGAGTGCTCATCGCAGTCCCTCGCCGGCTGTTCCTCCGTTTCCTCGAGGCCCAGGGCCTCCGTCCGCCCGACCCGAGGCGCCTGGCCATTGTCATGGCCTTCCTCCCAACCGAGCCCTGTGCGCAGAGGGAGGCCCGGGAGATCCTGCACGCGGCGCTCGCCGGGGAGGGATTTCACCTCCTGACCTGGCGTCCGGTTCCCATCCGCCCAGACATCCTGGGGCCACGGGCCCGGGCCACATGCCCCTTCATCGCTCAGGCGCTGCTGGCCGATGAGCGGAACGACACCCCCGAGGGGATCGACCGCCGCTTGTATCGCGCCCGCCGTCGAGCCGAGCGAACCGCAGCCCGCCAGGGGATTCCCCTCTATGTAGCTTCCGCATCCTGCCGCACGATTGTCTATAAAGCCCTGGTCCTGGCCCGGGATCTTGCCCGATTTTACCCGGACCTGGCGGATCCCGATTTCGAAACCGACTTCGTCATCTTCCATCAGCGCTTCAGCACCAACACCCTGCCGGCCTGGGAACGGGCCCAGCCCTTCCGCACCCTCTGCCACAACGGCGAGATTAACACCCTTCAGGGGAACATCCACGGCATGCAGGCCCGGGAGGCGGCCCTGGCCTCGCCGATCTGGGGAGACACCCTGGAGGATCTGCGACCGATTATCGATCGGACCGGCTCCGACTCCGCGATGCTGGACAACGTAGTGGAGTTCCTGGTCCACTCCGGCTATGATATCCGCCATGCCCTGCGCATGCTGATCCCCGAAGCATGGGAGAAATCTCCGGATCTCGACGAGGCGGCCTGGGGATTCTATGCCTACCATCAGAGCTTGATAGAGCCGTGGGATGGGCCGGCGGCCGTCCTGTTCACGGATGGTCGCTTCGTAGGCGCGCTGCTCGATCGCAACGGCCTGCGCCCATTGCGGGTGTTGCGCACCATCGACGGTCTGCTCTACTGTGGGTCGGAGATCGGCGCGCTGGAGATCCCCCCTGAACGTGTCCTGAAGCTGGAGCGCCTCGGGCCCGGCCAGATGCTGGCCGCGGATCTCCAGACCGGACGGTTCCAGGATCCCCGCGCGCTCCTGATGGAGCTCAGCGCTCAACGTCCTTACGCGGAATGGGTCCGCCGTCATCGCGTGCGCCTGCTGGAACCTCCCGGGGCCCCTGCCCTTCCGGATCCGGAGGCTCTTCTTCGACGACAGATCGCCTTCGGCTACACCGCCGAGGAGCTGGCGCTGATCCTCCGCCCCATGGCCCGCACCGGTCAGGAGCCGATCGGCTCGATGGGGGATGACACGCCGCTGGCGATGCTTGCGGGGTGGCCCCGGCCGCTTTACAACTTCTTCAAGCAGCGCTTCGCCCAGGTGACCAACCCGCCCATCGATCCCCTCCGGGAGACCCGGGTGATGTCCCTCACCGTGCTCCTGGGAGAGCGGGCCAATCTGCTGGCTCCCGACGAGCGAGCGGCTCACCAGATCGAGCTGTCCAGCCCCATCCTGACACCTTCCCAGCTGCAGGCCCTGAGCGATCTGCCCGACCCGGCCTTTCGATCGCGCCGGTTGCCCATCCTGTGGCCGATCGCGGAAGGCCCGACCGGCCTCCGGCGAGCGCTGGAGGAGCTGTGTCAGGCCGCGGAGCAGGCGATTGCCGAGGGCTACCGCTTGCTGATCCTGAGCGATGAGGAAGCGGATCCCCAGCGCGCGCCGATCCCAGCCCTGCTGGCCGTTGCTGTCCTGCACCACCATCTGATCCGGATCGGCCAGCGGACCCGGGCCAGCCTGATCGTCGTATCCGGAGAGCCCCGGGAGGTTCATCACTTCGCCTGCCTGCTGGGCTACGGGGCTTCGGCGGTTTGCCCCTATCTGGCCATCGAGACCGTGGCGGCCATGGCGGCGCGGGAACGCGAAGGTGGGCGCTCGGAAACCCCTGAGGAAGCGGTCCGGCACTACATCCATGCGATCGAAAAAGGCCTGCTGAAGGTCATGGCCCGCATGGGGATCTCCACCCTGGACGCCTACACCGGGGCCCAGATCTTTGAGATCATCGGACTGGAACGGGAGCTGGTGGAGTGGGCCTTCGCCGGCACGCCGGCGGTCTTCGGCCCGGTCGGCCTGGAGGAGATCGCCCGGCGCGTGCAGACATGGCATGCGGCGGCCTTCGCCGCGGAACGTCCCGAACTGCCCTCTCCAGGTTTCTACAAGCATCGGGCACGGGGGGAATTCCACGCTCTGAACCCGGAGGCCATCCGGGCGCTTCAGGAAGCGGTGCGAACCCCGGACGCGCTGGGGGAAGGTTTCCCCGAGGCGTATCGTCGCTATCGGGACTTCGCCGCCCTTGCCCATCGGGAGCCGGTGGATCTGCGGGACCGGCTGCGCTGGGAGAGCGACCGCCCGCCGATCCCGCGGGATCGGGTGGAGCCGGAGGAGGCAATCCTCCGCCGCTTCTCCACAGCGGCGATGTCCCACGGGGCGCTCTCGCCGGAGGCCCACGAAGCCCTGGCGATCGCCATGAACCGCCTGGGGTTGCGCTCCAACAGCGGGGAGGGCGGTGAGGATCCAGAGCGCTACGGGACCGAACGCAACAGCCGGGCCAAGCAGGTGGCCTCCGCCCGCTTCGGGGTCACCCCGTATTACCTGATCTCCGCAGAGGAGCTTCAGATCAAGATGGCCCAGGGCTCCAAACCCGGGGAAGGGGGACATCTCCCGGCCACCAAGGTGACCCCGGAGATCGCCCGGCTGCGCTTCGCCCAGCCGGGCATCGACCTGATCTCGCCGCCCCCTCACCACGACATCTACAGCATCGAGGATCTGGCCCAGCTGATCTACGACCTCAAGGCCATCCACCCTCGGGCTCAGGTCTCCGTGAAGCTGGTCTCCACCATTGGGGTGGGGGTGATCGCGGCCGGCGTGGCCAAGGCCGGGGCGGATATCATTCTGATCAGCGGCCACGCCGGCGGGACCGGCGCTTCCCCCTGGTCCTCGATCAAGAACGCTGGGATGCCATGGGAGATCGGCCTGGCAGAAGCGCACCGGATGCTGGTGGCCTGCGGGTTGCGGGACCGTGTGCGGTTGCGGGTGGACGGGGGCCTGCGCACTGGGCGGGATGTGGTGATCGCCGCCCTTCTGGGGGCCGATGAATTCTCCTTCGGAACAGTGCCCCTCATCGCCCTGGGATGCGTAATGGCCCGGGTATGTCATCAGAACACGTGCCCCACGGGCGTCGCCACCCAGGACCCAGAGCGTCGGGCGAAGTTCGCCGGGCGCCCGGAGCACGTGATGGCCTACCTCCGCATGGTGGCCTATGAGGTGCGAGAGATCCTGGCCTCGATGGGCTATGCCCGCCTGGGGGAACTGATCGGGCGGACCGATCTCTTGAGGGCAACGGATGACTGCGTGGACTGGGAGGCTGTGCTCCGCGCCGCAACGCCGCCCCCGGCGGTCCCCGCTGCCCCCCGGGTCTGGTCCTTCGCCCTGAACGACCAGATTGTGCGGGATGCCATCCATGCGCTCAGTGAGGGCCGACCGGCGCGGGGGATCTACCGGATCCGGAACATCGATCGCGCGGTGGGCGCGCGGCTGGCGGGAGAGATCGCCCGGCGCTACCGGGAGGAAGGGTTGCCCGAAGGCACCGTCACGTTGATGTTCGTGGGGGAAGCGGGCCAGAGCTTCGGGGCCTTTGCCCATCGGGGCATGCGGCTGATCCTGATCGGGGCGGCCAACGATGGCGTGGGCAAGGGGCTGGGCGGCGGCGAGCTCATCATCCGTCCACCCCGCGATCTGCGGGATCCCTCCCCGGTGTTGATCGGGAACGCCGCCCTGTATGGAGCCACCGGCGGATGGCTTTTCGCGGCCGGGCGGGCCGGCGATCGCTTCGCGGTGCGCAACAGCGGGGCCTGGGCGGTAGTGGAAGGCGTGGGCGACCACGGCTGCGAGTATATGACCGGGGGTGGCGTTGTCATCCTGGGCCCCGTGGGGGATAACTTCGGCGCTGGAATGACAGGCGGCGTGGCTTACATTCTGGATGAGCTGGAAGAGCTGCAGCGGCGCTACAATCCCCAACTCGTGCAGATCGACCCGGTGGAGGATCCCACAGAGATCGCCTTTCTATACGGGATGCTGGAGCGTCATCTGCGGTTCACGGGCAGCCCGCAGGCCCGGGCGCTCCTTGAACGCTGGCCGGAGCCCGTAGCCTGTTTCCGGCGCATTCGACCCCGGGGTCGGGCTTCTATCCTCCTGCCCCCGCCGGAATCCATGCCCATCCCCGATCTCCTGATCCATGCCCTGCCAGAACCATCCGGCCTCTTCATCCCGGATCCCACCGAGGCGTTCATCCAACCCCCATCGTTATAAGATGACACCGTCCAATCCATATGGACCATGCCTCATTGTTTCTATGAGGCGGTCCCTTTATTTCCCTGACCGGCAATAGGCAAGGGAAGATGCTCGGCCCTTCCCTATGGCCAGATCCCAACAATCCGCCCCCGATCCCCCTGCGTATCAGTGGATAGAACGCAGGAAGGATCGGGATCGCTATGCTGGGCGTTCGCGAAGATCCGAAGCTCCCTCTCCGCTTCCGCCTCCCTCCCCCTGCGCCGGATCCCATCGATGGCGCGGTCCTGGGCGCCCTGGTCTATGCGGATCTCTTCGACTACCCCCTGACGCTCGAGGAAATCCATCGCTACCTGATCGCCATCCCGGCTTCGCTCGCCGAGGTGGGCGAGCGCATCGCGCGGAGCTCCTGGTTGCGGGAGCGGATCTCCCAGTGTGATGGGGTGTGGACTCTCCGCGGCCGGGAACCGCTCAGCCAGCTCCGACGGCAACGCGCGCGGGCAGCAGCCCGGTTGTGGCCCTATGCTCTGCGCTACGGCCGGATTCTGGCTGCCCTGCCCTACACCCGCATGGTGGCGGTGACCGGGGCGCTGGCGATGGATAACGTGCCGGAAGGCGATGACATCGACTACCTGATCATCACTGCGCCCGGACGGCTCTGGCTCTGCCGGGCCATGGCCATCACGGTGGTGCGCTGGGCCGCCCGGCACGGTCGGACCCTCTGCCCCAACTACTTCCTCTCCGAACGAGCGCTCGTCCTCGAGGATCAAAATCTGTTCACCGCCCATGAGCTGACCCAGATGATCCCGATCGCCGGCATGCCGATCTACCAGCGCATGCGAGCCCTCAACCGATGGGCCGCGCGTTTCCTGCCGAACGCATGGGAAGCACCCTGGTCGGTGGAGGTGGCCCCCGCCATCCGCCGGGAGATCACAGCAGCCCTGGAAGCGCTGGGTCGTATGCCCCCTGCGGATTGGCTGGAGGCCTGGGAGAGACAACGGAAGATCCGCAAGTTCAGCGCTCGCCCGGTGGGCGAGTGCCGTTTCGACGCGGATCACTGCCAGGGACACTTCCACGGCCACGGTCAGCGCACCCTGGCTGCCTTCGCGGAAAGGCTTTGCTACTGGATGGGATAAGGGCCGGCGGCATTCCTGACAGGAGATCCGCCCGCCCAGAGCGATCGGCAACGATGGACAATCGTTCCTCATCCCCATGAGGAGGCGCGTTCGAATGCGCCCGGATATCACACTGGTCCATCCGCTGTTCATCGCCAAGGATCCGGTGGAGCGCCGCCTGATGACGCCTTATTTCCCGCTGGGCCTGATGTATCTGGCTGCCGTTCTGCGGGAGCGGGGCTACCGGGTGGAGCTCTTCGATTGCACCTTCCGGCAGGATTACACGGAGTTCGAGGACTACATGCGCCGGAAGCGCCCGCCGGTCGTCGGGATCACCTCCCTGATCACCATCCGACGCCACGCCCTGATCCTGGCGGAGATCGCTCACCACTACGGCGCCACCGTGATCCTGGGCGGGCCGGATCCCACCGGGCTGCCGGAGCGCTACCTGGGCTATCGGGGGAGCCATGGGGAGTTCCCGGTGGACATCGTAGTCTTCGATGAGGGGGAACTCACGATCCGGGAGCTCGCCGACCATCTCTTCGGGCGGGCGGGAGCCCCGCGAGATCTGCGGGAGATCCCCGGGCTGCGGTTGCGAGGGGCGAACGGGCAGGTGATCGCCACCGCCCCACGGCCGCTCATCAACGATCTGGATACCCTTCCTTTCCCCGCCCGGGACCTGGTGGAGATGGAGGACTATCGGCGTGCCTGGCGGAAGGCGCACGGTTACTGGCCGCTCTCCATCATCAACACCCGGGGATGTCCTTATGCCTGCACCTGGTGCCAGAAGGCCGTTTTCGGAAGGACCCACCGGACGCGCTCTCCGGCAAACTCCGCCGAGGAGATGCGCCATCTGAAGGAAGTGTATCAGCCGGACTTCTTACGGGTGGTAGACGACATCACAGGCGTGAACCCGAAATGGGTGCTGCAATGGCGCGATGAAGTCCTGGCCCGGGATGCTGTGATCCCCTTCGAATGCCTGACCCGGGTCAACCTGGCCAGCGAAGCGATGCTGTCTGCTCTCAAGGAGATCGGCTGCCGTCGGATTTACTTCGGCGCGGAATCAGGCTCCCAAAAAGTCCTCAACGCGATGAAGAAGGGAACTAAAGTCCAGCAAATCTATGAGGCAACGGCCCGATGCAAGCGCCTGGGGATCGAGACGTATTTCTTCATGATGGTGGGCTATCCCGGGGAGGAGCTCGAGGATCTCGAGCAGTCCGTGCGCTTGCTCCGCGAAACCCTCCCGGATCGCTTCAGTACCACCATCGCCTATCCACTCCCCGGCACGCCGTTCTATGAGCAGGTCCGCGATCGCCTGATGTTCGATTCCGAATGGAACATCGATTGGGATTACACCGCCCAGAACCGCTTGCTGTTTCGCCGGGAGAAATACGATACCCGCTTCTATCGCTGGGTGATCCGCTGGTTTCAGAAGGAGTGGGAGGACGCGCGCCTTCGGGCCGGCTGGCAGCCATCGTTTCTCCGGCGCGCGCGCATCCGGATCGGGCTGTGGATAGCCCGACGAATGGTCCGCCTCCTGGCCCGCTGGCCCAGCCGGCCGCTGGTGCGTTTCCACCCCGCTGAAGGAAGGTAAAAGCCAGGAAATGAGCGAGGTCGCACGCATGGAACACGCGGATGCGCTCTACCGGATCATCGCCCGTGGCTTCGATCAGATCGCGCCGGCTTACGACGAGCGTTATAGCGCTCAGGCGAATCCGGTAATGGCCTGGATGCGGGCGGAGAGCTGGAGGATCCTTCGGGATGTTCTCCCACCTGGGGGATGGGTGCTGGAGATCGGGTGCGGGACGGGAGAGGACACCCGGGCGCTGGCCCGGGCTGGCTATCGCGTTCTCGCCACCGATATCTCACCGGAGATGCTCCGTCGCGCCCGCAGGCGGGCGATGGCCGCCGGGTGCGACGATCGGATCGCTTGGGTGGCCATCCCGGCAGGCCATCTGGCCGCTTTGCGGCCACCGGAGCCTTTTGATGGAGCCTATGCCGGTTTCGGAGCCCTGAATGGTGAACCGAACTTGGAGGCGCTGGCGGAAGCCCTCGCCGCCCTTCTCCGCCCGGGAGCCCCTCTGATCCTCTCCGTGATCCATTCGTGGTGCCTGCTGGAAGCCCTCAGACATCTTCTCCACGGCCGTTTCCAGGCTGCCCTCCGCGGCCGTGGCACCCGCTGGACCCTCATCCCTATACCCGGCCCGAACGGGGAACGCATCGCGATCCCCATGCGTCCGCTCTCCGCCCGAATCCTGAAAGGCGTTTTCATGCCTGCCTTCCGCCTCGAGTGGGCGATGGCCTTCCCATTGCTCCTCCCCCCGCCTTCCATGGCCGATCTCTTCTGTCGACACCCAATCCTGTTCCGCTCGCTGGAAGCCCTGGATCGGAAGCTGCGGGCCCGCTGGCCGTGGCGGGATGGAGGAGATCATCTGCTCATGGTCTTGCGCCGCCGATGAGCGCTCTGCGGATCCTATCGGTTGACGGACGAAAGGGAAAGTGGCTCCGCGAATCCATGAGGAGCCTTTCTCTCGCACGCCGGGCCTCGCAGATCTGGATCCAAACGGCGGGCCGGATCTATGACGCGCCCGCCCTTGCGGATCTGGATCAGGACGGCGAGCTGGAGATCCTGATCGCCGCCGAGGCTCTCGAGGTTTTCCGGTCGGACGGTCATCGGTTCCCAGGCTTCCCCTTCTACGCTGGAGCGGCTTTCGCCTCGCGACCGGCCCTCGGGGATCTGAACGGAGATGGCTGGCTGGAGATCGTGATCGGATGCGATGATGACCAGGTCTATGCCCTGGACGCCCGGGGGCGGCTCCTTCCAGGATGGCCTCGCCGGACCGAAGGGGACGTCTACGGCCGTCCGGCCATCGTGGATCTGGATGGCGATGGAAAGCTGGAGGTGATCGCCGGATCCGATGATGGCCGCGTCTATGTCTGGCGGGCCGATGGCACCCCGCTGCGGGGCTGGCCCCAGACGACGCAGGGCTTCGTCTCCTCCTCCCCCGTGGTGTGCGATCTGGATCAGGACGGGGATTTGGAGATCATCGTTGGGTCCTGGGATGGCCATGTCCATATCTGGAAAGCGGATGGGAACCCCGCGCCCGGCTGGCCCCAACCGGCCGGGCATTTCGTGTGGTCCTCCCCCACCATCGCCGACCTGGACGGGGATGGCGTGCTCAAAGTGGTTGCCATCTCCGATCGGATCTGCGTCTGGTGGCCGGATGGAACCCCTTTGCCGGGTTGGCCTCAGACCCTGCGCTCGTTCGCGGTCGCCTCGCCAACCCTTACAGACCTCGATGGGGATGGACGCGTGGAGATCGTGGCGGCCGCTGATCGAGTGTATGCATGGCGATCGACCGGGGATCCCCTCCCGGGATTCCCGGTCGACCTGGGGACGTTCATCTGGGCCAGGCCGGAGGCGATCGATCTGGATCAGGATGGAAAACCGGAGCTTCTGGTCGGCGGCTGGGATGGAGCCCTGTATGCCCTTCGAGGGAACGGCACCCTTCTCGGGGCTTTCCCTCTCGGCTCGCCGATCTTCGCTCCACCCCTCGTTCACCGCGGACAATCCGGGCTGGAGATCCTCCTCGGCGGATGGAACGGAGTTCTCTACCGCCTGACGCCGGAGGATCTGGAAACGATAAGCCCTTCCCCGGAGAAAAGAAACCAGGGGGAATGGTGCCGCATGCCCCTGCGGGGCTCCCTGATCCTCCCCGAAGACACTCCCGTCTTCGTGCAGGTGGATCATGTTCCCTCCCCTCGCGCTGTCCTCCTTTATCACCGAGCGGAGGACGCTATCGCCCGCCCGATCCCCCTCATCGTCCACAGGGGGCAATGGGTCGCCCTGTTCCCGCCGCTCCCGGCGGGTACGCATGGGACGATCTATGGGAACCAGCCCCCCATGGGGGGCCCTTTATGGGACCGGTGGACTTCCGGGTTCGTCCCTGTGGCCATGCAATCCGGCGGCGCTGGCGCCGGAGGATCCTGCGGAGGTGGCCATGGATCTGGCGGTTGTTACCCCTTTCCCGCCTCGCTTAACGGGCATCAGCCTGTATGGCCTGCACCTGTGTCGAGCCATGGCCCAAACCGGCCGTCTGTCTCGCATCGCGATCGTAACGGAAATACATGACAAAAGAGGGAAAGAACACGAGGGCGGCTCCCTGCGCCTGGAGATCCATCGGATCTGGCGCGGAGGTCACCCCGCGGCAGGCTTGCAGCTCCTGCGCGGATTGAAGCGCGCGGGGCCCCGGAACGTCTGGGTGAATTTCAGCTTCGGTGCCTTTGGGGCTTCACCCGTCGCCCTGATCTCCATCCTGATCGGGCTCACCCTGGCAGCCCGTCAGGGCTGGACGATGCGGATCACCGCTCATGAGGCAAGCCTGATCGATCCCCATGCGATGGAACCTGCATCCCGCATCCTCAGCGCGCTGTTCCGCTGGCTGACCCACCTGGGTCTCATTGTCGTACCCCTGCGAGCGGATGCCGAGCGGCTGCAGGACTGCTTTCCGGGAGCCCCAATCGTGCATATCCCTCATGGGAGCTTCTACCCGCCCCACGCATTGCCGGAGCCCGAAAACCCTGGCCTGCTCTTCTTCGGGGTCATGGCGCCTTACAAAGGCCTTGCGATCCTGCTGGAAGCCTTCCAGATGCTTCGCGCGCGTCACCCAACCTTGACCCTGGAGATCGCCGGCGCGGAGCATCCGCGGTTCCCCGGCTACATCAACCGCCTTCAGGCCGCTTACGCCCATCGCCATGGAATCCGCTGGCAGGGACCGGTGTCCGAGGAAGAAGCGGAGAGGATCTTCGCCCGGAACACCCTGGTCCTGTTGCCCTATCTGCAGGCGACCGGACCGTCCAGCGTGATCTATCGGGCGGCGGCGTGGGGACGTCCCATCGTGAGCAGCGATCTCCCTGCCCTGCGGGCCACTGCGGACGAAGCGGGGCTGGTCGGAAACTGGGTCCCCCCGGGGGATCCGGAGGCGCTGGCACAGGCCATCGATTCCATGCTCCGGGAGGCCAGCCAGCGGGAGCAGCAACGGCAGCGGAATCTCCAGGCCATCGCCTCCTGCACCATGGACCGGATCGCGGAAGCGTATCTGCGGATCCTGGAGCCCCTCCCGGTTCGATCCGCTGTTCCGCAGCCTCTGCCCCAAGAAAATCTGTAGGAGGATCGCTCCTTGCCCGACTGAAAGCCGATGAGACCCGGGGGGAGAGAGGATGAGGCGCTGTTCATGGCAACGGCTGGCCTTCAACCTGATCGTCGCCTGGCCGCTGGTGGCCTCGGCCCGCTATCGCCGCTCCTACGACGCGTGGACCCACATGTTCTTCGCCGATCACTATCGGCGCGGGTGGTGGGAGCTATGGGAGCCGCGCTGGTATGGCGGCTTCCCGGTTGTTGCATATCCCCCCTTGGTCCATCAGCTCATCGCCCTTCTCTCCTTCCCCCTCGGTGTGGAGATCGCATGGGCCATGGTTCTCCTCTCGACCCTGGTAGCGCTTCCCTTCGCCTTTCAGGCCTTCGCCCGGCATATCGCCAGGCCCCGGATCGCCCAACGGGCCGCCTTGCTGATCCCACTTCTCCCCTCGGTTCATCTGACCGCCCACACCTTCGGGCAGCTTCCCACCTTGTTCGGCCTGATGGCGCTGCTGTGGGGGCTGGCCGCCTTAGGGGATTTCCTGAAGAACGGGCAGTGGAGAGACGGCCTTCGAGGAGGGCTCTGGTTCGCCACGGCAGCCGCGGCCCATCACGGGACGATGCTGGTGATGCCCTGGGCTGTCGCCGCGATGGCCCTTCACTCCATCGAGGGCCGATCCGCCTCTCCCGCTCATGTCGTAGGCCGGTTGATCCTCTGGGCTCCGGCCACGCTTCTCGGGATCGGGAGCGTGATCTGGCCGTTCTGGCAATGGGGGGTCCGGCAAACCATGCAACCTCCCATCGATCATGCCTCCCGGCATTCCTTCTTCTGTGACCCAACCGCCGCAGGGCTGTTCCTCTGGCCGATGTATGGTCCGATCCTCCTGGCGCTACCGTTCCTGCTCCCCGGTTTGATCCGGCGGCGCCGCTGGCCCATGGGGGGGCTGTTCGTCTTCTGTTTTCTCATGGGACTTGGGGGAACCACACCGCTGCCGCGATGGGTGTATGGAGAAGGCTGGGAATGGCTGACCTATGATCGGTTTGCCCTGTGGGCCACCATCTGGCTGACCCCGTTCCTCCAGGCCTGGTCCTCCCTCGCCCTTCGACGATTTCAGCGTCTCCGATTGGTGAAGGGAGGGGGCCTTATGCTTCTGGCCGCCGCGGCGCTGTATGCAGGACAGATCGCTTCACTGTGGCCAACCCAGCCTTCCCTTCAGGATCTCCGCCCGCTGATCGCCTTCCTGAATCAGGAGGAGGTCCGTTCCTGGCGCTACGTCACCTTCGGGCTTGGCGACCAGATGGCGCGGCTTTCCATGGAGGCCCAGGCGGAGACCATCGATGGAAACTACCACACGGCGCGGGGATGGACGGTGCTCCGGGAAAGCGGCCTGGGAAGCCTGGATGCAGCCTACTGGCTGCCGGGGGGAATGGCGCGTCTGGATCGAGTGATGCCGAAGCTGGGAGAGATGGGGGTGCGCTGGGCCCTGGTCGCGCACCCGGCTTACATTTCCCTGCTGGCTCGCCACGGCTGGCGTCTCCATCGCATCCTTCCCAACGGAGTGGAGGTCTGGGAAAACCCGGATGTGGTGCCTCCCTTCCCTTCCTCGGCGAGGCCCACTCATCCACTGGCCTCCCTGTCGTGGGGTGTGCTGCCCGGGCTCACCCTGATCGGAGCGATCGGAGCATCCATCGTCCCGTTCAGGAGACGAAACGCGCATCTCCCAGAATAAGGGCGAGGCTCTTGAAGGGCATGCGTCGGAAAGCCGCTATCGTTCTCGACGTTGTATATGAGGGAGCAACCGCGTTGCTCCCGGTGGCTCTGGGGGTATGGGTGCATCATCCGCTGGTTCAGCTCTCCCATCCGCCTGTTTACTTCATTTACTCCAGCATCCTCCTGTTCGGCAGCGATTTTCTGATTCTGACCGCCCTCGGCGCGGATCTGATCCGCCGGACGCTGACCGGAACCTTCCGCCTTCATCGCCCGCCCTTGCTAATTCTGATCCTCCTGGGGCTATCTGGCTGGGCGATCCTCAGCGCCGCATGGTCCGTCGAGCCTCGCCTTTCGGCTTACATCGGTTTTCATCTCGTGGGGATCACCGGATGGATCCTCTCTCTCAGCGAACGGCCGAAAGCCTGGCGATCCCTCTCTATTGGATGCATGCTGGGGATCCTTCTGCAGACCTCGGTGGCGGTTCTGGAAGTCCTGGTTCAATCCACCGCCTTCCTCCGGCCGTTGCCGCTGGAATGGCCGGGCCTGCTGGATCCCTCGATCCCGGGGGCCGCGGTGATCGAACTCCCCGGAGGCCGACGATGGCTGCGAGCCTACGGGACTCTTCCGCATCCGAACCTGTTGGGGTTCTATCTCATGGGAATGATGGCTGGGCCCGCCGCGTGGGGTCTCCGACCGGATCGCCGGGCCGTCATCGGTGGGCTCGGGTTCGGCCTGGGGACGCTCGGAGTGGGGTTGAGCTTCTCCCGGGCCGCATGGCTGGGATGGGCGGCCATCTTTCTCGGGTTGCTCGGCGTGCCGCAGCGCTCCCCCCGCTGTCGTCTTTTCCTGCTCCTTGCAGGAGCGATCGGCGGGCTGATCATGGCAGGCCTGTTTCCTATTCAGATGATCACCCGCCTGACCGGTCGCGGGAGCGTGCTGGAGATCCGCTCGGTTCAGGAGAGAAAATGGCTGATGGAACAGGCGTGGCAGCAGATCCGGCGTCATCCCCTTTTGGGGACAGGGGCAGGAACCTTCCCGCTAACGCCGCGGGGGATCCTTCCGCCCGGCTATCGCGCGGAGCCGGTTCATCACGTGGGGGCGCTTATCTTCGCCGAGCTGGGTCTCCCTGGCTTCGGGTTCGGCCTCGCCCTGTTCGGGGCCTTTCTGCGCGCAGGGCGTCGAAGGAAAGATCCAGAGGCCCGGGCCATCGCCGCATGCCTGTTCGGCCTGTTGGTCGCCAGCGCGCTGGATCATCCCCTATGGACCATGGCGCCGATGCGGGCGCTGGGAGGGTCTCTTCTGGGAGCATGGTTGGGGTGGCAGAAATCCGGGGATGCGGGTGATCAAGGACCACCCGCATCCCCGGAAGAGAAGCTGGAGAGGACAGACGGCCGCCGACGTCCATGTCGCCGCTGAAGCGGCTCCCAGCGATTTCAGTGGGCCATCCCATATGGTTAGAAAGGGCATGCGCCCCAACCCTTTCGTGGCCGCTCAATCGGCACCTGTGAAGCGAAGCCCCATCGGGCGAGGCCGGATGCAGACTCAGCGGGTGTCCGCGAACAGATAGCCCGCGAAGCGCTCCAGCATCGGGACGCCGCGCACCTCGTTCTCCAGGAGCGGCGTCATCCCCCGCACCAGCCCATCGAAAAGCGCTTCGATCTCCTGGAGATAACGCGCCTGCATCTCGATGCGATTGCGGACGAAATCCGGCGTGTTCTCGCCCAGGAAGGATCGATCGATGAGGCCATTGACGATCACGCCGCCCACCGGGATGCCGAAGTCGTGGAACCAGTGGATGAAGCGACGGATCACCGCGATGGGCAGCGCCTCCGGGAGGGTCACGAAGAAAAAGGCGGTGAGCTCCGGATCGGTGATCAGCCGGCGTGCCCGCTCCATGCGATCCCGGAAGCTGATCAGGTAATCCATCAGGGGGTCCGGCTCCTCCTTCTTGGTGAAGGAGAGGAGCCTGCGCAGGGCCTGGGCCTCCTGGCGGGACTTGATCATCTTGTTCACCCAGAGGGCATAGACCTTGGACATGCCGAGGAGCCGGCGGGCGTTGGCCGTGGGCGCGGTGTCGAACACATACACCTCGTATTCATCCCGGAACATGAGATCGATCATGTTCTCGAACATCGCTGATTCTTCGAAAGCCGGGTTCATCGTCGCCGACTCCACGAACTCATCGGCCCGCGTGGAGATCTCGGCGAACTTGAGGAACCACTGGATCTTCTCCCGGATCTCCCGTTTGGAGCGCTCGATGGTGTCTTTGGTATCGATCTCATAGGCCCACAGGTTGGGCACCCCGGCCACCGGCGTCGGCTTCCCGAAGACGTTCTGATCCAGCAACCCGGAGAGGCTGTGGACCGGGTTGGTGGAGGCCAGGAGGGTGCGGCGGCCCTGTTTGGCGAACCAGAGGGCCGTCGCGCCTGCCATCACCGTTTTCCCGACCCCACCCTTGCCGCCGAAGAACACATATTTCAAACGGGGATGCTCCCGCAGGAAATCCACCATCGTCTTCTCCACGCGAATCATTCCCTATCCTCCCGAGAGGATCGCTTTCAGGCCGCCCCGTTTCCAAAGAGCAGATCCGCCACCCGGGCGATCATATCCAGACCGGTGACGTCTCGCTCCAGCTCCGGCACATAGGCCAGGACCTGATTGCCGAATCGGGCGCGGATCTCCTCCAGGTGACGACGCTGCATCTCGATGCGATTGCGAAGATACTCCGGGATGTTCTGGCCCAGCAGCTCCGCCGGGATCACCCGGTTCACCACATATCCGGAGATCGGCACATCGAACCGTCGGAACAGCTCAGCGGCTTTCAGCGTATCCAGGATCACCAGCTCCTCAGGGATCAGCACGAAGAAGAAAGCGGTGCGGCGGCTATCGGTGAGGATGCTGGAGGACATGTTGATCCGCTGCCGGATATACTGCAGCTCTTCGAGAATGCGGTCCTCCTCTGTCTGCTGACGACGGATGCGGGCCACCATCTCCTCGTATTCCCGCATCTCCTCCCGCAGCTTCGTGATCTTGGTGATCCACTCATCGTAGACCTTGGCCATGCTCAGGTAATAGAGCGCGTGCCCCAGGGGGACCAGGTCATAGATGTAGTAATCGTAACGGCCCTCGACCACGATATCCACCACGGCGTCGAAGATAGCGCTCTCCTCCATGGCCGGCTCGGCCGAGGCCGCCTGGATGTAGTCCTCGATCTCCTGGGGCACCGCATCCAGGCCGTACATGTCCATGATCTTGCGCCGGATCTCCTCCTGATACTCCTTGATCCGGCGATCGGCGTCGATCTCCTGAGCCCAGAGGTTGGGCATGATCTCCACCGGGCCCTTGCCGAAGATATCCCGCTGGAAGATGTCCGACAGGCTGGCCTGGGGATCGACGGAAAAAACCAACACCTTGTAGCCCTGTTTGGCCAGCCAGTAAGCCGTGGCGGCAGAGAACGTGGTCTTCCCCAAGCCGCCCTTGCCGCCGAACATGATGTAACGGCGCTCCGGGTTCTCCCGGATCAATTGAGCCAGCGCGGTCGCCATTCCCATTTCACCTCAAACAATTTGGGGGAGATCCTTTTCCGAGGGCCGGCCTCAAAAGCCCCATGAGGGAACCTGCCGTTAAAACATCGCATCTGCGACATCCCGCTCCCGCAACATGCGGCGCTTCCAGGTGCTGATCTGGGGCACCACATAGGGCAGGATACGCAGGCTGTAATAGGGCGGCAGGATGGGGACACCGATGAGATCGCCCATGGTGATCAGGATGAACAGATGCTCCATGCTTGCCCGGGTGCGAAGCGCATAGCGGGCCATATCGTGGGCCGCCATCCCATAGGTCAATTCCTGAACGAAGTTTACGACCCGGCGCACCAGGCTTTCCCGCGGCTTGTGCTCGGTCATATCGTTCGCCCTCCTCATAAAATGAATCCAGACTCAAGCCCTTCGGCTTCCACCCAGAAGGCCGAAGGCGCTCTCCCATACTGGCTGGAGGCTGCGGGGTCGCCTTCGGCACCCTCCGCAGCCTGGAGGGCCTCTGTGGAGAAGCCCGTTTTATAGCCCATGCAGATGGTATTCATGCTCATCGATGAACTCCCGCTCCCTCAGCACCCGACGCTTCCATGTATTGAGAATGGGGACCACATAAGGCAACAGGCGCAGGCTGTAATAGGGCGGCATAATGGGGAGGCCAATGAGGTCGCCAAAGAGGGCGGCGATAAAAAGATTCTCCGTGGCGGCCCGCATCTCCAGGAGATGTTGCACCACGTCATAAGCGGCGAACCCATAAAAGAACTCCTGAGCCGCCTGACGCCAGGCCCGCCACCGCTCCCCAAGCCGCGTCCGTAGAAACAGCATGTCCAGACCTCGCAGCGATCTTCTTCACAATTATAGCGGTTCTGCCTGGAGTGAGGAAAACAGAGCGCTCATGGAAAGCACCATCCGGGCTCCCTGATCTTCAAGAAGAACGGACGCCCCGGGCCTTCCCACCGGAATCCAGTAGGATCCTGTCCGCGGGCCTGTGGCTCCCCGGGAGATAGCGGCCGGCCTTGCCTCGATTCCCAAATCCCAGGCCGACCCGTCAGGCTTGTTGAGTTTTTTCAATTTTTGGGAAATATATATAGGGAGGGAAAAATAGCACGCGATGACGAGGGCTGGGAAGGCCGGATCCTCCTTCCCCGTTGCCCCAAGGGGCATACGCAGGGCGGGAAAAAACCGAAAAATCCTTGATAACGCCCATGGATGATCTCCTTTCCGAATCCACCCCTCTGTTCCTCCAGCTGGAATTATGGAAGCGACGAGCAGCGGAGCTGGAGCAGGCCCTCCAGCAACTGCGGCGGGTTTATGAGTTGCTCCAGCGGCTGGATCAGGCGTGGGCCACCGAAGCCCCTGTAGCCTACGCGTTGAGGGCCATCCAGAACCGCTTCGAAGCCGATGTCATCCTCTTCATCCAGCTGGATTCTGTAGGGCGTCCGGCACGCTGGTGGCACTCTGGAGAGGGAAAGATCCCCGCAGACGTGGTGGATCGACTCCTGCAACTCCTTAAATTAAATAAGGAAAGTCAGGAATCCCCACAGATCGCCCCTTATGTTCTCTCCCTGTCCGAAGCCATGCTCCCTGTTGAAAACCTGCCGGGCCGATCGGCCCTGCTGGTGCCCCTAAGGGATCCGTGGGGGATCGAGGGCCTGCTGGCCTTTTTCCGACAAGGCCCGGAGAGTTTCTCGGAAGAGATCCGGGATCTGGCCCGGATGGCAGCGGAACCACTGGCTCTGCGCCTTCATCTCCTCTACGCTCTGGAGCAGCAACGTCATCTGAACCGGGCGGTGACCCTCCTCTTCCGGGTGGCCCGGATCATGGCTTCCAGTCCAGAGCTCTCCATCACTCTTCCTCAGGTGGTGCAGATCATCCGCCAGGAAACCGGCTGGCCGAGCGTGGCCGTTCTGGTCCACGATCCGTCGACGCGGCAGCTGCGCGTCATGGCCTGGGAAGGCTATAGCGCGAGGGCCGATCGCCACCGATCCGAGATCCCGGTGGATCAGGGAATCGTCGGACGGGCCTTCCGGACCGGGGAACCCCAACGGGTCCCGGACGTCTCGTTGGATCCGGATTATGTGGCGGGAGATCCCACGACTCAGTCGGAGCTGGCCGTTCCGATCTTCGCGGGGGAGATCCCATGGGGGGTTCTGGACGCCCAGAGCCCGGAACGCTATGCGTTCACGCCTGATGATGAGGCGCTGATGCTGGCGGTGGCGGGCACCATCAGCATCGGCCTGGAAGCCGCCCGGGTTTACGAGCAGGTCCGGAAGGAACGGGCTCACGTGAGCCTGGAGAGGGATCGGCTCATCGCTTTATATGAAGGCTACCTGGCCATCCAGCAATCTGCGGATCCCGCCCAGGCCCTCGCTGAGATCGTGAAAACCTTTGTCCGATTCGGGTGGCCAGCAGCACGCTGCCGGATCCTCGATGACTCCGGAAAGCCCCTCTCGGTGGCGGAAAGCGTTCCGCCTCCTGCATTCCCCCCGCTTCCTCTGGAGCCATGGCTTCGGAACGATCCCCAGCTGGAACGCCATCGGGGGCGCGGTCGGTTCTATCGCTTCCCGACAGGCTCCTTCGGGATCCGCGACGGGATCCCAGACGAAGGGGAAACCCCGATCGCGTGCGTGGCCCTTCCCCTTCTGGACACCGCTGGCCGCCTCCTGGGGCTGGTGGAACTGGAAGCCCCCGCGGGGCACGGGGAGCCGGAAGAATTCATGCTGCGGCCGGCCGAGTTGCTGGCAACGCTGCTGGCGATCTCTTTTGATCGGGGACGTTTGCTGCAGCGCTATGCGCAGCGTCTGCGAGAGCAGACCATGCTTTACCGGGCCGTGAGCGCCCTGCTGCATTCCGGCGAGCCTGGTCCCATCCTGACCGAGATCGCCGCCGCCCTCTGCGAGGCCCTTGAGGGCACCGGCGCCTATTTCGTCGCCGTCGACCCGGAACGCCGGATCGGCTGGATTGCGGCCGAATATTACGCAAAGACCGCCAACCCCATGGAGCGGATCTCCGATCTGGGCGTGGTCTACTCCGAAGAGGAAATCCCTCTCGAATGGAAGGCCCTTGAGAAGCGAGAGATCCAGGTGCTGTATGCAGACGACCCTCCCGATGCCTATGAGCGCGAGCGGGCCCTTCTACGGCGTTACGGCGGATGGTCCGTGCTGATCGTTCCGCTCTTTATGGAAGAGGAACCCCTGGGAGTGGTGGAGGTGTGGGATAGCCGCCGGCGCCGGGCGTTCGAGGCGGAGGAGAGGGCTCTGGCCCAGGCGATCGCCCAGCATGCGGCCATTGCCCTCCATCGGGCCCGCCTGTATGAGCAGCTTCGGCAGATCAACCGGCGCCTGGAGACCATCCTATCCACCGTGGAGGACGCCCTGATCCTCCTCGATGAGAAGGGGCGGATCATCCAGATGAACGCAGCTGCCCAGCAGTTGATCGCAGGAACCGAGCTCTCGCCAGGAGGCGCTCTCCTCGACCTCCTGCATCGATTGCGACGCCGCTCCCCCCAGGCCGCCAGGGCCCTGACCCGGGGCGTGCGTCAGATCCGCCGGGGAACAGCCAGAGGCTTCCGCCTGGAGCTTTCCTTCCCCCTTCGCGATTCTGTCCGCTGGTTTGCTCTGATCGGTTCCCCCGTTCGAAGCGAGGAGCCCACCGGAGGGGGATGGCTGCTGGTTCTCCGGGATATCACGGCGGAGCGTGAGCGCGATCGATTGCGGGAAGAGATGATCCAGATGCTCATGCATGACCTCCAACATCCGTTGGGACCGATTCGCCTGGCCCTGGAAGAGCTGGCCTCGTACTCGGATTTAAGCCGCGAGGCGCGATCCATGGTTCACACCGCACTGCGCGGACTGGAGCGGCTTCAGGGTCTGATCAGCGGTCTGCTGGAGCTCGCCCGCCTGGAGGCCAGTTCCCTGCCGGTGAAATGGGAGCAGGTGGAGGTCCGCAGGTTGGTCGAGAAGGCGATGGAGGAATGGAAACCTATGTTCCAGCGCAGGAAACTTCGGGTAAACGTGGAAATCGCCCCCGAGCTGTCATGGATGTGGATGGATCAGCAACTGATCTCCCGCGTGCTATGGAACCTCCTTTCGAACGCAGTGAAATTCACGCCGGCTGGAGGGGAGATCCGGATCCGCGCCTACCCACAGGCGGGCACAGCGATCCTGGAAGTGTTCAACAGCGGCTCCTACATTCCTCCGGAGGAGCGGCTGCGGATCTTTGAGCCTTTCCGCACATCGCGCACGGCATCAGGTCGTGGCGGATATGGGCTGGGGCTGGCCTTCTCGAAACTGGCGGTGGAAGCCCATGGCGGGTCCATTGAGGTGGAAAGCGACTCAAGGGGCACCACGTTCACCATCCGCTTGCCCCTTCGCCCATCCTCTTCCCCATAAGCCCGACGAAAGCCAGCCATGCGGGACGAAGGGGCCTCCCCCGCTCTCCGGCTTTCCGCGATGGGAGGTTCAAGCCCCCAAGATGGGGCGAGTTACCGAAACCCCTTCCCCCTTCTCCCCCAATATCCGTTCGCGGAAGCAGACGATCTTCTCCACTCATCTCTCGCGTTGTTGGGCCATGGGCCTCGCGGAGGGCACGATGGCACCCTGCGCCCCGTGTTGCGTCGCCGCGCAAGCGGCTCCTACCGGCGAATTCACCGCACGGGGTTGCTTTGCCGTTTTCGCTCATACGGGTTGTCTCCTCCTCGTAAAGTTCGATAGAATGAGGAGAAGTCACGCGGTTGGCCTCTTCCTGGAGGTTTGGGGACTATCCTATCTTCCAGAATGGGAACCCAGCTGCGCAAGCCATGAGGAATGAAAAAAGCGGCCTTCCACCCGCCGGAACCCTGGCGCGCTGCTAAGGAGGACAGGCCCATGGGATCCCGGGCTCCGACCGCGTTTGCTGTGGGCCCTTGCCCAGGCCTATACCGAGGCGTTGCGAAAGAGCCTGGGGGAGAAGCTGGTGGCCGTCGTCCTGTTCGGATCCGTGGCCCGGGGGGAAGCCATCTCTGCTTCGGATATCGATTTGCTGGTGGTGGTCGAGGGGATGCCCGCGGCCCGTTTCCAGCGCTACGCCTGGCTGGAGGCGGCCGATCGGGCGGTCGAGCCGCAGGTGCAGGCCCTGTGGCAACAGGGCATTCCGGTTGAGATCTCCGTGATCCTGAAGACGCCGGAGGAGGCCGCTCGAATCACTCCCCTCTCCCTGGACCTGACGGAGGATGCCCGGATCCTCTACGAGCGGGAGCCCTTTCTTTCCTCCATTCTGGACATTCTGGAACGCCTCCGACAGCGCCTTCGGGCCCTGGGCGCTCAACGAAAACGCCAGGGCTCGATCCGATACGGGGACCTGAAGCCGGATTTTCATCCCGGAGAGGTGATTGAACTATGACCAGTGAGGAGATGGCTCGCGCTTACCTGGATCAAGAGGAAGCCACCTGGGTGCTCCAGCGGTGCATGGAGGCCTGGCCATGAGCGGGACACCCTCGAACCATCCGTTCGGGAACACGGCGCCCGCGGTGGGATTCTTCGATTCCGGCGTAGGGGGGCTGGCGGTATGGCGGGAATTCGTCCGCCTGGCCCCCGATGCGCCCACCCTTTATGTGGCGGATCAGGCTCACGTCCCCTACGGCCCTCGATCCCCTGAGGAGATCCGATGTTTCGCGGAGGCCATCACCCGCTTCCTGCTGAGCCAGGGGGTTTGCCTGATCGTGGTGGCCAGCCATACCATCTCAGCCGCGGCCCTCTGGCCGCTGCGGGAAATGTTCCAGGAAGTCCCTTTCATCGGTATAGAGCCTGCCGTGAAGCCCGCTGCCGCACGCACCCGAACCGGTGTGATCGGCGTGCTGGGAACCTTCGGCACGCTCAATGGTCCCCTCATGGCCCGCGTCGTGGAACGGTTCGCCCGGCAGGCCCAGATCATCCCCCGCGTTTGCAGCGGATGGGTGGAGCAGGTCGAGGAAGGCCTTCTGGAAGGAACCGAGGCCGAGGCCCGGATTCGACAGCATCTGGATCCGGTTCTCCAGGCGGGCGCCGATGTGCTGGTGCTGGCCTGCACGCACTACACGTTCCTCGCCCCTCTCATCCGCCGTCTGATCGACCCGCAGATCGCCCTGATCGATCCTGCCCCCGCGGTAGCCCGCCGAGCGGCGGAGGTGTGGCAGGCCTGCGCTCAGGGAATCGATCCATGGGCGAGCTCCCATCGCTTCCTCACCACGGGCGACCCGGCGCGTTTTCAGGCGCAACTTCGCCGATTGATCGGCTGGGATGGCCCGGTGGAACGCCTCTATTGGGATCCCCAGGGCACGCTTCGAGCCGCCTGATGCGCACGCTCCGTGGGGAATCCTCTCCCAGGGGCTTGAGGACCACCAGAAGGGAAGAGGAGGAAAGGACCGTGGAGACTCATATCCCGGCTTTCGCTTTGCTTCTCGCGTTGTTAATCGCCGCGGCGAAGGCCAGCGCATGGCTGAGCCTGCGCATGCGTCAGCCGGCCATCCTGGGGGAGCTGATCGCCGGCCTGATCCTGGGGCCCAGCCTGTTGAATGTCTTCTCCTGGCCCCTCTTCCATCACCAGGAATTCCAGGGGATGGTGATCGTCCTCGGGGAACTGGGGGTGATCCTCCTGATGGGGATGGCGGGCATGGAGATCGAGCTGGAGGAGTTCTTAAAAGCGCGGCGGGTGGCCCTGCTGGCCGGGACCGCTGGGGTTGGGATTCCACTCCTGCTGGGGACCCTGATCGCCTATCCCTTTCATCGCGATCTGCCCACCTCCATTTATGTCGGCCTGGTCCTCAGCGCCACCAGCGTCAGCATCTCCGCCCAGACTTTGCTGGAACTGGGCCGTCTCCGCTCTCCAGAAGGAATCGCCCTCTTAGGGGCGGCGGTGGTGGATGACATCCTGGCGCTGCTGGCCCTGGCCGTGTTCACCGGCGTGGTGAACCCGGGAGGCGGGGCGGGAGGGGGAGCCGGAGGGGTGCTGCTGGCCCTGGCCCGTATGATGCTTTTCCTGATCCTGGCCTTTCTCCTGGCTCGGGCCGTGCTCCCCCGAATGGCCACATGGGTTCAAAACCAGCCCGTCAGCGAGGGCCTGATCGCCCTGGCGTTCGTGGCCATCCTGGCCCTGGCCGGGGCGGCGGAGGAGCTGGGCGGACTGGCGGCGATCACCGGGGCTTTCCTGGCCGGGCTGGGACTGGGCAATCATCCGGCCCGTCACACGATCTTCGAACGCCTGCGACCGGCGGCTTATGGATTCTTCGGGCCTCTCTTTCTGGTGGGCGTAGGCCTGCGGGCGGATCTGCGAACCATGTCCCTGGAAGGAGCGCTGTTCACACTGGCCTTGATTGCCGTCGCGATTGTATCCAAGATCCTCGGCTGCGGCGCGGGCGCATGGCTGGGCGGGTTCCGCCCGCTCCAGGCGTGGCGCCTGGGGTTGGGGATGATCTCCCGAGGGGAGGTCGGCCTGATCCTGGCCTCCCTGGGCCTTTCGGCAGGCTTCCTCCAGCCCTACGAATTCGTGGCCGTGGTCGCCATGGTGGTGGCCACCACACTGATCACCCCCATCCTGCTCCGGTGGGCTTTCCGCATGCCGGAGCCAGGATCCGCTCCCATCCGGAAGGCGGCATAGCCCCTTCCCGAAAGCGAGCCCAACCCTGCGAACCGGGAGGTTCCAGATGCCGAAGTGTGTCGTGGTCGTGATCCCGAAGCTCGAGAAGGTCCATGAGGTGCTTCGCGCATGGGAGGCTCTGGGCGTCCCCGGGGTGACGATGATCGATACCATCGGGATGGCCTCTCTGCGCCAGTGGGTGGGGCGGGAGGACCTGCCGCTGGTTCCCTCCCTGCGCTCCATCCTGGAGAGCGCCGAGACGGCCTTCCATCATCGCACCCTGTTCTCCGTGGTTCCCGATACCTTCGATCTGGAGCAGCTGATCCTAAAGACCGAGGAGATCCTGGGTCCCCTCGATCAGCCGGAGACCGGTTTCCTTTTCGTGTTGCCCGTTCTGGAAGTTCGGGGCTTGCGACAGCCATGAGCGCCCTTCGCGTGCAGGAAATCCGTGAGCAGGGATTCCCGGCCTTGCGGTTGGAGAACGGGCCTCTAACGCTGACCCTCATCCCGGACCTGGGGGGAAAGATCGCCGTATGGGAAGATCGACGCCGGGGCCTCTCCTGGCTGTGGCGGAATCCGTATCTCCCGTGGCGGCTGCCTCAAGCTGAGGCCCGTTATGTCCAGGAATTCGATCTCGGCGGTTGGGATGAATGTTTCCCGGCGATCGCCCCAGGGATTTACCCCGCCGATCCGTGGGTCGGAACTCCCATCCCGGATCACGGAGAGCTCTGGTCCCAGCCGTGGAAGATCCAGATCCGGATCGAAGAGGGGAAACGTCTCATCGTCACCGGCGCGGCGGAGGGCCGCTCCTTCCCCTATCGCTTCGAGCGCACCCTGATCCTGGAAGCCGACCGCCCGGCCGTCCGCATCCGTTATCGCCTGCAGAACAACGCGGAGCACACATTCTATTTCCTTTGGGCGGCCCACCCCCTCTTCCCTCTGCTGCCCGGGATGCGCCTGCTCATCCCCGGACCGGCGACCGCGCGGGTCGCTGCTGCCATCGGGGTTGCTCCCCAGGCGATGGTTTTCCCATGGCCTCAGCTTCCCATAGAAGGAGGCTTTCTGGACCTCCGGGAGCCGGATCCGGAAGGCAAATGGGCGTTGAAGCTCTTCCTCCGCCCCGCGGCTTCCTGGGCGCGCTTGATCCATCCCACCGGCGCATGGTGGGAAATCGGCTGGCGCGGGCCGATCACCCATCTCGGCCTCTGGATCAACGCCGGAGGATGGTCGGGCGCGAACACGCCACCCTATCAGAACCTGGCCCTGGAGCCCGCGATCGGGGCGCCCGATGATCTGGGCGTGGCGATGCGGGAATGGGGCTTCTTCGGCCTGCTGCCTCCCCTTCAGGAGATGGAATGGTCCCTTCAGGTGACCGTGGGATAAGACACGGAGGAAGAGGTCCCCTACGGCTGCACCACCACGGGGGTTCCGAGATCGGCCCACTGGTAGAGTTGCTCCGCCATGGGCGTCGGCAGGTTGACGCATCCGTGGCTCATTGGCTGGCCGAAGTTGTTATGCCAGTAGGTTCCATGGAGGGCGTAGCCCTGGTAGAAATACATCACATAGGGCACATGGGGCAGCCGGTAGCCAGGGCCCGTCATCGTCTGAGCGCGCAGCTTGAGATAGATCCAAAAGGTCCCGACGACCGTAGGCGTGCGGGGCCGCCCGGTGGAAACCTTCGTCCGCAGGATCATGGTTTCCCCTTCATAGGCCATCAGCTCCTGATCGCTGAGATCCACCAGGATCCACCGGCCCGGAAACGGCAGCCCGGGCGACGGAGTGGGCGAGGCCAGGGGATGCGGACGGGATAAGGCTGTGGCCATCAGGGATGGAGTCGTCTCCCGCGTGGGAGTGGGCAGGAGATCCGGCGGAAGGGTCGGATGCGGAGAGGGAAACGGAGAAGGCCAAGCCCCCGTCGGAGCGCTCCCCTCGGGATGCGCCGCGGAGATAGGAGCGTGTGGATCCCACCTTCGGAAATCCGCAGCGGTATCTGGAGTGGGATCCCGCCCAACGGCTTCCGGAAGGGGGAGCTCCTCTGCCCCCAGCAGCGCCCACGGATCGATGGCTCCGAGCCCCCAGGCGATGAGGAACAGCGCGATCAGCGTGAACAGCCCATAGAGGAACCCGATGCGGACCATCCACCGGGACCAGCGAGCGAGGGGACGCCCCCGGGCGTTGGGGAAGCGTCTTCGAATCCGTCGCACCACTGCGCGAACAGCGGGGGAGGCAGGGGCGGCAGCATACGCCCGGGCGGCCCACCACAGTGCCTCCTCCGGGGAAGCCGCCTGAAGCGCCCGACGGGCCCATCGCAGGGCCTGCTCCTCTCCCGATCGCATCGCTTTCCCCTCCTCGCTTTTGGGGCCGGCCACCTCTTGCGCCGATGGAAATCGGCCCCGCGAGGCGCTAACGCGCCAGGCGTCGGCCTGCGCCGACGCAAAGATGCTTTTCGGCCGGCGAAGGCCGGCCACCGGCCGGAGGCCTTTTGAGGTCGAATTCATTCGACGCCCCAAGCCCGGCCGCATTCGTTCCGCCCGCTATCGAGCCAGGCGCACTTCCACCTCCCATCCAGTCCACCCGCCCGAGCCATCGGGAAGCTCGCATGGACGGGCGGCTACCTCCACCCCCACCGCTCCTGACCCCTCGACCTCGATGCGATACGCGCCATGGGGTTCCATTCGCGCATCCGCATAGCCATCCCCCATTCCGGGCTTCAATCCGGTCAACAGCGTTTCCGCGCCCCGCGGGCCATTGACCCAGATGCGCACGCCGGATCGCTCCCTCCCATCCGGATCGAAGACTCGGATCCGTAACAGCGGCGAGCTCTCGCACAGAGGGCGTTGCTCCACCACCGGCTCTTTTAATCGCGTCGGGATGATCGTAGGGATTTCCGTTGGAATCGGAGAAGGTTCCGGCGTGGGGCTGGGAGTTGGAGACGGAAGCGGCGTCGGCGTCGGAGTCGGAGAGGCCGTCGGGGTAGGGATCAGCGTCGGCGAAGGCGGCACGCGGGTGGGGACCGGCGTGGCCAGGATCACGACCAGGGCGGGGGAGCGCGCGCCCAGCTGCTGGGCCGCCCGGGCCAGATCCTGAACGACCTCTGAAGGCCAGTTCTCCAGAAGCCCTCGCTCGGCGAGGGCGGCGACCCGCTCGGGCAGATCAGGTAGAGCCAACGCCTCCAGCCGCCGCCGCAACGCCGCCGGGTTCCGCTCCACGGCATCCGCCCGGGCGGCGAGCACGATCCAGAGCTCCTGGTAAGGGGGGGCCAGCTCCGCCGGGGAGGCCCCCCCAGGGGGCGGCGGGAACACTTCCCACGCCAGGTAAAGTCCCCCGATCAGGCCGGGGAGCAGGCCGGCCAGGAAAGCGACACTTAGATGGCCTCTCACGGCGAGCCTCCAGACGATGCCGGCGAGGAACCCAAGGCGTGGATCAGATCCGCGATGGCCGCGCGGGCTTGGGGGGAAAGAGGCGTCGGTGATCGATCCGGAAGCTGTTGCAGGACCATGAGGGGATCCCCCAGCAGGGCAAGCCGGGCCCGGGCGAGGGCCAGATCAGAATCCCGAGCGTAGGCCAGGGCGACCATTCGGACATATTCCGCCTGCCAGTCTGGATGGAGCTCCGCGGGGGCCATATCGATATAACGCACAGGCCAGACGTATCGCCCGAGGAGGAACCCCACCCCGGCGCCGATCAGGAGCCCTAATCCGATCATCCCGATGATCGCCTTCCGCGTGCGCATCCGTGCCCCCTTCCGATCCCCCAGCTCGCTATCGGAGATCTTCCAGCCATTGAAGCGCCCGGCCGAGATCTCCCTGGTTCCTCCAGGACCATCCATCTTCACCCTCGCAAACCCAGAACGTCCGCATCCCTACCTTTCGCGCCGGCTCGATGTCCTGCTCCCAGTCATTGCCGATCATCCCGCATGCCTCCGGGGCCACCTGTAAATGGCTCGCCACCTCCAGGTAATATTCGGGCCATGGCTTGGTGAAGTGCATATTCTCCATCGTGGTGACCCAGTCGAAGGGGATATCCCCCAGGCCAGCCCATTCCAGACGCTGGCGGATGGCGACCTCCGGGAAGACCGGGTTCGTCGCCACAGCGATGCGCAGGCCCCGCGCCCGCGCCCGCTCCACCAGGAGCCGGGCCTCCACCCGGGGTGCCGTGAGGGCGCGCAAAGACGGAAAGGCCTCCCCGTAAAAGCGTTCGAAGATCGGGATCCAGAAATCCCGCGATCGCCTCGTCTCCCGCTCAAAAGCCTCCATAAAGCGTTCCCATACCGTGCGCCGGGGATCCGGCCGGCGGATCGCCTCCCGCACCGCGATCAGGAGAGCGGAGAGGAAGGTTTCCGACGGATCGTGAGGCGCCACGAACTTCTGAAGGCAGTCGAAATAGGCCGGCATGAAGCGATCCATATCGTTGCCCAGCAGCGTGCCGTCCAGGTCGAACAGAACCGCGCGGATCATCCCGGATGATGCTCCCCATCCGTGGGGGGAAGCCGATGCCGATGACACTCCCCGCAACCGATCTCCGGGCGCGGAACCTCCACCAGGCGGAGGGCGCAAACCGCATAGACCCGCACCTGTTCCCGCAAGCCCAACCACGTCTTCACCACCCGGGCCTCCAGCGCCAGATGGGGGCAGGCATTCGCCCGGACGATCCCGGGGACCGGACAGGTGGCGCAGAGATACGGCTTCCAGGTCCCTCCCCCAGGAGTTCGCTCGATCAGACGGCAGACCTGGGTTGATCGCCCTCGATAGTAATCTTCGAAGTAAAAAGGACACTCTGCCCCATACGGCGTGCGCACGATTCCACCTCCGCTAACTGGATTATAACAGCGGATCCGATTGGGCAACCCTGATCCCTAATGGGAAAATCCAATCCGCAAAGCGTGGTCTTCCCTTCCACCGGGCGCGCCATGCAAAGCACACCCTGTTCCAGATGCGCCTTGACATTTCGGATCATCGACGCTATAAAAAATATAAAAGAAGTGTAACGAACGTTTGCTTGATCAAAGCCAGGTGATCCGACCGTGCGGAGATGGGGGGTTGAAGACCTGCGAGGGCTGTCCCTAAGGAAGAGCTGAGGGGAACTTTCCCGCTGAGCCCAACAGCGGGGGATCTTGGGGAGAGGAGGGGCCTATGAACCGGTATACCTGGCTGACGATCAGCGTGATTGTGGTTCTGCTGGCGGCATGCACTGCTCCTCCCACGCCCGCACCGACGCCGAAAGTCGGAGCCCCTTATAAGATCGGCTTCATCGCCTCCATCACCGGGCCCGGAGCCAGCCTGGGCGTCCCCGAGCGAAACGTCGCCCAGCTGGTTCAGGAGCGGCTGAAAGCCCAGGGAGGGATCGTTGGGCCGGATGGGGTGCGCCACGAGGTGCAGATCCTCATCTTCGACGACGAAAGCAAAACCGATACCGCCGCCAGCGTCGCCCGGCGTCTGATCGAACAGGAAGGCGTGGTGCTCCTGGTGGCCGGCACCCTGAGCGGCCCCAGCCTGGCCATGGTCCCCATTGCCACGGAGGCGAAGGTGCCCATGATCTCCATGGCCTCCGCCCGCTCCATCATCGAGAACCCCGAGACGAAGAAGATGCGCGAATGGATTTTCAAGCCGGTGCCCGAAAACCTCCACTCCGCCCAGATGCAGGCGGACTACCTGAAGGCGGTGGGCGTGACGAAGGTTTGCCATCTCTACGAGAACACCGCCTACGGCAAGGACACCTTCGCCAGCGCACAGGCGATCTTCCCCCAGGCAGGCATCGAGATCGTGTATGGCGATGCCTTCGAGCGCACCGCTACGGAGTTCCCCCAGGTGGAGAAGGTGAAGACGAGCGGGTGCCAGGCGGTGGTCATCGGCTCCATCCCGCCGGCCTCGGCCCTGGTGAACGTGGCCGTGCGGGACGCCCTGCCCGATATCCGCATTGTGCATGGCCACGGCTCCTGCAGCCCGGACCTGATCAAGAACGCGGGGGCAGCAGCGGAAGGCACGGTCATGCCCTGCGGCAAGATCCTGGTGGCGGATCAGCTGCCCGACGCGGACCCGGTGAAGAAGCTGAATCTGGACTTCATCAAGGCCTATCAGGACTTCACCAAAGGGGAACCCATCAGCACCTTCGCCGGCCATGCCTATGATGCCCTGCAATGGGCCATCGCCGCCCTGAAGACCCTACCGGATGGCCTGCCCCTCGCGGAACAGCGAGCAAAGGCCCGCGAGGCCCTGGAAGGCCTGCGAAACTTCCCAGGCACCCACGGGATTTTCAATCTGAGCCCGCAGGATCACCTGGGCTTCAATTACACGGATTTTGTGATGGTCGCAGTGAAGAACGGGAAGTTCCAGATCCTTCCGAAGGAGCAATGGAAGTAGGGCGTATCCGGCTCGGAATTCAGGGGAAGGGCTGGCCCGAATTCTGGGGAGCATGAAGCACGGGTTCGGAGACTTGCGGGCTGCCAAAGGGCCAGCCCCCCCATCTCCAGAATCCGCTGGCGAGCAGGATCAAAATCGCATAGATGGTCCATGATTCGAGAAGGGCGTGGGGGAAAAAGGGTTCGAGCCCTGGAAGGCGCCCGACACGCGCAGATCACCGTGGCGGTGGGGGGGATGATCGCCTTTCTGATCCTGTTGGGCCAGCGCCATGGCTTCGGCGCGCTGGAGTATCTCCAGTTCGTCCTGGATGGGTTGCGTGGGGGAAGCATTTACGCGCTGGTCGCCCTGGGCTTCGTGCTGATCTATCGGGTCACAGGGGTCATTAACTTCGCCCAGGGCGCCTTCGTGATGCTCGGCCCAATGCTCACGGCGTTTTTCTATGAACAGAAGTGGCCTCCTGCTCCCGGCCTCCGCCTGGCCCTGGCCGCGCTCCTATCCGTGGGGATCGTGGGGGCGCTGGGGATGACGATCGAGCGGCTCACCCTCTATCCGTCCCGTCGTGCTTCCCCCCTGACCCGGATCATCATCACGGTCGGCGTATATCTGGTGCTCCAGGGCGGCGCCCTCCTGCTCTGGGGGCCCTACGCGAAGGTCCTGCCTTCTTTCACCACCCTGAGCCTGTCCGATCCCACCTTTCGCTTCGGCGGGGTACGGGTGAAGGCTCAGAGCCTGTGGATCGCTGGCACCCTCATCGTTACCCTCCTGGCCCTCGGGTTGTTCTTCGGACGCACGGTCGTCGGCAAAGCGATGCGGGCGTGCGCTGTGAATCGCCTGGCGGCCCGGTTGATGGGCATCCCGGTGGATACCATGAGCACCCTGGCGTTCGGCATGGCAGCGGCCATGGGCGCCATCGCCGGGATCGTCCTGGGTCCAGTGACCCGGGCCACCTACGATATGGGTTTGGAGCTGGGGTTGAAGGGCTTTGTGGCCGCCATCATGGGCGGGCTGGTGAGCTTCCCCGGAGCGGTCCTGGGGGGCCTGCTCCTGGGGGCGCTGGAGAATCTGTGGGCAGGAGTTACGGTGGCCGGCTTTAAAGATCTCTTCGCCTTCCTGGTCCTGATCCTGGTCCTCCTGCTTCACCCCCAGGGCTTCGCCGGGACGGAGGCAGAGGTGGAACGGGCCTGAATCCAGCGAGAGGGATGCACGGAATGGGTCGCGCCGGATTCCCTTCGAACGCCATCGGGTTCGCCATCGGACTTCCGCTGATCCTCGCCATCGGGGGGCTGGAGGCCTTCCGACCGATGGGGCTCTCGCTGCCGGCCCTGACCGGGGGGCTGCTCACCCTGGACACCATGATCCGGGTCGGTCTGTTCACGATCGTGCTGGTGGGCCTGAATCTCCTGATGGGGTATGCGGGACAGGTCTCCCTGGGGCAGGCGGCCTTCTACGGGATAGGGGCCTTTCTCTCCGCCATCCTGACGGTGCGCGCCCGCGCGCTGGGCATACCCCCTGCGCTGGCGGAGGCCTGGTGGTGGCCATGGCTGGTGATGCTGGGGAGCGCCTTGCTGGTTGGCCTGGCGGCTTATGGGATCGGACGTCCGATCCTGCGGTTGCGGGGCCACTACTTGGCGATGGCCACCCTGGGCCTGGGGATCGTGGTGTATATCCTGCTCCGGGAGAACCTGGGGCTGCCTCATCTGAATCTCACCGGCGGCTTCGATGGCATCCAGGGGATCCCCCGCCTGCGGCTGGGGGAGGTCCTGCTCTGGCCGGCATGGCGCTATTACTTCCTGGTCTGGCTCTTCGCCTTCGGCGCCATCGCCCTGGGCCTGCGGGTGGTTCATTCTCGCGTGGGGCGAGCGCTGAGGGCGATCCACGGCAGCGAGATGGCCGCGGAGAGCGTGGGGATACCCGTTCCTCACTACAAAGCCCAGATTTTTGGCCTCAGCGCGGCGATGGCCGCCCTGGCCGGGAGCCTCTACGCCCACTTTCAGACCACCGTGATCCCGGCCACCTTCGGATTCGGCCCATCGCTGGAGCTGGTGGTGATGTCCGCGGTGGGCGGTATGGCCAGCATCTGGGGAGCGCCCTTCGGGGCGCTGGCCATCCTGCTGGTTCAGGAGGCGCTGCGCACCCAGCTCCACCGGGTGATCCCGAATGCCCAGGGGGAATTTGAGGCCATCGCCTTCGGCGCCATCCTGGTGCTGATGATGCTGTTCCTGCCCGAGGGACTGACCACGGGAGGGCTCCGCTGGTTCCGGAGCCGCATGGGGTTACGCCCTCAGTAGGGATGCAGAGCGAAGCAACGGGTCTTGAGGCGATCGAAGGATCACGCGGGGTGAGAGCGCCGATGTGGCACGTCAGCCCGGATGGAACAGGGGAGCGATCCGAAGTGCCGTTGCTGGAGATCTTCCGGGTCTCCAAGGCCTTCGGGGGATTAATGGCCCTGATGGAGGTCTCGCTTGGTGTGCGGCCGGGCCAGATCAAGGGGTTGATCGGCCCCAATGGGGCGGGGAAGACCACGCTGTTCAACCTGATCACCGGGATGCTACAGCCGACCTCAGGGGACATCCGCTTCCAGGGGCGCTCCATCGTCGGGCTTCCACCCTATCGGATCGCCGCCCTGGGGATCGCCCGCACGTTCCAGAATGTGCAGCTGTTCCCCGGTATGACGGTTTTCGAACACGTGCTGGTGGGCGGGCACCGCCACGGCCAGAGCGGCCTCTTGGGAGCGATCCTTCAGACCTCCCGGGCCCGACAGGAGGAGCAGGCAGCGCAGGCCCGAGCATGGAGGATCCTGGAGCGGGTGGGCCTGGCGGCATGGGCGGACCGTCCGGCGGAGAGCCTGCCATTAGGCCTGCAGCGGATCCTGGAGATCGCCCGGGCCCTGGCGGCCTCCCCCCGACTCCTGCTCCTGGATGAGCCCGGGGCGGGGTTGAATCCGGCGGAGAAGGTTCAACTGGCCCAGCTGATCCGTTCCCTTCCCGAGGAAGGAATCACGGTGCTCCTGGTGGAGCACGATATGAACCTGGTGATGGGGCTGGCGGACGAGATCGCGGTCCTGGATTACGGTCGGTTAATCGCCGAGGGTTCGCCGGAAGCGATCCGTCAGGACCCCCGGGTGATCGCCGCCTATCTGGGCGAGGAAGACGAGGTGTGGGATGCGGCTCGAGGTTGAGGATCTGGAAGTGACCTATGGCCCGGTCCGGGCGCTCCAGGGGGTTTCCCTGCGGGTGGACCCCGGGGAGGTGGTGGCCGTGATCGGGGCGAACGGCGCGGGGAAGACCACATTGTTACGAGCCATCAGCGGATTGCTGCGGCCTCGATCCGGGCGGATCCGGTTTGACGGGCATGAAATCACCGGATGGCCCCCAGAACGGATTGTGGCCCTGGGGCTGGTTCAGATCCCGGAGCGACGCCAGCTCTTCCATTCGATGAGCGTGGAGGACAACCTCCGCCTGGGGGCTTATCTGCGCCTCCGTCGGGGGGAGCGGAAGGCGGTGGAGGAAGATCTGCAACGGGTCTTCGAGATTTTCCCTCGCTTGAAGGAGCGACGGCGACAGGTGGCCGGAACGCTTAGCGGGGGTGAGCAGCAGATGCTGGCCATCGGGCGGGGGTTGATGGCCCGACCCCGGGTGCTGCTCCTGGATGAGCCCTCCCTGGGCCTCGCCCCCCTCCTGGTCCGGGAGCTCTTCCGGATCCTCCGCGCCCTCCGGGAACAGGGCCTGACCCTCCTGCTGGTGGAACAGAACGCCCGTCAGGCGCTGCGGATCGCCGATCGCGCCTATATCATGGAGACGGGGCGGATCGTGCGAGAGGGGGCGGCCGTTGATCTCCTCGCCGATCCCATCCTCCAGGCCGCTTACCTGGGAGGCTCCTCAGGTTCCATCCCGCTTCCATCCTCTTCGACGGAGGTGGCCGTCCATGCCCGTTTCCCCCGAGCAGCTGCGTCAGGTGATGCGGCGATGGGCGAGCACGGTCACGGTGGTGACCATGCGAGCGGATGAGCAGATCCACGGCCTCACCGCCACCGCGTTCACCAGCGTCTCGATGAACCCGCCGCTGGTCCTGGTCTGCATCCAGAACGACAGCCGGAGCGAGGCGCTGCTCCGCAAGGGGCGTTGCTTCGCCGTCAATTTCCTGAGCGAAGATCAAGCGGAGCTCTCCGAACGATTCGCCGGTCGGATCCCGGCCGCCGATCGGTTTGCAGGGCTCGTCCACCGGGCGGCGGTGACCGGCGCGCCGATCCTGGAGGACGCCCTGGCTTACCTGGATTGCACGGTGGCGGGAGCTTATTGGGGAGGCGATCACACCATCTATCTGGGCCTGGTGGAAGACGCCGGGATCCTCCGTGAAGGCTCCCCCCTGCTCTACTTCCAGGGCGCCTATCGACGCCTGGCCCTGAACGGAGGAGGCGCGCCATGAAGGCCACGGATCGCCTGCGCGGCTCCCTGGTGCCCCTGGTCACCCCTTTCCGGAACGGCGCGGTGGACTGGGAGGGGTTCGCCGGGTTGATCGAATGGCAGATCGCCTCGGGATCCCACGGGCTGGTGATCACCGGGACCACCGGGGAGCCCAGCGCCCTCACCTTTGAGGAGCGGGTGGGCCTCTATCGCCTGGCCGTGGAAGTCACCCGGGGCCGTGTTCCGGTGATCGCAGGGACCGGCACGAACAATTTCGAGGAGACAGTGCGGCTCTCCCAGGCCGCCCAGGCGGCGGGCGTCGACGCCCTGCTGGTGGTGGTCCCTTACTACGTGCGGCCCTCCCAGGAAGGGCTCTTCCGCTACTTCAAGGGGATCGCCGAGCGGGTGGATCTCCCGGTGATCCTCTACAACATCCCGGGGCGCACGGCCGTCCATCTGGAGATCGACACCGTGGCCCGGCTGCGAGAGGCGTGTCCCAACATCATCGGGATCAAAGAGGCGAACAAAGACTTCGAGCACATCAACCGGCTGCTGCACCGCATGGGGCGGGACTTCCGGGTTTATTCGGGGATCGAGCTGCTGTGCTTCCCGGTGCTGGCCATCGGCGGGGCTGGCTATGTGAGCGCCACCGGGAACGTGCTGCCGGATCGGGTGGCGCGGCTCTACGATCTGGTCACGGCGGACCGCTGGCGCGAGGCCCAGGATCTGCACTACGAGCTGCTGCCGCTGAACGACGCCCTTTTCATCGAGACCAACCCGGTGCCGGCCAAGACGGCCCTGGGGATGATGGGGAGGATCTCCCCGGAGGTCCGCCTCCCCCTGGCGCCGATGCGGCCGGAGAACGTGGAGCGGCTGCGCCAGGTGCTGCGCGTATACGGGCTGATCTCATAACTCAGGCGGCAAAGAGGTGGTGAGGGGGCGATGCGGATCGCACGGTTTGCGGCGGAAGGGCGAATCTGGGAGGGGGAGGTCACCCCGGAAGGGAAGCTGGTGGCCGACGGGCGGGCCTTCGATCCAGAGGGCGTGATCTGGCTCCCACCGGTGCCGCCCGGGAGCAAGGCCATCGGCCTCGCCCTCAACTATCGGGAGCACGCCGAGGAATTGTCGATCGCCCCGCCGGAGGAGCCCGCCCTTTTCCTCAAGCCCCCCAACACGTGGATCGGCCATCGGGCTCCCGTGCGCTATCCGAAAGGGGTGAAGACGCTGCACGGGGAGGTCGAGCTGGTGGTGATCATCGGCCGGCGCTGCCGACGGATCCGCCCGGAGGACGCCTGGGCGGTGATCGGCGGTTACACCATCGGCAACGACGTCACCGCCCGGGATTTCGTGGGGAATTTCTACCGCCCGCCCGTGCGGGCCAAGGGCCAGGATACCTTCGGCCCCATGGGGCCGTGGTGGGTGACCCCCGATGAGATCCCCGATCCGCACAACCTGGCCCTGCGCCTCTACGTGAACGGGCGCCTGGCCCAGGAAGGCCACACCTCCCGGATGATCCACCGCATCCCCGAGCTCATCGCCTACATCAGCTCGTTCATGACCCTGGAGCCCGGGGACACCCTCTGGACCGGCACCCCCCGCGGCATCGTGCCGGTGCAGCCCGGCGATGTGATGCGCCTGGAGATCGAGGGGATCGGCATCCTGGAGAATCCGGTAATCGAGGATAGTTAGCGGAAATATCTCCTAAAGTAATCGCTAATTTCCTCGAGAACTGTTCTTAAATCTGGCGAATCCGAGGGCAAGACATGATCTTCTGATTTATCATGCTTATGATGAGGAAAGTTGGGCAGACTCGGAAAGTGAGGGGCATTGTCATATCGAAAAACCAGAGCACCTTCGCTGCTCTGAAAATGATAAGAATACATCAATCGCCTTAATTCTGGCTCAAAAACAATAAACTCTCTGAAGAACAAAGTCGATCCGTCGATAAAATAAATATCTCTTCGCACAAAAGCGAGTTGAGCGCTTCGTTTATCAAATTCGATAGAGAAAGAATAAGAAAACGGGAAATTAGCAATATATCTCGAGATTTCTTGAAAGTATTCGTCGGGCGTCAATGCACATCAGCTCCCAGGAGAGCATCTCGTTGCGCCATCAGGAGGCGATAAAAAGCCAGCTCGCCTGCCCATTCGATGAAATCCGGATGGTCGTTCAGCTCGCCGGCCTGGAAGCGCCGCTCGAACTCCTCTGAGGACATCCCATAATGCGCCTCGAAGCGGCGGAGGCGTTCCAGAGTGCGGCGGATACCCCATTCCAGAAGCCGCGCCTCATCCCGAAGGGCGGCTTCGATCAGAGGCTTCAGGGGGATCGTTGTCGGGCTGGTGATACGAACCTGCTGGGACATGATCCGTGTCTCTCATAAATCGCTTCACGCAGAAGCGTAGTCCAGATCCAGAAAGGAGTCAAATCTTTCGCCGGCCAGCCCCATGAGATTCAATGGGGGGAGGATCCATGGAACAGCGCGATGGACTTTACGTCGTCCGCCACTTTATCGAGAACGCCTTTGTGGATGCCCTCGAGGGGGGGACCTTTGAGACGCTGAACCCGGCCACCAATCGCCCCATCGGGATCGTGGCCGATGGGACGGCGGCGGATGTGGATCGGGCGGTGCGGGCGGCCCGGCGGGCCTTCGATGAGGGGCCGTGGCCGCGCCTGCCTGCCGCCGAGCGGGCCCGCTATCTCCGCCGCATCGGCGACCTCATCCTGAAGCACGCGGAGGAGATCGCCTACCTGGAAGTGCTGGATGTGGGCATGCCCATCACCCAGGCCGGCAAGGGCGCGATCCCCCGCGCGGCGGAGAACTTCTACTTCTTCGCCGAGATGGCCACCCGGATCACCGGGGAGACCTACCCCAAAGATGGCGAGTTCCTCAACTACACGATCCGCAAGCCGGTGGGCGTGGCGGGATTGATCACCCCATGGAACACGCCGTTCATGCTGGAGACCTGGAAGGTGGCCCCATGTCTGGCGGCCGGCAACACCTGCGTCCTGAAGCCGGCGGAATGGTCCCCCCTTTCCGCCCATAAGCTCGCGGAGATCATCCAGGAGGCGGATCTCCCCCCCGGGGTTTTCAATGTCGTCCACGGCTTCGGGGAGCGGGCGGGCGCTCCCCTGGTCGCCCATCCGGGGGTGCAGCTGATCTCTTTCACCGGCGAGACGACCACGGGGATGGAGATCATGCGCAACGGCGCCTCCACCCTCAAACGCTACTCCATGGAGCTGGGGGGCAAGAACGCCGCCATCGTCTTCCCGGACGCGGACCTGGAGCAGGCCCTGGATGGGGTGATCTGGCAGGCCTTCTCTCTCAACGGTGAGCGCTGCACCTCCAACTCCCGCCTGCTCCTTCACCGGGCGATCTACGATGAATTTCTGGAACGCCTGCTGGATCGGGTCTCCGCGATCCGGGTGGGCGATCCCTTCGATCCACAAACGGAGGTCGGCCCGCTGATCCACCCGGAGCACTGGCAGCGGGTGCGGGGCTATATGGAGGTCGCCCGGTCGGAAGGGGCGGCCATCGCCATCGGCGGCGACCGGCCGCCCGATCTCCCCGAGGGCAACTACTTTGCCCCCACGGTCATCGTGGGCGCGCGGCCGGAGATGCGGGTGGCCCAGGAGGAGATCTTCGGCCCCGTCCTGGTGGTCCTCCCCTTCGAGACCGAGGAGGAGGCCATCCGCATCGCTAACGGGGTGAAATACGGCCTGGCCGCCTACATCTGGACCCGCGATCTGGTCCGGGCCCACCGGGTGGCCCAGGCCATGGAAACCGGCATGGTGTGGATCAACGCGCCCAACATCCGGGATCTCCGCACGCCCTTCGGCGGCGCGAAATACAGCGGGATCGGCCGGGAGGGCGGCTTTTATAGCTTCGAGTTCTACACCGAGGTGATGACCATCCACGTGGCCCTGACCCCGCCCCGCATCCCACGGCTGGGGGTGGGGCGGTGAGCCGCGTCGGACAGTTCCCTTCGCAGGAGCTCCAGCAGGGGGAGGGCTGAAGAATGGGCGCACGAACCGGCGCGCAGTTCCTGCAACGGATCCGGGAGCATCCCCGGGATCTCTGGCATCGGGGGGAGCGGATCGAGGATCCAACTTCCCACCCGGCCTTCGCCCGGGGACTGCATTCGATGGCCCGGCTTTATGACCTTCAGTGGGAGCGAGCCGAGGAATGCCTCTATGAATCGCCGACGACGGGCGAAAAGGTAGGCCTCTCGTTCCTCATCCCTCGTTCCCCTGAGGATGTGCGGCGGGTGAGCCGGATGATGAAGGTCTGGGCCGACGCCCACTTCGGCTTCATGGGCCGCACCCCCGATTACCTGAACCGGGCGATGGCTTACTACGCCTCCGGGGCGGATTTCCTGGGGGAGAAGGAGCCGGCCTTCGCGGAAAACATGCGGCGTTACTATGAATACCTGCGGGAGAACGACCTCTGCCTTACCCACACCCTGATCCACCCCCAGGCGAACCGGGCGGTGGGCCCATCGAAGCAGGCGGATCCCTACCTGGCGGCCCGGGTGGTGAAGGAGACCGACGGGGGCATCATCCTGCGCGGGGCGCGGATGCTGGCGACTCTCCCCGCGGTGGATGAGATCATGGTCTTCCCCTCGACGCTGCTGCGCAACACCGAGGAGGATGCCCCCTATTGCTACGCCGTCGGCATCCCATGCGATACCCCCGGCCTGCGCTTCCTGTGCCGGGAGACCCTGGATTACGGCCGCTCGCCCTTCGATCATCCCTTGGGCTCCCGCTTCGATGAGGTGGACGCGGTGGTGATCTTCCACGACGTCTTCGTCCCATGGGAACGGGTCTTCATCTACCGGGATGTGGAGCGGGCCAATCAGGCCTATGCGGCCACCGGGGCCATTGTGGGGATGGCCCATCAGGTGGTGGTGAAGAACATCGCCAAGACGGAGTTCTTCCTGGGCCTGGCCTCCCTCATCGTCGACGCCATCGGCATCGAGAGCTTCCAGCACGTGCAGGAGAAGGTCGCCGAGATCTGGATCTATCTGGAGACGATGAAGGCGCTGCTGCGGGCGGCGGAGGCGGATGCCCACAAGGACGCCTTCGGGGCCTTCCGGCCGGCCTGGCCGCCCCTGGACGCGGCCCGCAATCTCTATATGCGCTGGTATCCGCGCATCGTGGAGATCATCCAGCAGCTCTCGGCCAGCGGCATCATCGCCACAGTCACCGAGGAGGATATGAAGAACCCGGAGCTCGTCGAGGACATCCGCCGCTACTTCCAGGCCGCCCGGGCGGAGGCTTACGACCGCATCCCCCTGTTCCGCCTGGCCTGGGACGCCGCCCTCTCGGCCTTCGCCGGGCGGCAGGTCCAGTATGAGCGGTTCTACTTCGGCGACCCGGTGCGCATCGCCGGCGTGATCTTCCAGAAGCACGACCGCACGCCGTATATGGAGAAGGTGCGGGAGTTCCTGAAGCAAATGAAGGAAGAGGCCTTCGCTCAGGCGGAGGAAGCCGGGTTGTGATCTCGCCCAGCGGTTTCTCCTCCTGAGGGCTTTCAGAAACCAGGAGGGATCTATGGGGGTGTTCTCCATCACCCGTGCAGCCCATGCCGAGCTTTGCGTCACGGATCTGGAGCGAGCCCGGGACTTCTATGTGGAGGCCCTGGGGTTTGTGGAAGTCGCCCGGGAGAAGGATCGCCTCTACCTGGGCGGCCTGGAGGAGCGCGATCGCTACAGCCTGATCCTCAAGAAGGCGGACAGCCCGGGGGTCACCCATCTGGCGTTCCGTGTTGCGGACCCAGCGGACCTCGATCGCCTGGCCGATTTATATGGGCGGGCCGGGTGTCCCATCCGCTGGCTGGCCCCTGAGGAGGAGGAGGCCGGCCAGGGGCGGGCCCTTCGCGTGCAGGATCCCACCGGCCTCCCCATCGAGTTCTTCCATGAGATCGCCCGGCGGGAGCGGCTGCTGCAACGCTTCGACCTCTATCGGGGCGCCCACATCATGCGCCTGGACCACTTCAACTGCCAGGTCCCCAACGTCCAGGAGGCCTACGACTGGTGGACGGGGGAGCTGGGCTTCTACTGCTCGGAATACACGGTGACCGAGGAGGATCCGCCCCGGCTGTGGGCGGCGTGGCTCCACCGCAAGCAGAACGTCCACGACATCGCCCTGATGAACGGGATCGGCCCCCGCCTCCATCATATCGGCTTCTGGGTGGCCGACACCCAGAGCGTGTTGCGCGCATGTGACATCCTGGCCGCCCGGGGGATGGGCGGGGCGATCGAGCGCGGCCCCGGCCGCCACGGCCTGAGCAACGCCTTCTTTCTCTACCTCCGGGATCCGGACGGCAATCGCATCGAGCTCTACACAAACGACTACATCATCCCGGATCCCGACTGGGAGCCCATCCGCTGGTCGATCAACGATCCGCGCCGGGCCACCTTCTGGGGCCACATCCCGCCCCGATCGTGGTTCGAAGAGGCCTCTCGGGTGGCTCACATTCTCACCGGGGAGTGGATGCCAGTGCGGGAGCCTATGCTCGTAGATCGCCCGGTGTTCGTGACCTGAGGCCTCCTTCCGACGGGCAGCCATGGTGCGTCGACAGGAGACATTCGGGGAGGGTTTGACCATCGCCTGGGAAGAAGGCGGCGCGCACGAGGGGCCGCCCATGCTGCTGCTCCACAACGCCTGCAGCACCTTCCGGGCCACATGGGGACGAGCGCTGGAGCCCCTGAAGGCGCGGTTTTATCTCATCGGGCCGGACCTGCGGGGGCATGGGGGGAGCACCAACCCCAGCGGGCGTCTCGACCTGCGGGAGATGGCCGATGACATGGCCCTGCTGCTCGATCACCTGAGGATCCCCGCGGTCCATCTGATGGCCTTCAGCGGGGGGGCCTCCGCCGCCCTCTATCTGGTGACCCGCCACCCGGCGCGGGTGCGCTCCATGGTGCTCATCGGCAGCCACTACACGGTGCGGAACCTGCGCACCCGCGGGGACGGTTTCTGGGATCCGGAGCGGATCCGCCGGGAAGAGCCCGCCTGGTGGGCGGCGATGGTGCGCTGGCACGGCTCCGAGGAGCGGGTCCGGATGCTCCTGCGCGGCTGGCAGGAGGAGGATCGCCACCGGCCGGACTTCCGGCCTGAGGACCTCCAGGCCATCCGCGTCCCCACCCTGCTGCTCATCGGTGAGAACGACCCTATCACGCCGATCGAGCAAACGGTGGAAATGGCCCGCTGGATCCCTCACGCTCATCTGGTGATCTTCCCGGCGGCTGGCCACGACCTCATCCGGGAACGCTTCGAGGCCTTCCTGGAGGCCGTGCAGGCCTTCTGGGACGAACTGGGGATCCCCCGGGGCAGTCAGGGGGCTCTCCCCGATGGCCCCTGAGAGGGGCACGGGAAAGGAGACGCACGGGCGTCGCTCTGGAATCGTGACCCTCCCTCGCGGAGGGACATGGATTCCCATGAGCGACTGCCCTGGATTGAGCAAATCCGTATCGGGAAAGGAGGGGCCCATGGCGGTGCAGGCGAAGCCGATGTACTGGGATGAGGAGATGGAAACCATGCCGCGGGACCGGCTGGAACGGCTCCAGCTGGAGCGCCTCCAGCGCATCGTGGACTACGTCTACCACCGGGTCCCGCACTACCGGCGGAAGATGGACGAGGCCGGGGTGAAACCGTCGGACATCCGGCACCTGCAGGACATTGTGAAGCTCCCCTTCACCTCCAAGGCCGACCTGCGGGAAACGTATCCCTTCGGCATGTTCGCCGTCCCGCTCCACCAGGTGATCCGCATCCATGCCTCCTCGGGGACCACCGGGAAGCCCACGGTGGTGGGCTACACCCGCAACGACCTGGAGGTATGGGCGGAGGTGTGCGCCCGGTGCCTGGTGCTCTCCGGCGCGCGACCGGGGGAGGTGTTCCAGAACGCCTATGGCTACGGCCTGTTCACCGGCGGCCTGGGGATGCACTACGGGGCGGAGAAGCTGGGGATGGTCGTGGTGCCGGTCTCCGGCGGCAACACCAGCCGCCAGCTGATGATCCTCAAGGACTTCGGGACCCACGTGATGGCGTGCACGCCATCCTACGCCCTGGTCATCGCCGACGCGCTCCTGGCGAACGGTTACCGGCCGGGCGACCTCAACCTGCGGGTCTTCATCCTGGGCGCTGAACCATGGACCGAGGGGATGCGCCGGGAGATCGAGGAGAAACTGGGGGTCCACGCGGTCAATATCTATGGCCTGAGCGAGGTCATCGGCCCCGGCGTCTCCAACGAGTGCATCGAGGCCAAGAACGGCTCCCATATCTTTGAGGACCACTTCCTGGTGGAGGTCATTGACCCGGCCACCGGCGAGCCGGTCCCGCCCGGGACGGTGGGGGAGCTGGTCTTCACCACGCTCACCAAGGAGGCCATGCCGGTGATCCGCTATCGGACCGGGGATCTGGCCTCCATCGATCCGACCCCTTGCGTCTGCGGGCGGACCTTCGTGCGCATGTCCCGGGTGCTCGGGCGCACGGATGACATGCTGATCATCCGCGGGGTGAATGTGTTCCCTTCCCAGGTCGAGGCGGCGCTGGTGGGCCTGCCTCATCTGGCGCCCCATTACCAGCTGGTGGTCACCCGGGAGGGCCGCCTGGACCAGCTGGAGGTGAAGGTGGAGGTCACCGAGGCGTTCTTCCGCGAGGTCGGGGGGGAACTGCTGGCCGGGGAGGTGTTCGAGAGCGTGGAGGCCGTGCAGCGCCTGCGGGAGAAGGTGAACCACACCCTGGATGAGGCCCTGGGCCTTCACGTGAACGTGACCCTGGTCCCGCCGAACACCCTGCCCCGGAGCGAAGGCGGGAAGCTCCGGCGGGTGGTGGACATGCGGCCGAAGGACGCATAAGGGAACTGGATGGGCCATGGGCGATCCCTTCATGAACGCCCTGGGGCTGGAGGCGGAGATCCTGGAGCCCGGGCGGGCTCGGGTATGGGGATGGGTGCGCCCGGAGCACCTCAACCGGCACGGCACCGCCCACGGCGGCTTCCTCTACACGCTGGCGGACGCCGCCTTCGCCCTGGCCTCGAACTCCCACGGGGTCCGCGCCGTGGCTCTCTCCACTCATATGGAATACCTGCGCCCGGTCCAGGCGGGGGAGCGAGTGGAAGCGGTGGCCGAGGAGATCTACCGCGGCCGCCGGGCTGCCCTCTATCGGGTGGAGGTGCGACGGGACGGGGAGCTGGTGGCCGTGTTCACCGGATGGGTTCACCGGTTCGCGGAGTAGGGCAACTGCTTTGCAGTTGCCCTACTCTACATGAAGGCGATAGTGGGTCGGCGCAAGTTCGCGAATACAAGGGGCCACAATTCGCAGTTGCCCTACGATGTCCCCTCTTCCCACGAGGCCAGGTAGCGCTCCTGCTCCGGGGTGAGCTGGTCGATCCGGATCCCCATGGTCTCCAGCTTCAGCCGGGCCACCGCCTGATCGATCTCCCGGGGCACCGGATAGACCTGGCGCTCCAGGGAGCGGCCGTGGCGGACCAGGTATTCCACCGAGAGGGCCTGGTTGGCGAAGGACATGTCCATCACGGCGCTGGGGTGGCCTTCGGCGGCGGCCAGGTTCACCAGCCGCCCCTCGGCCAGAAGGTAGATCCGGCGCCCGTCCTTCAGGGTGTATTCCTCCACGAACTCCCGCACCCGCCGCGGCTCCCCGACGCTCATCTCCCGCAGGGCCGGGATGTGGATCTCCACGTTGAAATGCCCGGCGTTGGCCAGGATGGCCCCATCCTTCATCACCTCAAAGTGTGGACGGTCCAGGATGTGGATATTGCCGGTGGCCGTGATGAAGAGATCCCCTTCCCGCGCCGCCTCCATCATCGGGAGCACCCGGAAGCCGTCCATCGCCGCCTCCAGAGCTCGCAGGGGATCCACCTCGGTGACGATGACATGAGCGCCCATCCCCCGGGCCCGCATGGCGATCCCCCGGCCGCACCAGCCGTAGCCGGCCACCACCACCACGCGCCCGGCCAGCAGGATGTTGGTCGCCCGCAGGATGCCATCGATCGTCGACTGGCCGGTGCCATAACGGTTATCGAAGAGGTGCTTGGTCATGGCGTCGTTGACGGCGATGATGGGGTAAGCGAGCACGCCCTCCCGGGCCATGGCCCGCAGGCGGATCACCCCGGTGGTGGTTTCCTCGGTGCCCCCCAGGATCTCCGCCATCCATCCCGGGCGCTCCTTGTGCAGCATGCTCACCAGGTCCGCCCCGTCGTCCATGGTGATGTGCGGGCGATGGGCGAGGCACGACTGGATGTGGCGATAGTAAGTCTCTGTATCCTCCCCCTTGATGGCGAAAACCGGGACCTCGAAGAAGCGCACCAGGGCAGCGGCCACATCGTCCTGGGTGCTGAGGGGATTGCTGGCGCACAGGGCCACCTCCGCCCCGCCGGCCTGTAGTGCCCGGACCAGATTGGCGGTCTCCGTGGTGACATGCAGGCATGCGGAGATGCGGATCCCCTCGAGGGGGCGCTCGCGCGCAAATCGCTCCCGGATCCGCCGTAGCACGGGCATCTCCCGATCCGCCCACTCGATCCGCCGCATCCCCTGCTCCGCCAGAGAAAGGTCCTTGACGTCGAAAGGCTTGCCGTTCATCCATTCCTCCGCGGGAAAGATTTCAGGAAGACCCATCCCCCTATTGTATCGCTATCAATTTGGCGGGGAAGGAACCCTGATTCCCCGATATGGCTTTTCCCCACGGATGCCTATCCAGCTCCTTCCCTCAAACTTTGGGGGCCAGGCCGTGATATGATGTAAAGATAGGATGCCGGAGATTCCGAAGAGGAGGATCCGCGGTGACGGCGGAGCTTATCGTGATCGGCGGAGGGCTGGCGGGGTCGGAGGCGGCATGGCAGGCCGCCCAGCGGGGCATCCGCGTCCGGCTGTATGAGATGCGGCCCTATCGGCTCACGCCCGCCCACACCACCGGATGGCTGGCGGAGATCATCTGCTCGAACTCCCTGGGCTCGGACGAGCTGGAGAACGCCTCAGGGCTGCTCAAGGCGGAGCTGCGGCGCCTGGGCTCGCTGCTGATGGCCTGCGCCGACCGCACCGCCGTGCCCGCCGGCAAGGCCCTGGCGGTCGACCGGGAGCTCTTCGCCCGCTGCGTGACGGAGCACATCGAAAGCCACCCCCGGATCACGGTCATCCGGGAGGAGGTGACTGAGATCCCCGATCGCCCATGCATCATCGCCACCGGGCCGCTGACCTCGGACGCGCTGGCCGCCGCGATCCAGCGCCTGACCGGCCAGGAGTATCTTTACTTTTACGACGCCATCTCGCCCATCGTGGCCGCCGACTCCATCGATATGACCATCTGCTTCAAGGGCTCCCGATATGGCCGGGGGCAGGAGCCCGATGGGGATTACATCAACTGCCCGATGACGAAAGAAGAATACGAAGCCTTTGTGGACGCCCTGATCCATGCGGAGACGATCGAATTACGGGATTTCGAGCGGGAGGACCCGCGGTTTTTCGAGGCCTGCCTGCCCATCGAGGTGCTGGCGAAGCGGGGGCGCGACGCCCTGGCCTACGGCCCGCTCCGGCCCACCGGCCTGATCGACCCCCGCACCGGCCGCCCGCCCTATGCGGTGGTCCAGCTGCGGCGAGACAACCGGGCGGGGACGATGTATAGCATGGTGGGGTTCCAGACCAACCTCAAGTGGCCGGAGCAGCGGCGGGTGTTCCGCATGATCCCGGGCCTGCAGAACGCGGAGTTCCTCCGCTACGGCCAGATGCACCGGAACACCTACATCAACGCGCCGGCCCTGCTGGAGCCGACCATGCAGTTCCGGGGGCGACCGGACCTCTTCTTCGCCGGCCAGATCACCGGCGCGGAGGGCTATGTGGGGAACATCGCCACCGGGCTGGTGGCCGGGGTGAACGCCGCCCGCCTGCTGAAGGGCCAGCCACCGCTGATCTTCCCGATCACCACGATGATCGGGGCCCTGTGCGACTATCTGGCCCGTGCGGACCCCCGGGACTTCCAGCCCATGAAGGCCAACTTCGGGCTGCTGCCGCCCCTGGAGCGACCGCCCCGGGATAAGCGGGCGCGGGCCCTCGCCTACGCGCGCCGGGCCCTGGAAGATCTGGAGCGCTTCTGGGCGGAGAGCGGAGAGGACCGCCATATAGAGCGTTGATCCCCTTCGCCGGGGAAGCTCCGGAGGCCCACCCTGGAGGGAAGAAAAACGCCCGGAGAGACGGGCCGGAACCGAGGGTGCCCTCCCCGGCCCCCGCTCACCGATGGCTCCCCCGCCGGGTCCATGCCAGCCCCAACGCCAACACGGCCGGCGTCAGGAAGAAAGCCAGCACCGGCAACGTCTCCCGCGGGTTTGTTCGCAACTCGCCCAACAACCCTATGGGCCCTTCGTCCGGCACAATAACCCGGAACCCTGCGAAAGCGACCAGCCAGGCGAACCCGATGCCGATGAACCCGTACGGCGCGAAGGCCACTCTCTGCCTCCGCAGAAGCCCCCACGCCAGCAGCATTGGGAACACAACCACCGGCCAGAAGGGCAGCAGAACCACGAAGCCTATACCCGCAAGGGGGCTGGGGGACTGACGGACCTCCCAAGAAATAGAGATCGTGAGCCCGGCCAGGAAAACCGAATCCATGAGCGCCGCTATCAGAATCCATCCCCCAGCACCGGGCGGACCCGATGGCCGGTCCAGAGGGCCCATGCGATCGCGAAGAAAACGGCGACCAGGGGCAGGCCGATGGGGAAGTTGATCCAGGGCGCCTCATCGCCCTGGGCACGGCGGCCCAGGGCGAAGCCGATGGTGAGAAGCAACAGAACCAGGCCCAGCAGGAACAGCAGGCCTCCCCCTACCCTTCGTCCGAATCATGCTGGCCCTCCTTCCCTCACAACGCAGCGCCGCCGATCGTCGTGAAATCGGGGCGGAAGCCCTCACCCTCAACCGCAGCCTTCAAAGGCCGCCTTTATCGGCGCCGCCGGGGTCTGGAGAGCGAAAATGCAAGGAGGTGGTTTTCCCCGATCCGTTCGGCCCCAGCAGCCCCACGACCTCCCCTCGCTTCACCTCCAGCGAGAGATCTTCCACCACCCGCATGCGACCGAACCCCTTGCAGAACCCCTCCGCCCGCAGCACCGTTTCCCTCATCGCGCCCTCCCTTCCCTCAGACAGCTCCCCCCAAATCGGCATCCCCGGAGATCGTCAGGGGTTCCGCCCAGCGTTTCAGCCGCTTCCCGCTCCCGATCCAGATCCCGATCCGCGCCGCCAGCCCCAGGGCCGCCTCATTAGGCGGGATCCAGAGCCGCCGGCAGACGGAGGGGATGCGCCAGGACCGATCGGATCGGGATCACGAGGAAGGGCGCGAAGAACAACCCAGCGAAATCGCTCAGCTTCCCGGTCCAGAAGGAGGGGAAGTGGGCGATGAGGAGGTGATCATTCAGCAACCGCACAAGGACGCTCAGCAGGACGGCCGGATGTCCAAAGGCGCGCTCGCTGATCCGGAGGCTCTCTCTCATCGCGCGTCCTCCCACCCCCCACGCGGTCGAACCCGCCGGCCCCCCCCTACCCCCCCAGGACCCGACGCACCTCCCTTCGCAGGCGCTCCTGGTCCTCCGGGGAGAGCGAAGGGGAGTCGGGGGTAAACGAAGGCAGCTCGATCACCGTAATGTTCCACGCCCCGGCCAGCTCCCGCAGGTTCTCCAGCGTTTCATCCCAGCGCTGGTTGACCGTCAGGATCTTCGCGGTGTAGGTCCCCAGGTTCTCCCGCCCGCAGGCCGCGTTCAACTGGTCCAGGCCCTCTTTCTTCTTCGCTTTCTCGCCCGTCTTCGCCTGGATCACGCCCACCTGGTTCCCCAGCCGCACCACCAGGTCCAGCTCCAGCGCGCCGCCGAGGATCACGCCCTGCTTCACCTCATCCACGCACCCCTGCAACGCATCCCGGATCGCGGCCTCGAACCGGGCTCCCAGATCCTCCTTCGGCCGCATTTGCTCCGGATCGCGCCCCACATGGGCCCGGATGTAGTCATTGATCGTCAGCAACGCGGGCAGCACCTCATCCCGGGCCTTTCGGTAGCCGTGATCCCCGAACTCATACCGGTAGAGGATGGACCGTCTTCCCTCGCTCTGGAGATACACAAAGGGCGCGCGCCGGCTCTCCGCGATCCGATAGGCGGCCAGGACCATTGTTTTTGTGCCGCCGGTGAGGTTGAACACCAGCTCGGAATCGGCCCATCCTTCCTCCCGGATCCGCTGTTCCAGATCCCCCGCGATCCGCTCGATGTCGTAGGGATCGGTGGGGAGCATGGTCACAGGGATGCGGTCCCTTTCCTTTACCAGCCCCTCCAGGCGCTCGGCGATCGTCCGGGTTCGATCCGTATACTACGAAAACCGCCCGCGCGGGCTTCAGATAGCGGAGGGGAAGCAGGTTCGGGATGGGTTGCTCGCCGATCAGGGAGATCATCACGGCCATGGCAACTTCCTGCATTCACAGGATCCGGGGTCCAGGGGAAGCCCTAGCGGGCCGGCGATCGGGGGCCTCAACGGGTCACCAGAGGCAGGAACACGCACCCCGTGGTCTCTCGAAAACGGCCCGCGAACCCGGCGGCCAGATCCAGAACCCCATATCCATTGTATTTCATCGGCCCATAGCGCATGAAAGCGAACAGCCGGAGGCCCCGGGCGCGCATCTCCTGCAGCCAGGAGGGATCCAGCATCCGCAGCAGGTCCTCCCGCATGACGTCGAGCCGTTCGGCATACGGCCACCCCGGGTTATAATGGGCCAGCCCGATGGGCTTCCCGTAAGGGGCGAAGAGCTCCCCGTTCATCCGGATCTGATCGGGGTTCCCCAGCCCGCCGTTCTCCGCGGCCCGGCGGCCGATCATGCTCTGGAAGAAGATCCAGTCCGACTCCCGGATCAGGGGCTCGAACAGGCGGACGAAGCTCCGTCCGGCCTTCTCCTCCGGGGTGTTCTCATCGAAGGTCGCCAGCCAGCCCCCGAACCCGATCCCCACCTGAGCCCGGGGGGCCCGCGCCCGGATGGCCGCCATCGCCTCCCGCAGGCGCGGGATCAGCTGGTCGTAGTATTCCCGGGTGACCGCGTTGTAACGATCCGAATAGTGGAGAGGATCGGCGCACGTGCGGTCGTAGCGGCATGCCGGATACGTGGAGAACTCGGTGGCCAGGACGAAGTAGACGGTCCGGGGGTAATCGGCGAGCATCGCCGACAGCTCCGCCACATCCTGGACGAAGGCTTCGGAGATATGGTAATCCCCGAAGGTGGGCGGCCCGTAAGCGGGGTTCTGCCCGTCGTAGTTTTCCCAGGTGATGATCATCAGCTCGTAGCCCCGCGCCCCCCACTCCGCGAAGCGCCCCCGCGCCGCCCAGTCCCGGAAATAGGAGAGATCCCCGTGAACCCGCCCCGTGGCCGGATCGCGGTAGCCGTTCAGCCAGGCGACCGCGACGTCCGGCCGCAGGGCTTCCCGGACCGGCGGGGCCTCGGGGTCGTAGCCATCGAGCAGGCGCTCCGGATCCTCGCCCAGGCCGATGCGGTAGGGGCTGGGGCAGGTGGAAAGGACCTCCGCCGATGCAGCCGGCCGTTTCGCTGAGGAGGGGATCCTCGGACCTAACCCTCCGACCCCCTTCCCGACAAGGGAAGGGGGAACGAATTCTCCCCTCCCCGCTTCGGGGAGGGGTTGGGGGAGGGGTCCCCTCTGGACGAGATCGCCGTCGGCCTCGGCGTAGAAGGAGCCCCAGTGGGGGTTGACGCCGTGGATGCAGGAGGGGGGAAGCTCGTGGCGGACAGGATCATCGGCCTCCACCTCACCGATGGAGAGGTAAGCGATGGCGCGGACCCCGGCGGCGGCCAGGGCTTCGAGGTCGGAGGGGGAGAGGACCGGCTGGACGCTCGCCAGATCGACCTGGAGGAGGCGGGGGAGGGGTGGATGAGGCGAGTAATCCACCAGAAAACGGCGGATCGGCCGGGGGGTGGATGTGGAGGGGAGAGCGGAGGGGAAGGCCGCACAGCCCAGGGCGACGAGGGCGAGCCCGAAAACCCAGCGTCCAGAGCTCACACTCTCCATCTTACTTATCATAGGGCACCTCATAGGGCACTGGAATCGCGCAGCGGGAAGCGGGCTCCGGGGATCCATCCGGCGGCCTTGCGGAGGCAGGCGCCCTCTTCGCGGACGCCTCCCCCGCTACTGAAGATCCGATCTACCGGACTCTCCCGGCGGATGGATCTCGAGGGTCTCCATCCGGACCTCGGAAGGGACGCCCGGGCCATCTGCGCCGGGGGGCCCCGCTCCGCATCGAAGAACACCCGGGGATCGATCACCACGCCTCGCTCCGGGGTCAGCTCCTCCCAGCGTCCCACGCCCGACAGGGCGATCCAGGCGCGATCGCTGATGCGGAGGACGCGGATCTCGGTGATCGCCCCCAGGCTGAAGACCCGCACGACGCCCTGCAGGCGATCCGGCTGGACCACATCCCCTTCCACCCGGCGAAGCATCCTCGTCCGGGCGAAGTCCAGATACTCCGGCGCCCCGGTCCGCTCCAGGACGAAATGGACGCTCCGGGCCCGGGCCAGGATCTCCGAAGGGGGAAGCGTCGGGGCCGGCTCCGGGCGGAGGCCGTGGATCGGCTCATCTCTGGATTTCCATCCTCGAGACCCCCGCATTATAGGTGCGAGGGCATCCGTTCCCTGTAATACTCCTGGAGGCTTTTCACCGTGAAGGCGCGTTCCCGCATGGCCCGGATGGCCTGGACAGCGGCTGCGGCTGCCGAGAGGGTGGTGAGCAGCGGCACACCATACCGCACCGCCGCCTGGCGGATCCGCATGCCGTCCGTGTAGGCTCGCGGGCCCAGGGGCGTGTTCAGGATCAGCTGCACTCGTCCCTCCCGGATGGCATCCACCACGTGGGGAGAGCCCTCGCTGACCTTGTTCACCACCTCCACCGGGAGCCCCACCCGCCGCAGCGCCTCCGCCGTCCCCCGCGTGGCCATCAGCCGGAAGCCCAGTCGATAGAAGTCCCGGGCGATCTTCAGCACGCTTCCCTTGTCGAAATCGTTCACCGAAAGCAGCACCGTCCCGCTCAGCGGCAGCGCGTCCCCGGCCGCCATCTCCGCCTTGGCGAAGGCATGGCCGAAGGTCTCCGCCCAGCCCATCACTTCTCCGGTGGATTTCATCTCCGGCCCCAGGATGGCGTCGGACCCCGGCAGCTTCCGGAAGGGCAGCACCGCCTCTTTCACGAAGAACGCCCGGACCTCAGGGGAGCGGGTAAAGCCGATCTCCTCGAGGGTCTGCCCCAGCATCACCCGGGTGGCGATCCGCGCCAGGGGGACGCCGGTGGCCTTGCTGATGAAGGGGACGGTGCGAGAGGCCCGCGGGTTGGCTTCCAGGACGTAGACGATGTCGTCTTTGATGGCGAACTGGATGTTGATCAGCCCCCGCACCCCCAGGGCCAGGGCGATCCGCTCGGTGTATTCCTCGATGATCTGAAGGTGGTAGCGGGAGATTTTATAAGGGGGAAGCACGCAGGCGGAATCCCCCGAATGCACCCCCGCCTCCTCGATATGCTGAAGGATGCCCCCGATGACCACCCGCTTCCCATCGGCCACGGCATCCACTTCCGCCTCATACGCGTCTTCGAGGAACCGATCGATCAGCACCGGGCGCTCCGGCGAGACCCAGACCGCTTCCTCCATATAGGCCTTCAGGGTTTCCTCATCGTAGCAGATGGCCATCGCGCGCCCGCCCAGCACATAGCTGGGCCGGACCAGCACGGGGTAGCCGATGCGCGCGGCGACCTCCAGGGCTTCCCGGATCGAGGTCGCTGTCCCGTGCTCCGGCTGCGGGATATCCAGATCCCGGAGCAGGGCGCTGAAGCGGCCCCGATCCTCTGCCAGATCGATGGCGTCGGGGGAGGTGCCCAGGATGGGCACTCCCGCCCGATGCAGGGGGAGGGTGAGGTTGAGCGCCGTCTGCCCGCCGAATTGCACAATGACGCCAAGGGGCCGCTCCCGTTCGACGATGTTCAGCACATCCTCCAGAGTCAGCGGCTCGAAATACAGGCGGTCCGAGGTATCATAGTCCGTGCTCACTGTCTCCGGGTTGGAGTTCACCATGATCGATTCGATCCCCATCTCCCGCAGGGCGAAGGCCGCCTGACAGCAGCTGTAATCGAACTCGATCCCCTGCCCGATGCGGTTCGGCCCGCTGCCGATGATCACCACCCTGGGGCGATCCGTGGGAGGCGCCTCATCCCCTTCCTCATAATGGCTGTAAAGGTAAGGCGTATAGGCCTCGAACTCCGCGGCGCAGGTGTCCACCTGGGCATAGTGCGGGCGGATGCCCGCCGCCTCACGGCGCTGCCGGACCTCTCCCTCGGTGCAGCCCCAGAGGGCGGCCAGCTGGGCGTCGGAGAACCCCTCGCGCTTGGCCTGGCGGAGCAACGCGGCCGGCACCGTTGTCAGCGTGTAGCGGCGCAGCTCACGCTCCCGCTCCACCAGCTCCGCCATCTGGACGACGAACCAGGGATCATAACCGGTCAGGGCGCTGATCTCCTCCACGGCCATGCCCTCCATGAGGGCATCGTGGACGGCCCGCAGGCGCTCCGGGTTCGGGCAAGCCAGGGCGGCCCGCAGGTCCCCCGGCCGCCGCTCCGGGGGGAACCCCTCGAATCCCTTCGCCCCGATCTCCAACCCCCGCATCGCCTTCTGGAGCGCCTCCTTGAAGGTCCGCCCGATGGCCATCACCTCCCCCACAGATTTCATCTGGGGTCCCAGGGTAGGATCCGCGCCGGGGAATTTCTCGAAGGCCCAGCGGGGGATCTTCACCACCACATAGTCGATGGCCGGCTCGAAGGCGGCCACGGTGCGCCGCGTGATCTCATTGCGGATCTCATCCAGGGTGTAGCCCACGGCCAGGAGGGCAGCGATCTTGGCGATGGGGAAGCCCGTGGCCTTGGAGGCCAGGGCGGAGGAGCGGGAGACCCGCGGGTTCATCTCGATGACCCGCATCCGGCCGTCCCGGGGGTTCACCGCGAACTGGACGTTGGAGCCGCCCGTCTCCACCCCCACCGCGCTCATCACTGCCCGCGCCCAATCCCGCATCCGCTGATATTCCTTGTCGGTGAGGGTCTGGGCGGGCGCCAGGGTGATGGAATCCCCGGTGTGCACGCCCATCGGGTCCAGGTTCTCGATGGCGCACACCACCACGAAGTTGTCGTGGCGGTCGCGCATGACCTCCAGCTCGAACTCTTTCCATCCCAGGAGCGATTCCTCGATCAGGGCGGAGCCCACGGGGCTGAGGCGCAGGGCGAGATCCACCCGGTCGATCAGCTCCTCCCGGGAACGGGCGATGCCGGCCCCGGTGCCGCCCAGGGTGAAGGAGGGGCGGATCAGCACGGGATAGCCCGCGCGTTCCGCGAACTCCACCGCCTCCTCTATCGAACGGGCCAGGATGCTGTGGGGAACCTCCAGCCCGGCCCGCTCCATCGCCTCCTTAAACGCCAGGCGATCCTCCGCGATCCGGATCGCCCGGGGCGAAGCGCCGATCAGCTCCACGCCGTAGCGGGCGAGCACGCCGCTTTCGTAAAGGGCCGTCGCCAGGTTCAACGCGGTCTGCCCGCCCAGGGTGGGGAGCAACGCGTCCGGCCGCTCCCGGGCGATGATCTGCTCCAGGATCTCCAGCGTCAGGGGCTCGATGTAGGTGGCGTCCGCGAACTCCGGGTCGGTCATGATCGTGGCCGGGTTCGAGTTCACCAGGATCACCCGATAGCCCTCCCGCCGCAGGGCCTTGAGGGCCTGGGTTCCCGAGTAATCGAACTCGGCCGCCTGGCCGATCACAATGGGTCCCGAACCGATCACCAGGATGGAGCGGATATCCGTCCGTCGCGGCATTCCCAATCGATCTCCTAATCGAAATGGCGCAGCTGTTTTCTTTAACGGGGATTTCCGGGGCTTAGCAGGGCGCCTTCAACTCCGAACCTCGTTCAGCACCTCTTGCGCAGATTGATCCGGAGGCCAGGCCTGGCGGATCTCCTCCGCCAGATGCTCATAGGCCAGCCATTCACCGGCCCTCATGCGCTTGCCCGCCTCCATGATCGCTTCCTCCATTTGCCCTGGATCAATGGGCAACCGGAGAGGGAAACCCATGGCCTAACCCTTCCCGGATTCCCCCAGCCCCTTCACCCACTGATCGAACAGCGGATCCGCATCGTGGGGGCCGGGGTTCGCCTCCGGATGGTATTGCACCGAGAACACCGGCCGATCCCGCAACGCCAGGCCCTCCACCGTCCCGTCGTTCAGGTTCACGTGGGTGATGATCGCCCGCCGGGGATCGATCGTATCCGGATCCACCGCGTAATTGTGGTTCTGGGCGGTGATCCGCACCCGCCCGGTGGCCTCCTCTCGAACCGGATGGTTGCTCCCGTGATGGCCGAAGGGGAGTTTATACGTCCGGGCGCCGATGGCCTGGGCGATCAACTGATGGCCCAGACAGATCCCGAAGATGGGGATCCCGGTCTCCAGCAACTGGCGCACCGTCTCGACAATCCCGGGCAGCCCGGCCGGATCGCCCGGGCCGTTGGAGAGGACGATGCCATCGGGCTGCAGGCGGAGCACCTCCCCGGCGGGCGTATCCGCGGGCACCACCGTGACCCGACACCCCCGGTCCACCAGTCGGCGGAGGATGGAACGTTTGACCCCGAAGTCATACACGACGACATGGCGCCGTGGGTGGGGATCCGGATGGAACCCGTGGGGCTGCCAGCGGCCGGAGCCTTCGCTCCATGGATACGGCGCGGAACAGGTCACCTCCCGCACCATATCCCGACCCTCCAGGCCCTCCCAGGAGCGGGCCATCTCCACCAGGGCCTCGGGATCCGCGTCTTCTTCCGTCGAGAGGGCGCCTTTCATCACCCCCTTCACGCGGATCCGCCGAGTGAGGGCTCGGGTGTCGACCTCGCTCAACCCCGGGATGCCATGGCGGGCCAGATAATCCTCCAGGCTCTCGGTCGCCCGCCAGTTCGACACCATGGGGCTCAGGGCGCGGACGATGAAGGCGGCGACCTGGGGGCGATCGCTTTCCACATCCTCCTCGTTCACCCCCACGTTCCCGATCTGGGTACACGTCATCACCACCATCTGGCCGCGGTAGGAGGGATCCGTGAGGATCTCCTGGTATCCCGTCATCGCCGTGTTGAACACCACCTCGCCGACCACCGTCGCGCGGGCCCCAAAGGCCCGGCCGACGAAGACCGTCCCATCCTCCAGCGCCAGGATCCCCCGCATTCCGCCCGCCTCCGACAGGGATACATTTGAGGCGGAATCTTAAACAGGCCCCGCCCGGTTGTCAAGAAGCGGATCGCGAATACAATTGAATGCAGGAAGCCATCTTCTCATTCGCGCACTCAGGCGAGGTGACGATGGACTGGGAGCAAATTTTACGCGATCTCATGGCGCTTCCTCCGGCAGCGCAAAGGACGGTGGCGGATTTCATCGCCTTTTTGCGCCTTCGCTATGCGCAAGAGTTGCCGGAAGAAGCGGGGGTTTTGCCGGCCTGGCAGGATGAGCCCTTTGTGGGCATGTGGCGGGATCGCGCCGATATGGCGGATAGCCGCTCATGGGTTCGTTCTATAAGAACACGCGAATGGGGTTGAGTCGGTGGCCGAGCTCGTTGTGGTCGACACGGATATCCTCGTGGACGCGGGCCGTGGCGTCCAGGAGGCGCTCGACTACCTCCAGGCGCTCGAGCACAGGGCAAGGCCAGCCGTAAGTGCCGTTACGCAGATGGAACTAATTGTCGGCTGCCGTAACAAGACGGAGCTTCAGGCCCTGGAACGATTTCTTAGGCGTTTCCGAATTCTCAAGATCGACGAGACGATCTCTGACAAAGCGGTCGAGTTGCTGCGGCAATATCGGTTGAGCCATGGATTGTTGATCGCAGACGCATTGATCGCCGCCACGGCACTGAGCTGGGGCTGTCCCCTGGTTTCCAAAAATCAGCGCGATTACCGGTTTATCGCCGGCCTTGATTTGTGGCCCTATCCGTAGGATGCCACGACCTGCCCCATGCTGCCATTGATCGGTTTGCGACAGCGCCCCGCAGGGCAGCTGGAGCGACAGCTGTTTGTTGGAAATCGCCCCCCATCCCAGCGTTAAGGATCTGTGAGGATCTCCGGGTAGCCGGTCATCGCCGTGTTGAACACCACCTCGCCGACCACCGTCGCGCGGGCCCCAAAGGCCCGGCCGACGAAGACCGTCCCATCCTCCAGCGCCAGGATCCCCCGCATTCCGCCCGCCTCCGACAGGGATACATTTGAGGCAGAATCTTAAACAGGCCCCGCCTGACTGTCAAGGGCCTCACCGAAGGGGAGGCTCGCCCAGTTTCCACCCCCCCACCTTCCAGCCGGACCGCGGGTATTCCATGATGGAACTTCTCTCAGGAGGATGATCATGCGTCTCCTGCGGTCCTGGCGCTGGACGACAGGCCTCTGGATGCTCACGCTGCTCCTGGGCGGGCTGGCCCTGGCCACCCTGGGGGCTGCGGGTCGCCCGTCCTGGGGCGATCCAGCTCGCCCCGTCTGGTATTACGGGCGGCTGGTTCCGTTCGGGGAGCTGCTGGCCCGCGGCATCGAGCCCCATTGCCACGACGGCCGGGGGCCAGGAGTCATCACCTGTTATAACACCAACGAGGAGCTGGCCGCTGCCACCGGCCTCGATCTCCCCGGAGTAGATCGCGACCGGGCGGAGCAGCTGCGACGTTCGGGCGCTGTTCTCCCGGCCCAGTGCGCCTACTACGCTGTGATCCGACAGGATATTTACTATGGGGGACGAAACTTTGCGCTCTGCTATGACTACAATGACTTTCGCTCCATCAACTTTAACGACATCACCTCCTCCATCTTCATCCCATCCGGCGCAGGGGCCAGCACCTATTTTGAGCATATCAACTATGGAGGCGATCGGCGCACATTTACAATGAGCATCCCCGATCTTCGGGCTTATAACTTCAATGACGTTATCTCCTCCGCCCGGCGGGGGTATTGAGCGCTCGATCTCCCTTTTCGGAGGGAGCGCAAGGCAGAGCGTAAGTGAAGTAGCAGGCCCCCGGCGGTCCGGCATTCCGCCAGGGGCCTCCCGGGAAGGCTTACACACACGATCGCTGATCTAGAGCACCGGGATCCGAATGTCGCCCGGTGAAGGGGGATCGCCCCTTACCCCAAACCATGCGGAAAGCATTGCGGAAAGCATTCGATGGATCCAGAGCGGACGGAACAGGAAGCGATCCGGCGCTGGCGCGCAGGAGATCCAGAAGGGCTGGCGGTGCTGGTCCGCCTTTATGAGCTGCGGGCATTGCGCACCGCTTACCTGATCCTGCAGGACCGAATGGATGCGGAGGATGCCGTTCAGAACGCTTCCCTCCGCGCCTGGATTTATCGCCGCCGCTTCGATCCTCAGCGTCCGTTCTGGCCATGGTTCCTTCAACTGGTGATCCGCGAAGCCCGACGAATCGCAGGGCGACACCTCTCGAAATCTGTGTCGGATACCGGGAGCGATGCAGATCGTGTGGATATGGAGGGATGGAAGGATCCCGGGCATGCTCCGGATCTTATCGCGGAGCGAAAGGAATCCGTGAGAGCGCTTCGACAGGCCCTGCAGCGCCTCTCGCCAGCGCAGCGAACGGCCGTTGCGTTGCGCTACTATCATAGCCTCGCGGAGAAAGAGATCGCCGAGATCATGGGCTGCAGCGTCGGCGCTGTCAAACACTATCTGTATGAGGCGAGGCTGAGGCTTCGGGACATGCTCGACTCGGGGGAAACACAGCTGTAGCACATTGCATTGGCTTACCCGGACTATCTCACGGATGCGCAGAAAGAGGATCTCCAATGGATGAGCGGGAACTCCGTCATATGCTGGAAGAGCTGGCGGAAGAGGGCTTTCCGGAGCCCGTGGGGCTGTGGCCCCGCCTCCGGGCGCGCATCGAGGCCCCTTCTCGCGCAACCGCCGTGGGCCAGTGGATTCGGCGGCCGCTGGTATGGGGGCTGGCGCTGCTCATGCTGGCGATCGGGATCGGCACGGGCGCTTACGCAGGGGGCCTGTGGAGGGCCTTCCTGCTCGCCCGTGAGCCCATGGGCTTCTCTCTGGCCACGCCGCTGGGCTTGCAACAGGATCGGCTTCGCGCTTCCGCCTGGGGAACAGGCCTTTGTGACCGCCTTCGATACGTGGGGACATGAGCCGCTTCCTGATGCCATGCACCTGCAGCTCACGTTCCAGCTTCAAACGGCGTTCGATCCACAATCAGGAGGGAACGCCTCCGGCTTCCGACGGGCTGTTGGACCCTTTGTCTTCTCCTTCACGGTCCCCGTTCGTCCGGGGTATATCCTTCACAGGCCGCGCTCAGCGACGGCCAACGGGGTCACCGTGACCTTGGAACGGCTGGCCGCCGCCCCCTCTGGTGTCAAGGCGCGGCTTTGCGCGACCCCTCTGGATCCTCAACGATCGTGGAGCATGGTTTCCGTGTTGCGACCGGACAGGCACACCGTCTTCTTCGGGGGAGTCCGCCGTGAGGGGGAAGCATGCTTTCGCACCTTCTTTCCAGTAGGAGTCACGGACCTGCGCCTTTCCGAGGGTTCGCTCCAGGTCATGGAGCTGATCGGTTGGGATCCTTCCGGACGGACGGAGCCTCTGCGCCTGCCGGGTCCGTGGCGTATCGCCCTGGCCCCTGACCCATAAGCGGTTCGCCGGGCCTTCCGCCCCGCGAACGCTTCAGATAGGCCCGTGGCTCCGCTCCGAGGTCGGCTGCCCGCAAGAGCCCCTGTTCACGTATGGGTATGCTTTCGCTATCCTCCCAGCCTGCCTCATGCCGCGCAATACACACGGAATGTTCGAAAACCAACATCAGGAAATTCCGGATGTAGTGGATGGGGAGCTGCTCACACCCCTCGGAAGGAGGGTGAGCGTTCGGACGGTATGGATCGTGGAAGGGGAAGAGGAAATCCCCCGGTTCGTAACCGCCTATCCTCAAACAGGAGAGTAAGCCATGATTCGAGAATTGGACAGCATGGTGCTGGCGCGAGATATACCGGAGCACGGTCTTAAAGCCGGAGACGTAGGAGTTGTGGTTCACATCTCTGGCCTCTCCACAAACGCTTTCCCCGCATAACGCCACGCTGGACCGGGAAAACTTGACGAACCCCCCGGCTCCCTCTATGCTGAGTGAGCGCTCACTTCATGGGAGGCTCCGATGGCATCCCGGATGGCCGGGGAAGCGCGGCGAGCGCAGATCCTGGAAGCAGCGGCGCAGGTCTTCGCCCAGCATGGGTTCCGGGGGGCCACCACCCGGGCCATCGCCCGGGCTGCCGGAGTGGCCGAGGGGACGATTTTCCGATACTTTCCGACCAAACGACATCTGCTCCTGGCCCTGTTCGAGGCCTTTGTCATCCGGCCGATCCAGCAGCAGCTCCAGACGCTGGAGACCATGGAACCCCGGGAGTGGCTGGAGGCGTTCCTCGTGGAACGCCTGACGGCGATGCGCGCCCGCCTTCCCCTGATGCAGGCCCTGTATCAGGAAATCCGAACGGACGAGGCCGTGCGTCAGATGTTTGTGGAACAGATCGCCCGGCCTTTCCTGGAACAGGTGCAGGCGCTGCTGGCCGCCGCGCTGCAGCGACGGCAGCGCCCATTCCATCCCGCTCTGATCCTGTGGGCGATCTGGGGAGCCCTTCATGGGGTGACCGTCTTTGGCATGGAAATGGACCCTGGCCTGGCGGCCCTTCCCCCCGAGCAGATCGCCCGGGAGCTGACGGCGCTGTTCCTGTGGGGGCTGGAGGGCCATCCCGATGAACCCGCCAGGAGGTGAACGACCGATGCGAAGCCGCCGATGGTTGTGGTTCATCCTGCTCATCCCGCTGTTCCTGATCGGCGCCTGGGCGCTCTTCCAGCGCGCCCAGGCGCAACCGCCCGCCTTCCCGGAGACGGCGACGATCCGGCGAGGAACGCTCCGGATCACCCTGAGCGCAGCGGGCAAGATCCGCCCCCGCGCCCAGGCCGCCCTGAACTTCGCAACGGCTGGCACGGTGGCGGAGATCTTCGTCCGGGAAGGAGAGGCCGTTCGCAAAGGGCAGCCCCTGGCCCGTCTGGATACGACAGATCTGGAGCTGGCGGTGCGCCAGGCGGAGATCGCCTACCTCACCCAGCAGGTGATCTACAGTCAGACCGTTCAGGGTCCCAAAGCGGAGGAACTGGCCGCCGCGCGAGCGGCCGTGCGCAGCGCCCAGGCGGCTTTGCAGGCCCTGGAGAAAGGGCCCGATCCCATCGATCTGGAGATCGCCCGGTTGAACGTGGAGATCGCCAAGAACGCCATCTGGCAGGCGCAGCTGACCCGGGATAAAACCGCAGGCACGCCGCTCGCCGCGCCGGTCGATCTGGATCTGGCCAAAGCCCGGGTGGGGCAGGCGGAGCTCCAGGCGGAGGTCGCCCGGCTCCAGTACGAGAAGCTGAAGGCGGGGGCCCGACCCGAACAGCTGGAAGCCGCCCGGGCCCAGCTGGCCCAGGCCCAGGCCAACCTGACCCGGATGCAGCCCGATGCGCTGACCATCGAGCGCGCGCGCCTGCAGCTGGAACAGGCCCGTTTGCAGCTGGAGCAGGCCCGGCGCCGCCTGGAACAGGCCACCCTGGTGGCGCCCTTCGACGGCACGGTCGTCGCCCTGAACATCGAGGTCGGCCAGGTCGTCGGCGCAGGCATCCCCGGAGGGGCCGTCCTCCTCGCGGATCTGAGCGATCTCTACCTGGATCTGACCGTGGATGAGGTGGACGTTGTCCGCCTGAAGGAGAAAATGCCCGTGGAGATCACCCTGGATGCCCTGCCCGGGCGCACGTTCCGGGGCCATATCGAATCCATCGCCCCGGTGGCCATGGAAGCCGGGAGCGCAGCCACTTACCGGGTCCGGGTGGTGCTGGATGAGCGGGATCCCGCCCTGCGGTCAGGCATGAGCGCCACCGTGGAGATCGAAGTGGATCGCCGGGAAAACGTGCTGCTGGTGCCCAACGCCGCGGTCCGCCGCGATCGGAGCACCGGGCGAGCATTCGTCAACCGTGTGGTGGGCGATCGGGTGGAGGAAGTGGAGATCCGTCTGGGCGCTCAGGGTGAAACCGAAAGCGAGGTGCTGGAAGGATTGCGCGAAGGCGATATCGTGGCCCTCGGCGACCTCCGGCCGCCTACCGTTTTCCGCCTCTTCGGACCCAGGCGGTAGCTCTGCCACTGCCGGTTCGCATCAACCCTCTGGTTGGTATCAACGTTCCACTTTCGCAGGGCGATCCTCCAGGCCAATAGGCCGCGAGAAAGGCGTTCTTGACAAGCAGGGAAATCCAGGGTATATTTAGGGCCAAACTTGGAAGATCAAGCGTCATGATGCCCCATCAGCCATTCTGGATGACGTGGATCAAAAAAGCCGCTGCGCCTCCAGGCCCGGACGGTAGTCCGGTCCTGACGTAGCGGCTTTTTGTATCCGTCAGGATCCCAACCCCCAGGCTACCGTCCGGCGGCCTGGGGGTTTCTTTTTTCACAGGACCCAGGATGTTCGGATCGAAGGGAAGTCGGGAATCGGATGGGCGGGGAAATCGCCTGCCCGGTTCCTCTTAACTTCATCCTTTGCGATGGAGGTGGATCATGCCCAGCGGGATCTGTCCGGAGTGCGCGGCCCATGTGCCGCTGCGAGAGGATGTGGTGCTCCATGAATTCCTGACCTGCCCCGAATGTGGCACGGCTCTGGAGGTGGTTTCTCTTTCCCCTCTGACCCTGGATCGCGCGCCCCAGGTGGAAGAGGACTGGGGGGAGTAGGAGGCGATGCCGATGCGGATCGCCCTGTTCTGCACGCTGGTGCGTACAGAGGAGAAGTGGCTGCTGGAGGCGTTCCGGCGTCGGGGCCTGGAGGCAGAAGTCATCCGCGATCGCTCAACGATCCTGGAGGTCGGCGCCCCGGACGGCTGGAACCGCTTCGATGCGGTGCTGATGCGCTCCCTCAGCCACTGGCAGGCGCTCCACGCCGCGCAACTGCTGGAGGATATGGGCCTGCCGGTCATCAACCCGGCGGCGGTGATCCATACCTGCGCCGATAAGCTCCTCACCACCGCGGCCCTGGTTCGAGCCGGCGTCCCAACCCCGCGCGTCCGGGTCGCCTTCTCTCCAGAGGGGGCGCTGCAGGCCATCGAGGAATGGGGCTATCCGGTCGTCCTCAAGCCGGTGCTCGGCTCGTGGGGACGGCTGCTGGCCCGGGTGAACGATCGGGATGCCGCGGAAGCCCTGCTGGAGCACAAGGAGACGCTCGGGGGCTTCGCCCACGGTGTCTATTACATCCAGGAATACATCCCCAAGCCCGGGCGGGACATCCGGGCCTTCGTTGTGGGCGGCGAGACCATCGCGGCCATCTACCGGTCTTCGGAACACTGGATCACCAACACGGCCCGGGGCGGCCGCGCCTCCAAGTGCCCAATCACTTCCGAGCTGGCCGACCTCTGCGCGCGGGCGGCCGCCGCCGTGGGCGGCGGGGTCCTCGCCATCGACCTTTTCGAGGATCCCCAGCGAGGACTTCTGGTCAACGAAATCAACCATTCCATGGAGTTTCGTAATTCGGTGGAGCCTACCGGCGTGGACATCCCCGGAGCGATCGTGGAGTTTGTGATCCGGGTGGCCCGCGATGGGTGGGCCGCCGCTCACTCCCACCCTCATCCTCGGGAGGTCCAGCGATGGAACGGGTCCGCGTGAGCATCGTGGGGGCCTCCGGCTACGTGGGCGGGGAGCTTCTCCGCCTGCTCCTGCGCCATCCGCGGGTGGAGATCGCCCAGATCACCTCCGAATCCCACGCCGGGGAGCCGGTCCACCGCGTGCATCCTCACCTGCGCCGGGCTGCCGTGCTCACCTTCTGCCGGATGGGAGATCTTCGCCCATGCGATGTGCTCTTCGTCGCCCTGCCTCACGGCGAGGTCGCCCCCCGCATCGAATCCTTCGCCGCCCTGGCGCCTGTGGTGGTCGATCTCTCAGCGGACTTTCGGCTCCGCGATCCGGAAGCCTACCGCCGCTGGTATGATCGCCCACATCCCCATCCGGAGTGGCTCTCCCGCTTCGTTTACGGCCTGCCCGAGTGCTACCGGGAGGATCTGCGCGGAGCTCGTTATATCAGCGGGGTCGGCTGCAACGCCGCCGCCGCCATCCTGGCCCTTTGGCCACTGGTTCGGGCCGACATCCTGGATCCAGACCGCCCCATCCTGGTGGATGTCAAGGCCAGCTCCTCGGAGGCGGGCCGTGAACCGAACCCCGGATCCCACCATCCAGAGCGCCACGGCGCCATCCGACCGTATGCCCCCGTCAGCCACCGTCACACCGCCGAGGTCCGCCAGGCCCTGGGCCGTGACACCATCGCCCTCTCTGTGACCGCCGTGGACGCGGTGCGAGGGGTGCTGGCCACGGCGCACGCATGGCCTCGCGCGCCTCTGGCTGAATCCGATCTCTGGCGGATCTACCGCACAGCCTATGGGGAGGAGCCCTTTATCCGGATGGTGAAGGACCGGCAGGGCCTCCACCGGCTGCCGGACCCCAAGGCCGTAATCGGAAGCAACTTCGCGGATGTGGGCTTCGCTGTGGAGGAGGAAACGGGGCGGATCGTCGCTCTGTGCGCCCTGGACAACCTGATGAAAGGCGCAGCAGGATCGGCGGTTCAGTCCCTGAACATCGCCATGGGCTGGCCGGAGACCGCCGGGCTCGACCTGATCCCAGTATATCCGGCATAGCGCGTATTCATGAAGAACCGCGCTGTAGGTCTTCCGGTGTGGAGCGAACCATTTCCTGCAACCTGCATATCCCCACCGCTCGGGAGGCACACCATGTGGGTGATCAAGATCGGCGGGAACGCCGCCGTGAACGCGGAGGCCGTCCTGGAGGAGCTGGCCGCATGGGCCCGGGAAGGCCGGCGCTGGGTGCTGGTCCACGGGATCTCCGCGGAAGCAGATGCGCTGGGGGAGGCCCTGGGGCATCCGCCCCGCTACGTGACGTCGGCCTCCGGGTTCACCAGCCGCTACACCGATGAGCGCACGCGGGACATCCTGCTGATGGCCTATGGCCGGGTCAACGCCCACCTGGTGGCCGGCCTGCGCCGCCGTGGAGTCCACGCCATCGGCCTGAGAGGGATCGACGGGGGGCTGCTGCTGGCTCGCCGGAAGGAAGCGCTGCGGATCCGCGAGGGGGATCGCTTCCTGATCCTGCGGGGGGATTATTCGGGGACGCCCATGGGGGTGAACGCGGCGCTGCTCCGCGCGCTTCTGGAACAGGGGCTCTACCCGGTGATCGCCCCGATGGGGATCACGCCGGAAGGGGAGGTCGTGAACGTCGACGGGGATCGAGCGGCCGCGGCCATCGCCACGGCCCTTCGAGCGGAGGGGCTGATTTTCCTCACGGGCGCCCCCGGCTTGCTCCGGTCGTTCCCGGATGAGCAAACACGGGTGGCGGAGCTGCGCCTCGAGGAGCTGGAGGAAGCGATGGCCTGGGCGCAGGGGCGCATGCGCCATAAGCTCCTGGCGGCGCGGGAGGCCCTTCAGAACGGCCTTCGCTGCGTCTGGCTGGCCGATGGTCGCCGCCCCACGCCCCTGACCGCTGCCCTCCAGGGGGAAGGAACCCGTATCCTCGCCACGCCTTCCGGGATCCCCCTGCAGGTGGAAGCCATGGGCTCCGAACAGCCCCTGTCCGCTTCCGGGCGAAAAAAAGGATAAGGGTCCGCCTGCGACTTCCGACGAAACACCATCCGAGCTCATTCGGGGGCCAATCCTCCGCTATCTCCATCAGGAGGTTTGTCGGATGGATGTCCGGGCGATCGAAAGCCGCTACACCAGCGGCGTCTACCCCAAGCGAGACCTGGTGCTGATCCGGGGGGAAGGCGTGTATGTGTGGGACGCGGAAGGACATCGCTACCTGGACGCCACCGGCGGCCAGGGGGTTGCCCTCCTGGGCCACAATCCTGCGGCGGTCCGGGCGGCCCTCCGGGAACAGATGGACCGCCTGATGATTTGCCCGGAGATCTTTTACAACGACCGGCGCGCGGAGCTGCTGGAGGCGCTTCAGAGCATCCTCCCCGGTGGCCGGGCATGGCGGATCTTCCTGTGCAATTCCGGAGCGGAAGCGGTGGAGGCGGCCATCAAGTTCGCCCGCTGGCGCACCGGACGCAGGGAAATCATCGCCGCCCGCCGCGCCTTCCACGGGCGCACGATGGGCGCCCTTTCCGCCACCTGGAACCCGGCCTATCGTCAGCCCTTTGAGCCGCTGGTTCCGGGTTTCCGCCATATCCCCTTCAACGACGTCGACGCCCTGGAGGCCGCCATCGGCCCGGAAACCGCCGCCGTGATCCTGGAGCCCGTTCAGGGGGAGGGAGGCGTATGGCCGGCGGATCCGGCGTTCCTGCAGGCGGCGCGGAAGCTGTGTGACGATCGCGGCGCCCTGTTGATCTTCGATGAAGTGCAAACCGGCTTCGGGCGCACCGGGCGCTGGTTTGCGGCGGAGCATTACGAGGTGCTTCCCGACCTGTTCGCCATGGGCAAGGGAATGGGAGGGGGATTCCCCATCGGCGCCGTCGCCTTCCCCGCTGATTGGGGCCCCCTGCCCCCGGGCGCCCACGGCTCCACCTTTGGGGGGAACCCGATGGCCTGCGCCGCGGCTCTTGCGGTGATCGAAACCCTCCGGCGAGAACAGCTGGTCGAACGGGCAGCCCGTCTGGGCGCACAGTTCCAGGAACGCCTGCGTCAGATCCGCTCCTCCCTCGTGCGGGAGATCCGGGGCCTCGGCCTGATGATCGGCGTGGCCCTGCGGGCGCGCGCCACGCCGATCCTCCGCCGCATGATGGAAGAAGGCGTGCTGGCCCTTCCCGCCGGCCCCGATGTGGTGCGGTTTCTCCCCCCTCTGATCGTGGAAACCCATCACCTGGAGCAAATCGCCAGCGCCCTGGAACGCGCCCTTCACGAATCCGCCACGCCCGTTCCTTCCGCCGTCGAAGGAGGGGAAGGATGATCCGGGTGGATGATCCGGAAGCCCTCGCTCTTCTGGAAGCCCTGGTTCGCTTTCCCAGTCCCTCGGGGGCCGAAGGGGAGGCGGCCGCGTTCCTCACCCGCTGGATGATGGCGCACGGATTCGAGGCCTGGGTGGATGAGGCCGGCAACGCCGTGGGAAGCATGGGGGAAGGCCCCCGGACCCTCCTGCTTCTGGGGCACCTGGACACGGCCCCGGGGGAGATCCCGGTGCGGGTGGAGAACGGTCGCCTGTATGGCCGGGGAGCGGTCGATGCGAAGGGTCCGCTGGCGGCGGCGGCCGTCGCGGTCGCCCGGGTGGGCGCTCGACCGGGGTGGCGATGGGTGGTGGTCGGCGCGGTGGAAGAGGAAGCCGCCACCTCTCGCGGCGCGCGCCATCTCTTGCAAACATGGTCCCCTCCCGATATGGTCCTGATCCTCGAGCCCAGCGGGGCCGACGCCATCACCCTGGGCTACAAAGGTCGGATGCTCCTTCATCTCCGCCTCGAAGCGCCCAACCGCCACACGGCTATCCCGGAGCCGAACCCGGCGGAACGGCTGGTGGATCTGTGGATCACCCTTCGGGAGCGCGCCCGGGCCGCTTCCTCCGGGAACCGCATCTTTGAGCAGATCACCCCTTCTCTTCGCCGGATCCAGGCGGATGGGGACGGCCTCCGGGAATGGGCGGAGATGACCGTGGGGTTCCGACTGCCGGAGGCCTGGCCGCCGGAGCGATGGCGGGAGGCGATCCGACCGATCCTGGATACGGCAGGGGCAACCTGGCGGACCGAGGGGGAAGAGCCCGCGTGGCGGGCTTCCGCCGACACCCCACTGGTGCGGGCGTTGCTCGCCGGGATCCGGGGGGAAGGGCTCCACCCCCGCTTTCTCTTAAAATCCGGGACCTCGGACATGAACGTCGTGGGGCCAGCCTGGCGCTGCCCGATCGCCGCCTATGGGCCGGGCGATGCCCGACTGGATCACACCCCGGAGGAGCACATGGAGCTGACCGAATACGTAACCGGAATTCGCGTGCTGACGCGGGCGCTGGAATGGATCGCTGCGCAAGCGTAGAGGCGCAAAGGGGATCCGCCCCATCGGGGAGGGCGTGAAGCGATCTCCCCAACCTCCAAACCCCAGGAAGGGAGGCAACCACCATGCCGCTGGATCACTTTTATATCATCGAATCCACCCTTCGCGAAGGGGAGCAATTCGTAGGAGCCCATTTTTCTACCGAGGACAAGATCCGCATCGCCCACGCCCTGGACGAGTTCGGGGTGGAATATATTGAGCTGACCAACCCCTCGGCCTCACCGAAGAGCTTTGAAGATTGCCGCGTCATCGCCCGTCTGGGGTTGCGTTGCAAAGTGCTGACGCATATCCGCTGCCACCTGGAGGACGCCAGGCGGGCGCTGGAGACCGGCGTGGACGGGATCGATGTGGTCATTGGGGTCTCCTCGTATCTGCGGGCCTTCAGCCACGGCATGAGCGTGGAGGAGATCATCGACCGGGCTGCGGAGGTGCTGACGTTCATCCGGGAGCAGGCTCCCCATATCGAGCTTCGCTTCTCCACCGAGGATACTTTCCGCAGCGATCCGGCAGATCTCCTGCGCGTATATCTGGCGATCGATCGGCTGGGAGTGGTGAACCGGCTGGGGATCGCCGACACGGTGGGCATCGCGACCCCCAGCCAGGTGGCCTGGCTGGTCGGCACCCTGCGACGGCTGACCCGGGCGGACATCGAATTCCATGGCCACAACGATACGGGGTGCGCCATCGCCAACGCCTTCGCCGCTCTCGAGGCCGGCGCGACCCACATCGATACCACCGTCCTGGGCATTGGGGAGCGCAACGGCATCACCCCGCTGGGAGGCTTCATCGCGCGGATGTATACCATTAACCGGGATCTGGTGCGGCGCAAGTATAACCTGAGGAAGCTGCGCGAGATCGAACAGATGGTGGCCGAGATGGTGGGGGTGGAGATCCCTTTCAACAATTACATCACCGGGATGGCCGCTTTCACCCACAAGGCCGGCATCCACGCCAAGGCCATCCTGAACAACCCGGAGACCTATGAGGCGCTGGACCCCCAGGACTTCGGGATGACCCGTTACATCTCCATTGCGCACCGGCTGACCGGATGGAACGCCGTGAAGGCGCGGGCCGAGCAGCTGGGGCTGAACCTGAGCGATGAACAGATCCGGGAGGTCACCGCTCACATCAAGGCCCTGGCGGATGAGAAGCGGATCACCCTGGAGGATGTGGACGAGATGCTGCGGCGCTGGGCCGGAGGGGAGGCGGCTTCCATGTCGCCCCCGCTGCATGCTCCGGCGCCTTCGCGATCCGACTGATGGACGAAGGCAAAGGGGGGGAGAGGACAATGGGACCGCAGACCTTCGCGCAGAAAGCGATCGCCCGGGCAGCCGGCCGCCCGGAGGTCACCGTCGGCGAGATCGTGGATGTGCGGCCGGACTGGATCCTGAGCCATGATAACACGGCCGCCATCGCCCAGATGTTCTACCGCCTCGGGTTGAGGCGCGTGAAGGATCCCGATCGGCTGGTCATCACCCTGGACCACGCGGTCCCGCCCCCGACTCCGCGCCACGCCCAGAACCACGCCGAGATCCGGCGCTTTGTGGCGGAGCAGGGCATCCGCCATTTCTTCGAGGCCGGGCGAGGGATCTGCCATCAGGTGCTCAGCGAGGAGGCCCTGGTGCTACCCGGCCAGATGATCCTGGGGGCCGACAGCCACACCACCCATTTCGGCTGGATGGGGGCCTTCGGAGCTGGCGTGGGGCGCAGCGAGGTGCTGGCCCTCTGGGCCACCGGCGAGCTCTGGCTTCGAGTGCCCGAAAGCATCCGGATCACCCTGGAGGGCTGTCTGCCCTTCGGCGTGACGGCCAAGGATCTCTGCCTGCGGATCTTCCGGGATCTGGGGGCCGATGGCGGGTTGTATCGTTCCGTGGAATTCGCTGGCAACATCTCCGCCCTCTCCATCGAGAGCCGCATGGTGATCGCCAACTTCATGGCCGAGTTCGGGGCCAAGAACGCATATCTCCCCCCAGATGATTCCGTCTTCGAGTGGCTGGCCCTCCGCCGGGCCCGGCGCACCGGCGAGCCCGTGGAGGCGGTCCGTGAAGGCATCGCGGCGAACGCCCTGTATCCGGATCGGGATGCGGTCTATGAGGCCGAGTATCACTACCGGCTGGACGAGCTGGAGCCCATGGTGGCATGTCCCCATTCGGTGGACCATGTGAAGCCGCTGCGAGAGGTGGCCGGCGTCCGGGTGGATCTGGCCTTCATCGGCACCTGCACCAACGGGCGGCTGGAGGACATCGCCGCCGCGGCGGCGATCCTGCGCGGGCGACGGATCGCCCCGAACGTGCGGCTGCTGGTGATCCCCGCCTCCAGCGAGGTGCTCCAGGAGGCCCTCCGACGGGGCTACCTCGAGGTCCTGATCCAGGCGGGAGCCATGATCGGGGTCCCCGGTTGCGGCCCATGCATGGGCAACCATATGGGCATCCCGGCTCCCGGGGAGGTGGTGATCTCATCGGGAAGCCGGAACTTCCGGGGACGGATGGGGACGCCGGACGCGGAGATCTACCTGGCCAGCCCGGCGGTCGTCGCCGCCAGCGCCCTGCGGGGAAGGATCACCGATCCCCGGGAGGTGCTGGAAGGCGAGGCCGTCGGCCACTGTTCTCCGCTCTGATCGCTCAACCCGACCCGAAATCCCCCGGGGGAGACCCAGACCGATGGGCTTGTTGGGCCAGCCAGTCCCGAATTCGTGTCTGCACCCAGGCGGCATCCGCGGGCGGGAGGGGCGGGGGCGGGATCGGACCCGTGTAATCGATCTGGTCTGCGTATCGGGCCCGATCGTAGACTTCATCCAGCACCTGTTGCAGGTCGAGGGGGGCATCGGGGAATGGCGGCCGCAGGGGCACCGCCACCACCGGCAATCGATCCCGCAGATCGATGAACCAGACCAGCACACCCGGCTGATGGGGCCGATAGAGGATCACCGCATAATCGCTACGCCCTGCCACAGGCTCCGCCCGATCCCCGCCCCGCAACAGATCGATCTCCAGCCAGTTCGCGCCGCCCTGCAACAACAGACGGCGCTTCTCCAGCATCGCCTGTTGCCCCCGGGATCCCTTCACCTTGTTCGCTGGCGACAACACTTCGATCGCCGTTACGACCTGATGGGAGCGCGCGTCCCGGATTTCCAGGTAATAATCCCGGATTTCAGGCTCGATCCATGTTTCCACCACCGCAGGTGTAGCAATCGCCGGTCGACCGGGCCATCCAGCAGGGATCTCCCGCTCCTGTGGAGCTCGCGTCACAATTACATCGGGAATCAGAGCCCGATAGCCCGGATCCTCTATCGGCGAGGTCACATAAACGCGTTGTTCCACACGAACATAGAAATGAGGGGCAAGCAACGGCGCGAGATAAGCCCGTATCCCCTCGATCAAGCCATGATGGACATCCGGCCACAGCGTCGGGTCTTCCAGATATGGATCCATTCCCGGGAAGGGCGAAGGCATGCCTCACCTCCACAAAAAACCGGGGCCGCCGTATGCCATTCCAGGATCCAGGCAGCCTGTATCCCAGATTGTATCACCAGCGTTGAGATCTAGCCGCCGGGTTCAGTTTATGATAGCCAGATCGAAGAGCTGCAAGTCGGAAAACGAACGATCCAGCCTGCGGAGGTCCCCATGCGTTTGCGCGGACGCGTCTGGAAGTATGGAGATCACATCAACACCGATGTCATCTTCCCCGGCAAATACACTTACACGATCACCGATCCGGCGGAGATGGCTCGCCATGCGCTGGAGGATCTGGACCCGGCGTTCGCCCGGGAAGTTCGGCCGGGAGACATCATCGTGGCCGGCCGCAACTGGGGGTGTGGGTCCTCCCGGGAGCAGGCGGTGATCGCCCTGAAAGCCGCCGGGGTGCGAGCGATCATCGCCAAATCCTTCGCCCGCATCTACTTCCGCAACGCCATCAACAACGGCCTGTTGCCGATCGTGTGTCCAGAGGCCGTCGACGCTATCGAGCCGGGCGAGGAGATCGAGATCGACTTGGAGACCGGCACTATCCATTGCCGGACCGGCGTCTTTCCCTTCCCGCCCCTTTCCCCAACCGTCCGGGCGATCCTGGAAGCCGGAGGCCTGATCCCGATGCTCTGCCGCCGCCTGGGCCTGCCCATCCCTTCCGGGCTCTTCCCCTCCCAGGAAGGTTAGCGCGGGGGATCCGGCCAGCTCCCACCCGCGTGGGCGGGGGTCTCATCACAGCCGACACTTGCCAGATCCGGGAGCGGGATCCCGACGGCCGTGGCGGGCGAGGTGGGCCAGCAGGACGCCCCCCAGGGCGGCCATCGCCAGCATCAGGCCCAGCGTTAGAGAGGCCGGCTGAAAGCGAAACACCAGATCGTGCGCTCCCGGGGGGACGAAGACCCCGCGGAACGCGAAATTGGTCCGATAGATCGGGATAGGGCGCCCGTCCAGAAAGGCCTGCCATCCCGGATAGAAGACCTCGCTGAGCATGAGCAACGCCGGCGCATCCGTTTCCACATGGAGCTCCAGCCGGTTGGGCTCGATGCGCAACAGCTCGATGCGGCCCTTCCCTTCCCCATGGAGAAGCGGGCCGTTTTCCACCACCGCCACCCGCTCGGGAGCGAAATCCGGGGCCAGCACACGGGGCAGCGCTTCCGCCTGAGCGCCCACGACCTCCGTCCGGTAGACCAGCCAGGCCCGGGGGAGCGCACCGGTATGCAGGTGCACATCCACCTGGGGATCTCCCACAAACACCGGCCAGATCCCCTCCCCGCCCGGCGGATGCCCCTTTGGCACCACGATGTATTTCACCCCCAGCATTCGATAGGCCGGCGCCGTTCGATTCGGGATCATCCAGTATAGGCTGGGGAACGCTCGCAGGTTCATCGGGTTCCCGCTTCCCAAAGGGGTATCGAACCCGGCGACCTGGAGGGCGTTCGGGGGCCACAGGCCCCACGCGGACGGATCGACATCCACCCGGAACCATCCGGGATCGGACTGCAGGAAGGCGAGGGCCTGGGGATGAACGAAGCCTTCCAGCGGGGAGCGCCCCTCGATCTCAGCGGGGGCGCTCACCATCAGATGCTCCCCCAGGAGAAGCGCCAGGGCGATCCAGCGACCCCGTCGGGACGGCATTCGATACACTCCGATCAGGCCCAGCGCCCATGCGGTGGCGAGGGCCAGCCCCATGAGCGCCCGTTCCCGGGGGATCCCGGGCGGGGCGATCCGAGCGAGCAGCGGGATCGCTCCGATCAGCCCTCCGGCGATGAGGAGAACACACGTCAGATTCCAGAACCGCCGGCGATGCTCCAGGCCCCAGGCCGCCAGAACGGCAAGGGCGAAGCTCAGCAGGAACACCGCACGCGCCGTTTTCCATGCCAGACCGAAGACAGGCAGGGAAGACAGCAGCACATAGAGGGGGGAAGCACGACCGAGCGCCAGCCCCAGCCCCAGCAGCCCGATGGATAGAAGCATCCCTACGGCTCGCCCCTTTGGAGGGCGAAAGGCCCCGAAGACCGCCAGGGCCAGCGCCCCAGCTCCGATATATCCCGTCTCAACCCGCCCCCGATGGGCAGACCACCATTCCGACGCGTTCCGGCCATGGATGAGGGGGGAAAGCAGATCCAGGAGATCCTCCCAGGCCATCTCGTAGCCATGTCGCTGTTCCAGCGGCACGACCGCTCGTTCCGTCATGGGCAGGCGCTCGATCGCCGGAACCAGCATCGGGGCGGCGAGGAGGATCCCCAGCGCCATCGCCGCCATTCCCCGCAGCCAACGTCGGAAAAGGGATCCCGGCCCCGGCATCAGCAGCATCCCCACCGCGGCTCCCATCAGCGCGTAGGAAACGGCCTGCCCGTGCCCGCTGAAGACCATCATGGCGATCGCGACGCCGCCCCGAAGCAAGCGCACCGGCGCCCCGGGCCGCATGCTCTGCTCCAGCCCCAGCAGCGCCCACGGGAACCCGGCCATCGCCTCGCTGATCTGGGGATGACCCACATGGACTACAAAGGGGGAGGAGAACATATACGCCAGGCTGCCGGCCAGCGCCGACGGCGGCGAGACCCGAATCCATCGAGATCGGGAAAGCAGGTGAAGCATGCCGAGGCCCGCCCAGAGGGTCGGCAGCATGGCACGCCAGAGCACCGCCTCGATGGGGAGGGGATCCAGAGCGAACAGCGGGCCGTTCCAGGGGTTGAAGAGACCGAACTGCCCTTCCGCAAAGATCGGATCGCCGCCCAGCAAACGGGGGTTCCAGAGGGGAAAACGCCCGCGGCGCACCTCGGCAGCCACGAACGCCCAGATCGGATATAGCTGACCCCAGAGATCGCCCCCTCCCCGCGGCAAATAAATGCCCGCCCCGACCACCGGCCAGAAGAACAGAAGATGGGCCAGCGCTACCAGGGCGCTCATCCGCGCCCGGGATCGGGTTTCCGACCGCCGGGCCCAGCGGGCCTGGATCCAAAAAAGGAGGGCGATGTAAAGATCAAAGGCGAGAAGGGCGACCCGCATGGAATTCAATGAGCAGCCTGAAAAGATCCTGAAGGATCAGCCCCCGGCCTGTCCCGGAGCTTCTTCCAACCCGATAGAGAAAAAACCACACCCTCGGCGTCCTCAGGCTGCCAGGAAGAGGCCCACCGCATGATGACCAGAATCTTCCATCCTCAGGAGCCAGGCTGGGCCCGGAAGCCTCCGCGAGGGGGCCAGCGACGCCCGCTCGCGCAGCTATCCTTTCACCCGGCGGATGAACTCCTCAATGGGGATGGCCGGCAGCGTCATGATCTTCACGCTGCCCCGGGAGGCCAGCTCCACCGAGACCCGGGCCACCGTCTCGTTGTCCGGCGCCTCCACAATGTTGACGAAATCATAGGGTCCCAGCACCGCATACTGAGCCAGGACCTTCACTCCCATCGCCTCGACTTCGCGATTCACCTCCAGGATGCGCTCGGGGCGCTCCTTAATGGTCTCCGCGCCCTCATCGGTCAGGGTGCTGAGCATAATATAGATCGCCATGGCCGCCTCCCCTTTTTTGAGCCTATGCTCGAGTGGGAAATCGGATCGCCTTCCCTCTTCAGCTCAGCGGATCTGAAAGCGCTCCTTTCCGATCCGCAGAACGACCGGGCCCGGGGTGGATAAGGCGAACCGCAATTCGAATCCCAGGTTTCGGCCCGCCGGGATCATCCAGGGAAGCGCCGGGGAAGCCTCCATCAGCGGCACCGGCTGGCCCTCCGGCCCGATCAGTTCCACCTCCGTTGCCTCCAGTGTCACCGGTTGATCGCCTGGATTCCCGATCCCTCCCCGGATGACCAGCGCCTGCTCCTCGGGCATCCACTGGGCGCTCTGGATCTGGATCTGGAGCAGGGCTTCCGGCTCCGGCGTCGGGGTGGGGCGAGGGAGCTCAAACTCCACCTCCACCGGAGCGGTTCGCCCCGGAAATGGATTGAACTGCCAGACCAGAACTCCCTCTGCGCTGTTGCGAGGAACGAGATAGGCGACCTGCCCGCTCACCGTTCCGCCCGGGGCGATCCGGCCGGATGGAACCGGGACGCCCTCCAGCGGGGTGGGCTGATATCGTCGCCCGGCGACATCGACCAGATTCATCTCAAAGCGCTCGAGCGCCAGAGGCTCTCCCCCCGTATGGACGATCTCGAACCGGAGCACCACCCCCACAAAATCCGCAGGGATCCCGGGCCCGTTCCAGCGCGGATCCGCGCTTTCCAGCGTCAAACGGATCGATCCCACCTGCACCGGGAGGCCGATCGGAACCCGCCCAGCGGTTAGGAGCTCAGAGGACCCTTCCGGAAGCGGGGAGGCCGCCACCGCCCATCGCGGCTCCCCACCCACCAGCAACAGCGTAAGCCCTGGGCGGTGCTGGGAGAGGATTGCCGTATCCTCAGGCCGCACCTGTTGCCGGCCGGAGACCTGAAATCGAAGCGCCGGTCCCGCGCTCATCTCCACCTCCACAATATCGCCCTCCCGCAATCCCTCGATCAGACGCCGGGTTTCCAGACGATCGGGCAGGCCGAACACCAGATTCGCGAACGTTCCTTCCATCCAGTAAGCCGTATCGCTCCGCCCGCGTGGAACCGGCCAGCTTCCCCCTCGCACGGCGAGGGGAGCCACCCGGAAGGTTACCTCCTTCACCCGAATCCGAAGCGGAAATGGGAAGGAAGGAGTCCCCATCCCTCCGACCGGCGATGGCAAAGCCGGTTGCGCGGCGCGAACCAGCAGAACAAGGCCGGCGATGAACAGAACCAGCCCTATCCCCCCCATGCTCGCGCTGGCCAGCAGCACCGGGCGAAGGGTCGGAGGGATCTGCTCCCAGCGCCCTCGCGCCTGTTCCCGCCAGCGGGAGAGGAGGATCCGAACCCTCCTCTCGAACTCCGACGGCTTTCCCTCCGGCTCAATCATCCCACCCTCCAGCAAATCCGGGGATCAGGGCAGGCGCGTCGGCATAGAGATCGGGTTCAACCGAACAGTCACCACCCCGCCGTTCTCCACCGAACGAACAATGCCCAGATAAGGGATCACCAGACGCACGCGGCCTTCCGCGAATCCGTGGAGGATCACCCGCCCTGCTTCATCGGTGGTCCCACGAGCGATCACCTGTCCTCCCCGGAGGCTGATCAGCCATGCCGGCAGATCCACGACTCCCTCCCCGGGATCCGGCGCGCCGTTGCCATTGGCATCGTAATAGACCTCCACCGTCACCTCGATTCGTTGCCCGGCCGGCGTGGGAGCAGGCGTTAACGCCTGGACCCGCAGGCGTATGGGCGTGGGAGTGGCGGTCGGGATCGGGGTGAACGTAGGGAACGGCGTGGCGGTGGGCGGCGGGGGAATTTCTATGATCGGCCGCGGGGTGCGGGTCGGCGTGGGGGTGGGGGTCGGCGGCAAGCCGACCGTGCATTGCAAGCTGTAACCGGAGCCATAGACGATCCCCCGCCCCCCCTGCCCGACCAGCACATACATCCAGCCCTCCCATGTCACCGTGACCGTCACCCGGCTCCGGAGCTCCCCGGCCCGCGGATCCACATCGTCGTTGCCCGCGATCCCGTTCCGGTTCGCATCGTAGATGATCATGTTCGTGTCCGTCCCCGGGGTGAGATCCAGGGTCTCGCAGGTCACCACCATCCCCGGCTTCACCCAGAGCTTGAAGAAATCATTGTCCTCCGTCCCGGGAACCAGCGGGACGAAGTTCAGGCCCGTATATTTCACCCCGAGGCCGATCAGCGTGGCGTGATCGAAATCATAGTTCGGCTCGAACGCATCGGGGGTCCCCGCCGGGGTCGCCGTGGGCAGCGGCGTGGGCGTGGCGGTCGGGGGTGGTGTGCCGGTCGGTGTCGGCGTCAACGTGGGGGTAGGAGTCGCTGTCCCCAGCGTTTGCGCTGTCAAAGTATAAGTGTCCGTGACAGAGGATAAGTTCTGAACTTGTAAGTAAACAATCGCATTTGAAGACTGAAACCATCGAAGATGCGCCGTTGGGCCACTGCTCCAGCAAGGCACATTGCGAATCCCTTCTTCCTCACAAACGAAAAGCTGATTCCCATTAAAATCTTGTAAAGAGATTCCTACCCTCAACATGGAAGTCGAAGGGACAGTAACAGTGATCAAATATACATTCCCACCCACATACGCAATTTTGAAATAATCTATATCTCCAGGCGTCAGCGTTTCATTACAATTCGCGGGATTAGCTAAAGTCCCAACGTTGATAGATTGGGTTGTCGTGATATAATTATTGTCCGGTTCACCGACACAGGCGGATTGAGCATACACGGAAGGATTTGGAGAGAGGCTCGGATAAACCCCCAGAAGAAGGATCAGGATACCTGCCCCTGCAGCGCCGATCAGCCATCGAGTTCTCATCCCGGACCTCCACTCCATGGATTCCTGGGAGATGCGGAGCCCCCCCGCGAAGCCGCGGCTTTCCAGCGGCCTGTTGGATTCTTGAACCCTCCCGGTTCGCTCAGCCCAGCTTCCGGATGCGCTGGATCAATTCTTCCATGGGAAACGGCTTTAATAAAAACGCATCCGCCCCTGCGGCCCGCGCAGCCGTTTCCTGATCATCCCCGGAAACCACAATCACCCGCACCCCTCTGAGGTCTGGGTCTTCCCGCAACGAACGCAATAGCCCGGGCGCTCTCGTCTTCCCCAGATAGAAGTCCATCACGACCACGTTCGGCCGGGCTTCCCGGATGCAATCCAGGGCCTGTTCGGGGGATGGGCAGATTACCGCCGCATAGCCCTCGAATTCCAGCAGGGTGGCCAACATCCGGGCCATCTGAGGGTCATCCTCGATGATCATGACGGTCGCCATAGGCAGCGCATCCAACCAGGGCGGGAGAGATGTTCCCGGGGGCCGGGGGTGAGGTCCAAGGACCCCTCCCCCGGCCCCTCCCCGAAACGGGGAGGGGGGATTTTTAGGCTCCCCCTTCCCTCCGTGGGTCCGGATTATCGGGAGGAGCGCCCCGTTTTCGCTTTCGCCGGCGCGCGGGAGCGCCGCGCTCCGTCTTTGGAGACGGCCCGGGCGCTTTCCCGACGGTCTTGCAAGGCCACCTGCAGGGCCTCCTCGATGGTCTCCACCAGCACGAACTGCATCGCCTGGCGGACGTCCTCGGGGACGTCCTCCAGATCCTTCTCGTTCCGCTTCGGAAGGATCACGGTGCGCAAACCCACCCGGTGGGCGGCCAGCACCTTCTCCTTGATCCCTCCCACGGGCAGCACCTTCCCCCGCAGGGTGATCTCCCCGGTCATCCCCACATCCGGCCGCACCGGGCGCTCGGTGAGCAGGGAGACGAGGGCGGTGACGATGGTGATGCCCGCCGAGGGGCCATCCTTGGGCACGGCGCCCGCCGGCACGTGAATGTGGATATCGCTCTGCTCGAAGAACCGTTCCGGGATCCCGTAATCCTTCGCGTGGGCCCGCACGTAGCTCAAGGCCGCCTGGGCGGACTCCCGCATGACCTCCCCCAGGGAGCCGGTGAGGACAAACCCCTTGCTCCCCGGCATCCGCGTCGCTTCAATAAAGAGCACATCGCCCCCCGTCGGCGTCCACGCCAGCCCGATGGCTACCCCCGGGACCTCCACCCGCTGGGTGATCTCCTCCTCGGTGAACAGCGGCTTGCCCAGATAGCGGGGGACATCCTCCGCGTCCACCAGGGCGGCTTCTGTGGCGCCTTCAGCGATGCGGGTGGCCACCTTGCGGCAGACCCGTCCGATGGCCCGCTCCAGGTTCCGGACTCCCGCCTCGCGGGTGTATTCCCGGATGATGCGGCGCACCGCCGCTTCGGTGAAGGTGATCTCCCCGGGCAACAGGCCGTTCTCCCGCAGCTGCCGCGGGATCAGATAGCCCATCGCGATGTGGAACTTCTCTGTCTCCGTGTAGCCCGGGATGAAGATGATCTCCATTCGATCCCGAAGGGGCGCGGGGATGGTGTCCAGCTGGTTGGCGGTGCAGATGAAGAGCACCTGGGAGAGATCAAAAGGCACATCGAGATAATGATCCCGGAACTCTCGGTTCTGCTCGGGATCCAGCACCTCCAGCAACGCCGAAGCGGGATCGCCCCGCCAGTCCGCCCCGATCTTATCCACCTCGTCCAGCATGAAGACCGGGTTGCGGGATTCCACCCGGCGCAGCGCCTGGATGATGCGCCCGGGCATGGCCCCCACGTAGGTCCGGCGGAAGCCGCGGATCTCCGCCTCGTCGCGGATGCCGCCCAGGGCGATGCGGGTGAACTTGCGCCCCATCGCGCGGGCGATCGATTGACCCAGGGAGGTTTTCCCTACCCCCGGCGGTCCCACGAAGCAGAGGATAGCCCCCTCGCGGGCCCGGCGGATGTAGTCCCGGGTTTCCAGCTCCTCCAGCTGCGCTGCCCGTTCCTGTTTCAACTTGCGCACCGCCAGATACTCCAGGATCCGCTCCTTGACATCCTGGAGGCCGTAGTGATCCTCATCCAGGACTTTACGGGCGTGGGCGACATCCAGGTTGTCGGGGGTCGTCTTGTTCCAGGGGAGGCTGACCATCCAGTCCAGATAAGTGCGAATTACGCCGTATTCGGCGGAGGCGGGGGGCAGCTTGGCCATGCGCTCCAGCTCCCGCAGAGCCTCCCGTCGGGCTTCCGGCGGCATCCCGGCTTCCTCGATCTTCCGCCGGAACTCCTCGACCTCCATCTGGTGCTCATCGGCCTCGCCCAGCTCCCGGCGGATCGCCTCCAGCTGCTGGCGGAGGAAGAACTCCCGCTGCATTTTCTCCACCTGGGCCTGGGCCTCCGACTGGATCTTGCGGCCCAGCTCCAGGACCTCGATCTCGCGGGTCAGGAGGGCGATGAGCTTATGCAGCTTCGCGGCCACGTCGTCCAGCTCCAGGATCTCCTGAGCCTCCTGGAGGGACATCCGGAGATATGTGGCCACCGCATAGGCCAGCTGCTTCGGATCCTCCACCGCCATCGCCATCGACCCCAGCTGATCCGGGAGGCCGGGGATCAGCTCCACCATGCGGGCGAAGAGCTCGGCGGTCTTGCGGCGAAGGGCTTCCAGCTCTGGACCCGGGGTCATGGTCTCCGGGTGGCGCTCCACGCGGGCCTTCAGGTAGGGCTGGGTGGCCGTGTATTCCGTGATGCGGATCCGCTCCAGGCCCAGGACCAGGATCCGCATCGTGCCGTCGGGCATCCGGAGCAGACGCTGGATGAGGGCCAGCGTGCCCACCGTGTAACAGTCCTCGGGCATGGGCTCTTCCAGCTCCGGCCGCTTACTGGCCACCAACCCGATCAGCTTCCTGCCCAGGACGGCATCATCGATCAGCCGGATGGACCGGGGCTGCCCGATGGCCAGAGGGACCACGGTCAGCGGGTAAACCACCACGCCCCGCAGGGGAAGGATGGGCAGCTCCTCCGGGATCTCCACCGCGGGCTCCGCCTGGCCCCGCCCGGCCTCCGGCTGGATCCCCATCGGGGGGATTTCTTCGCCTTCCTCGCCCAGGAAATAGCCTTCCCAATCGAGCCCAAACGGTCGCATCCCCATTGCGATCATCCTCATTCCGCTTCGAATGACCGGTTGAGCGCTCACGAGTTTGGCTCCGATCGGATCTGCAGACGCCGCGGCGTCCGCACCGTAATGGTCAGCGGCGGCTTCTTGGGAAGCGTCACAATCAGGAAGCCGTCGCGATAGGTCGCCTGGGCCGCCTCCGCATCCAGAGCCCAGGGGAGATAGACTTCCACATGGAATTCCCCGTAATGGATCTCCAGTTGATGATAGGCGACCTTGGGGGTGGGATCGTGCCGGTAGCCGCTGATCACCAGCCAGCGATCGTGCAGCGCCACCATCACGTCCTCAGGGCGCAACCCGGCGATCTCCACCCGCACCACCACGGCCTCATCGGTTTCATAGACATCCGTGGGGGGACGCCAGGCGTTCCCATGGCGCAACAGCCATCGCTGACGGGTCAGGATATCCTGAAGGAGGCGCTCCATCTGGGATTCGAACCGATCGAAGGCTCGCTCGAACTCATCCATGGAAAGCGCTCCGCTGCCGGCTCTCGGATCTTTTTAGGGGCCTTCCCGATCACTCTGATTGTAACACATTTCCCCGCCGCCTTTCGCATCGATGTCCCCTATCCCCCAGGGCTTTTCGAAGATCTTACCCATCCCGACAGGAGGTGGGGGGACACCCCCCACAGCCCCCCGGCAGGGGGCTTTTGCCCCCTGCACCCACTTATAGAACATTGTAAATCTCATGTCAGACCAATGAACCCGGAGGCTTCCATGGCCCTCATCACCTTTGAGGACTTCCTGAAAGTCGACATGCGGGTGGGGCGCATCCTCCGCGCCGAGCCGCATCCGCGGGCGCGCAAGCCTTCGATCCGGCTCTGGATTGACTTCGGCCCCGAGATCGGCGTGCGGACCAGCAGCGCCGCGCTGGCGGATCGCTACCGGCCGGAGGAGCTGGTCGGGACGCTGGTGATCGCGGTGGTGAACTTCCCTCCCAAAAACGTGGCCGGCTTCAACTCCGAAGTGCTGGTCCTGGGCGTTCCCGACGAGGCCGGCCGGGTGGTTCTTCTGCGGCCCGATGCCGAGGTTCCCTTAGGCGGCCGCGTGTTCTAACATAGAGACCGGAGAGTGGGGATGGGGCGCCCCCGGTCCCCTACCCCGCCCTCGAGCTCTCCATCCGCCGGAGGTTCCCATGTCGGCCAAAGCCCATCTCTCCCCCGTATGGCTGCGCATCTTCGAGCTCGAAGTCGCCCATGGCGAAGGCGTCTATCTTTACGCGACCGACGGTCGGCGCTATCTGGATTTCACCAGCGGGATCGGGGTGACCAACACCGGCCACTGCCATCCGAAGGTGGTGGCCGCGATCCAGGAACAGGCAGCCCGCCTGCTCCACGGTCAGATCAACATCGTCATCCACCGTCCTGTGCTGGAGCTGGTGGAGGAGCTGCTCACCATTGTCCCCGCCCCGCTGGACACCTTCTTCTTCGCGAACAGCGGCGCGGAGGCGGTCGAGGCGGCGGTGAAGCTGGCCCGCTACGCCACCGGGAGGCCGAACATCATTGTCTTCCAGGGCAGCTTCCATGGGCGGACCCACATGGCCATGGCCCTGACCACCAGCAAGACGATCTATCGGGCCGGGTATCAGCCGTTGCCCGCCGGCGTCTACGTCGCGCCCTATCCATACGCCTATCGCTATGGCTGGGATGAGGAGACCACGCTTCGCTTCTGCCTTCGGGAGCTGGATCTCCTCCTCAAATCCCAGACGGCCCCGGAGGAGACAGCGGCCATCCTGGTGGAGCCCATCCTGGGCGAGGGCGGCTACGTGGTCCCCCCGCGGGGCTTTCTAACCGCCCTGCGGGAGCGGTGCGATCATTATGGGATCCTGCTGATCGCCGATGAGGTCCAGACCGGCTTCGGGCGGACCGGGCGCTTCTTCGCGGTGGAGCATGAGGGAGTGGCGCCGGACATCCTGATCATGGCCAAGGGGATCGCCTCCGGGCTTCCGCTGTCGGGGATCGCGGCGCGGGCGGATCTGATGGCCCGCTGGAAACCCGGCGCCCACGGCGGGACCTTCGGGGCCAACGCCGTCGCATGCGCGGCGGCCGTGGCGACGATCCGGGTGATGAAAGAGGAGAAGCTCCCGGAGAACGCGGCGGCCCGGGGAACGGAGCTGCTGGAAGGCCTGCGCCGGCTGGCCCCCCGCTTCCCCGCCATCGGGGATGTGCGCGGGCGCGGCCTGATGGTGGGCGTAGAGTTCACCCGCAATGGCGAGCCGGATACCGCACTGGCGAAGGCGGTCCAGGCCGCATGTTTCCGCCGCGGCCTGCTCCTGCTCACCTGCGGAACCTACGACAACGTCATCCGCTGGATCCCGCCCCTCATCGTGACCGCCGGGCAGATCCAGGAAGGGCTCCATATCTTTGAAGAGGCCCTGGGGGAAGCTATGGAAGCCGCTGTGTAACGGCAGGACAAGCTGCCGGGCTGGAAGGCTGTCTATATGAACCTGGATGTTCCCCCGGGAAGCTTCAGGGGGTCGGGCCGGTCGTTTTCAGCGACCCGCCCGACCCCCTGATAAAGCGCCACAGACCCTCACCTCCGGGGCTCCGGCGCCCCGGCTTCATCGATCAGGCGTCGAGCGAGGGCGAGGGCTTCCTCCCGCGTGGTGATCTCGCCCGCCGCCTGGGCCTCGCGGATCGCCTCCAGAATACGGCCGATCTGCGGGCCCTCCGGCACCCCCATGGCCAGAAGATCCTCCCCTCGAACCAGGGGAACCGGCCGGACGAACCGCTCCGGCGCCTCGAAAAAGGCCCGCCACAGAGCCCGCGCGGTCTCCAGTCGGGGGGTCCAGACCGCATCGGTCAGGGTCGGACCCCAGACCGCCAGGGTATCCGCCAGGGCCAGCAGGGCCAGATCCACACCTCGCTCCCCCACCTCCCGGAAAAACCGATAGATCGCCCGCGGCGTGAGCCGTCCCCGCGCCAGCCCGTGCGGCCACATGTGATGGCGGACCATCACCTCGACCTCCTCGATCTCATCATTGCTGAAGCGGAGGGCCTCCAGGCGATGGGCGGCCCATTCCGCCCCCACCCGTTCATGGCTGATGAACCGCACCCGCCCATCCGGCTCCACCGTCCGGGTCGCCGGTTTCCCGATATCGTGCAGCAACGCGGCCAGCAACAACAAGGCCCGGCGGGGGTGATCGATCGCCACTTCTTCCTCCCAGCGAGCGACAAAGCGCTCCCACCATGGAGCCATCGCGGCCTCGATCTCCGCCCATCGCGGCGGGAGATCATACCATTCGGGCGACGCCATCCGGCTTCCCAGCAACCGTTCCATCGCGGCAACCGTCCGCAGCGTGTGCTCATAGACGTCCCACACGTGGGGTGGGCTCTGACCCACACCGCGCAGATTCGCCACCTCGGGCAGCACCTCGGGGAGGATCCCCAGGGTTTCCATCCGCCGCAGGCTGCGGACGACGGGGGGGATCATCAGGATTTTGACCAGCTCCTCCCGCACCCGCTCCGGGGCAACCCGGGCCAGCCCGGGGAGCGCTTCCTGGAGCGCCTGCTCCGTCTCCGTCGTCATCCGCAGCCCGAACTCCGCTTCGAAGCGGACCGCCCGGAGGATCCGGACGGGGTCCTGATGGAAGGCATCCGGGGCGCAGAGGCGCAACCGCCCAGCCTGCAGGTCCTCCATCCCCCTCAAGGGATCGAAAGGAACAAACGGCCCCGCGCCGAGGAATGCATCGAGGTCGACCATCATGGCATTGATGGTGAAATCGCGGCGCCGGAGATCCTCCTCCCAGGAGGCACCCTCCCGTCGGGTGAGGTCGACATAGAACCGGCGGCCCTCGGGGCTTCGCCAGACCACCCGTCCGAACTCCCGCCGGGCGTCGAGGATGTAGAAGAACCCGCCGATCCGATCGGCCAGGGCGCGGGCCAGGCGCAAGGCCGGGCCGACCACCACCACATCGAAATCGTTCGGCTCCCGGCCGATCAGACGATCCCGCACCGCCCCACCGACCACCCGGGCCTCATAGAGGCTTTCGTCCAGCAGGCGCTTCAGCGGCTCCAGCAGCGCTCGGGGCATGCGCAACTCCGGCCATGGGAAGAGCTACGCTGTCGATTTTACCCCAGGGGGATAGGAAGACCGGGTGAAGCGCCTTCGATGCTCCGTCCACTCCCACGCCTCATGGGAAAACCGGCCGCTATCATCCTCATGGACACCCTTCAGCCCCAGCATCCGGAGGAGCCATGCCTCGAATCTCACGCCTGATCCTGACGGCGCTTCTGGGCCTCAGCGGGATGATCCTGCTCGCTCTGCTCCCCCCGGTCATCCAGCGCTCCCAGGCGGAAACCCCGGGGGTATGGATCACAGCGGTCCATCCCGATGGCGTATTTTCCGGCGAGCCGGATGAAGCCGTCCAGCTGACCGCCTTCGGACCCGGGCCTGTGGATCTGAGCGGATGGAGCCTGCGCGACCGCCTGACGGGGACCGGAGGGTTGCGGTTCCCCTCGGGGTTCACCATCGCCCCGGGGGCGTCGATCTGGGTGGCTCACCACGCGCTTTCCTTCACACTGGCCTTCGGGCATCCACCGGACGCCGCCGTCTTCACCGACGGCCTGGAGACCGTGCGCCCGGTGAGCGGGGTGTGGCCCGGCTTCGCCAATTCCGGCGATGAGGTGGCGCTTCGGGATTCCACCGGGGCGCTGGTCGACGCGGTGCTTTACGGCGAAGGATACACGGAAACCATCGGATGGCACGGTCCTCTGGTTCGAGCTTACAGCATCCCGGGAACCCGGAGTGAAGGCCGGATCCTGTTCCGTCGCTTCGATCCTTCTACAGGGCTTCCCATCGACACGGATACCGCGGACGACTGGGCCAGCGATGCCCGGGATCCATGGCAGGGGCGCCGGGTCCGCTTCCCGGGATGGGCGCCGGAACGCTATGAACGGCCGCTGCGGATCACCGGGACGATCCCGATGACGCTCATCGTGGCTCCCGATCACGCCTTCGAGGCCGTCGCCGCCTGGATCGACGGCGCCCGGGTTTCCATCCGCGGGGAGATGTTCACCTTTGAGCATCCTCGGCTGGCCGAGCGGCTGGCCGCGGCCGCGCGGCGGGGCGTCTCCGTCACCATGCTCCTGGAAGGGACGCCCCCTGGTGGGATCACGGACGATGAGCGCTACGCCTGCCGGCTTCTGCGCGAGGCGGGCGGCCAGTGCCTGATCATGCGGAACGCGCCGGCGGCGATCCCGCCCGCGATGCGCCGCTACGCTTACGCCCACGCCAAGTTCCTGGTCCGGGATGACCAGGGAGTGCTGATCGGGACAGAGAACCTGAGCCCCCGGGCCATGCCGGATGATCCGAAGGGGGATGGAACGGAGGGTCAGCGGGGCGTGCTGGTGGCGTTCGAATCCCCTGAGGCCGCCGCCTTTCTGAACGAACTGTTCCGCCGGGACACGGATCCGATCTTCCGGGATGTGGCGCCGCTGACGGAAAATCCCCCGCCGACCTACACTCCGCCCATCACCCTGGGCGGAAGCGCTTACCCGGTCCGTTTCCCGGAACCGATCCCGATCATCGCAACGGATCTCGCCCTCATCATCGGTCCGGAGGGGATGCTGAATCTGAATGTCGGCCTGTGGCCGCTGCTCCGGGAAGCGGGCGCGGGAGATCGAATCGAAGCCCAGCAGCTGACCATGCCGGCGTGGTGGGGGCCGGGCGCCGCCGATCCGGCCAGCGCGCCCATCATCTCCCCCAATCTCTACCTCACCGCGCTGATCGAGGCGGCGGATCGCGGCGCATCGGTGCGCCTGCTGCTGGATCGCTTTTACGATGATCCCACAGCGTCCCGCAACAACGCGGCGACGATCGCGTGGATCGAAACCCTGCGAACGCTTCGGCCGACCCTTTCCGATACCCTCCAGGCGCGCCTGGGGAACCCGGGCGGGCGAGGCCTGCATAACAAGATGACCCTCATCCGCCTTCGAGGGGAGCCCTATATCCTCCTGAGCTCGGCCAACGGCACCGAGACCTCTCACAAGCTGAACCGGGAGCTAACGCTTCTCTTCCGATCGGAGGAAGGGTTCGCCGCCCTGAGCGAGCTGTTCCGCTTCGACTGGGAGCTCGCCCGGCCCAAGGTGTATCTCCCCCTGGTCTTTCAGGGCTACCGGCCGCCCCACCTGCTGATCAGCGAGGTGCTGGTCAATGCCTTGGGGGTCGATCCGAACGAAGAGTGGGTGGAACTGTATCATCCGGGCGGCGCCCCGCTGGATCTCTCAGGCTACGGGATCGGCGACGCGGCGGCCCCGGGGGACTACGAAGGGATGTATCGCTTTCCCGCCGGCACCGTCCTCGGGCCCGGGCAGGTCATCGTGGTGGCCGTGTCCGCCCAGGCGTTCTCCGCCCGCTATGGGGTTCTCCCGAACTTCGAGCTGGCGGGGACGGATCCGCGGGTCCCGGATCTCATCCCGGATCCCGGCTGGGGGCGGGGCTCGTGGAACCTGAACAACACCCAGGATGAGGTCGTTCTGATCGGCCCGGAGGGGGAAATCGATCGGGTGGAATGGGGAAGCGCGCCGCGTTGCCCCGCCCCACCCCGGGGCCAGAGCCTGGAGCGCTTCCCGGCGAACCGGGATATGGACACATGCGCCGACTGGCGGATCCAGGCGTTCCCATCGCCCGGCATGGTCCCTCGCTGAAGGAAGAAAACCCCTGGACCCAGGCCGAGCGGTGTAGATTTCCAGCAATAGAAAGCGCGAGCTTTCTCTGGATGATCCACCCGCGAGGAGCCGCGCAGGCTATACAGGCTATAGTGGAAGGAGAAAGCGGCTTCCCACCGGAAACATTTGGGGCAGAGGGGGATGTCTTCGGCGCGCCAACCCTTCGGGATGAGCTCAGGAGGCTCGAGATGCGAGGGGTTACGGTTGCGTCAGGCCAGGACCCAGCTCTCCCGCCTGCTGGAGGACGTGCAACGAGGGGAGGTGATGATCATCGCCCGGGGCCGCACCCCGATCGCCCGGCTGGTGCCTTATGAAGAAGCGAACCGACGCCCGCTGGGATTCGTGCCCGGCCGGCTGGACGAGGCTTTCTTCGAACCACTACCCGAAGAGGAGCTTGCAAAATGGGAAGCCAAGCGGGAATCGAAGTCACCTTGTCCGGCCCCCGAGGGAGAGCCGCCCTCATTTCGCCATCATCCTCTCCGCCTCCTCCAGGCGGAGGCTGAGGACCTGCGAGGTGCCATCCGGCCGCAAGGTCACGCCATACAGGACGTCGGCGGCCTCCACGGTGCCCCGGTTGTGGGTGATGAGGATGAACTGGGTCCGCCCGGAGAGCCGGCGGATCATCTCCCGGAACCGCCCGATGTTCGCCTCGTCCAGCGCCGCGTCCGCCTCGTCCAGGACCACAAAGGGCGAAGGGCGGACTTTCAGGAGGGCGAAGATGAGAGCAGTAGCGGTCAGGGCCTTTTCTCCCCCGGAGAGCATCGTCAGGCTCTGGGTTCGCTTCCCGGGAACCCGCACGAAGATCTCCACCCCTGCCTGATCCCAGCTCTCCGCCTCGGTGAGCGTCAGGCGGGCGTTGCCGCCTCCGAACAGCTCAACGAACGTCTCCTTGAAGGCGCGCCCCACGGCCCGGAAGGTTTCCATAAACGCCTGCTGCATCTGCTGGTCCAGCGCCGTGACGGTCTGCTGAAAGGAGGCCGCCGCCGCCTCCAGATCCGCGACCTGGGCTGTGAGGAACGCATGGCGTTCCTGCAACGCAGCGTATTCAGACGCCGCCTCCGGGTTGATCGGCCCCAGGCGTCGCAACGCCTGACGGAGGGAGTCCACCTGCGCTTCCAGCGCCTCCAGCGGCTCCGCCGCGTCGGCCTCCCGGATCCATGCCTCCAGATCCATCTCCGAGTCATCGAGGTGACGCCACTCCTCCCGGAGGGCCTGTTCAAAGGCGTGGACCTCCCCCTCCCAGCGCACGACTTCCAGTCGGGCGGCGTGGACTTGCTCCTCCAGCGACCGGCCGGCTTCCCGGAGCTGCTCTACCTCTTTCCACGCCGCTTCGAACTCTGATTCGGCTTTCAGGAGCGCCGCCATCGCCTGGGCCCGCTGCGCTTCCGTATCCTGCAGGCGGGCGGCAAGCTCCTGGCGCAGACGCTGCAACGGCTCCCGCTCCGCCTCCAGCGCCGCGCGCATGGCATCGTCCGCTTCCATCGAGCGCATCGCCTCCTCCGCCTCCACCGCCCGCAGGGCCTCTTCATGCTGGGCGATCCGCTCCTCCACCCGACGGCGCTGCTCCTCCAGCCACCGTTCCTCCGCCTGCAGACGGGACAGGTCCGCCTCGATCCGCTCAAGGCCCAGCGCGGCGATCGCCCCGTCGATCTCCTCCCGCGCCGCCTCCAGCGCCCGCTGTTCTTCCTGGAGCGATCCCATGCGGCGTCCCAGCTCCTCATATTCCGCCTCCATCTGCGCCCGTTGCGGATCCCCTGCCGCGATCTCGTGTTCCAGCGACGACAGCGATCGGGCGATGTCCTGAAGCTCCTCCTCCAGCGCATGGATCCGACGCTGCAGCTCCTCCTGACGGGCCCGGGCGGCCCGATACGCTTCCTCCAGAGCCGCCCACTCCTCATGGACCTGTTTCCAGCGGGCCAGGCTCGCCTGGAGGGCCTCTTCGGCCTGACGGGATGCCTGTCGGGCGGCTTCGAGCTGTTCTGGAAGCGACCGCCACGCCCGCTCCTGGGCCAGCCACACCACCTCAGGAGCCGTGTATCGGCCGATCCACAGGATCCCCTCCCCCCCGATCCGCTCGCCATCCCGGGTGAGGATCTGCGCCACGCGGGGCAGCCGGGGCCAGAGGGCGACCGCCTGCTCCCAGGTATCCGTCAGCCAGATCCCTTCCAGATGGCGCTCCAGCCAGGCCTGCAGACGGGGCTCCCGCGCTCGCAGGATCGCCATCGCCGGGCGGGCCGGAAGGGCCGGCCTGCCCGCAGGGAAAGCGATCCCCTCCCCAATGCGCCCGCGAATCCGGGGCCTCCGCTCGAAGCGCAGCGCCTCCAGGACCACCACCGGGAGGCTGCGGCGAACCCGGGGGCGGATGCACTCCAGGGCCGCTGCGTCCCGGACCACCAGGGCCTGGAGGAGCGGCCCCAGGATCGCGGCCGCGGCCGTCTCCCAGCCGGGCTCGATCTCCAGGAAGTCGATCAAGCGCCCCATCACCCCGGGGAGGCCCGCGGAAAGCAGGGCCTGCAGATCCGCGTTCCCCCCTTCCGGTTCCTCTCGATGGCGAAGAACGTTCTCCAGGTAAGCCTGCCAGTAATCCTGCTGAGCCCGGGCCTGAGCGGCCGCCTCCCGGGCCCGTTCCACTTCCGCCTCGACTTCGTCCAGCTGAAGGCGGATCCGGGCGCGCTGGCGCTCCATCTCCTCCAGGGCGGACGATACGGCGCGCAGCTCCTCACGGATCCGCTCCCGCTCCCGAAGCCGATCCATCTGCTCCTGGATCTTGCGGGCGTGCAGCGCCCTTTGCTGGGCGGCCCGCTTTTCCCGCTCCGCGAGGGATTCCTCCAGCGCGGCCCGGCGACGAGCGATCCGGGCGGCCTCTGCCTCCCGCTGGCGCAGGGCCTCCTGAAGCTCCGCGCGTTGCCGGCGGAGGTCTTCCGCGCGCCCGCGCCGCTCCTCGTAGAGGGCCTCCAGGGCGTGCCGCCGCTCCTGGAGAGCCCGGAGCTGGCTTTCGAGCGCTTCCCGTTCCGTCTCCAGCGTCTCGCGCATAGAGGCCAGGGCGCGGCGACGGGCCTGGAGGGCTTCGTATTGCTCCCGACGGGCTTTCTCCTGTTCCACGATCGCCTGAAGTCCCTCCTCCACGGCCTGCAGCTGCTCCTGGATCGCGGCGGCTTCCTGCTGGAGCTTTTCCCGCGTGGCTTCCAGCTCGGCCATGGTCGCCTGCAGACGGCGGATCCGCTCCCGGATCGCCAGGGCATGCTGTTCCGCGAGGGCCTGGCGGTCCTGATGCTGGGCCCGTTCGGCCTCCACCTCCGCCAGCGCCCGGCGGGCGGCCTCCAGGCTTTCCCGGAGCCGGGCCATCCGGCGGGCGGCCCAGCGACGCCACTGTTCTTTGAGCTGAGAGCGGAGCGCCTCATACTGGCGGGCCCGTTCCGCCTGGCGGCGGAGGCTGTTCATCCGCGGGGTGATCTCCGCGAGCAGATCGCGGATCCGGGCCAGGTTCTGCCGGGTGGCCTCCAGGCGCCGCAACGCCTCCTCCCGCTTCATCCGGTAGAGGGCGATCCCCGCCGCCTCCTCGAACAACGCCCGGCGCTCCTCCGGCCGCATCCGGAGCACCTCATCCACCACCCCCTGCCCGATCACCGTGTAAGTCCGCCGGGCCAGGGGAGTGGACCCCAGGAGCTCCTGGATGTCCCGCAGGCGCACCCGGTTCCCGTTCAGAAAGTATTCGCCTTCTCCATCCCGGTAGACCCGGCGGGTGAGGGCGATCTCTGCGAATTCCAGCGGGAGCTCGCCGTCGGTGTTATCGAAGATCAGGGTGACCTCCGCCATCCCGGCGCGGGGTCGCTGATCGCTGCCCGCGAAAATCAGATCCTCCCCCCGCCGGACCCGGAGGGTGGAGAGGCTCTGCTCCCCGAGGACCCAGCGGATGGCCTCCGCGATGTTGCTTTTGCCGCTCCCGTTGGGGCCCACGATCGCCGTCACCTGCCCCGGGAACTCGAGGCGGGTGGGATCGGCGAAGCTCTTGAAGCCGTGCAGCTCGATCGCCTGGAGTCGCACCGAATCCCTCCCTCCATGGACTTGCAGATCCTGAAACGAGTTTTAATTATAGTGAAAAAGGACGCCGCTGACCCTTTCATCAGGACGTTCAGGCCGGACAGGCCCAACGCCATAGAGCATGCGCCTGGAGCCGGAGGATGTGCGCTATCTGGGCAGCCCGGTGGGCTGGATCGTGTTCCGTGACCTGCGGGATACGGAAGAAGAGGCGGTGGAAATCCTGCTGGTGGAGGCCAAAACCGGAAAATCCGGTCTGAACGAGCGGCAGCGGCGCCTGCGCCAGGCGGTGCAGGAAGGCCGGGTGCGGGTGGCGTGGTGGACCGCCAGGCTGGAGCGGGAGATCGATCAGGAGGAAAACCGCCAGGGGATCACATTCCGCGTGCATGTGCGGGAATATGGGGAACGGATCGGCGAGGGAGGAACCTTGCGGCTCAACCCTTGAGGGAGATCCTTCCCTCCGGCGGGAGCCGCGCGGGGAGCGACCCGAATCCCTCAGGTCTTGTCCCCGCATGGATCCGAATTTACTATGATAACCGATGAAGAGACCGGGATCGCCGGGACATGGCTTCCGGCTTCCGGGCCGCGCGCTGCGGAGGGCGGATGTCGGTCGCCTGCCGCTCTCCGGGCGGGATCTGGAGACAGCCGTCGGGCGATGGGGATGATCAAAACGATGCCGATCCACGATCTGGATCTGGAACGCTGGGAGGAATACGAGGACATCCTCACCGACAGCCTGTGGCTGCTGGGCCCCCGGGCCAACCATGGGATGCACACCCCGGAATACTGGGGCAACTTCGTCCCCCAGATCCCCTACCAGGCCATGCGGCGTTTCACCCGTCGCGGAGAGCTGATCCTCGATCCCTTCGCCGGGCTGGGCACCACCCTCATCGAGGCGAAACGGCTGGGCCGCTTCGCCATCGGCATCGAGCTGGTCCCCAGCGTGGCCGAACGGGCCCGCTGGCTCATCGGCCTGGAGGAGAACCCGCATGGGGTTCAGACGGAGCTCCAGATCGGAGACAGCACCGATCCCGCCACCGTCGAGCGCGTCCGGGAGACGATGGCCCGCTGGGGGTTCTCCGGCGCCCAGCTGCTGATCCTGCATCCGCCCTATCATGACATCATCCGGTTCAGCGCCGACCCGCGCGATCTCTCCAACGCGCCCACGGAGGAGGCCTTCTATGAGGCCTTCGAGCGGGTGGTGGAAAATTTCGCCCCGCTCCTGGATCGAGGGCGGTTTCTGGTGCTGGTGATCGGGGACAAATACACGCGGGGGGAATGGATGCCCCTGGGCTTCCGGACCATGGAACGGGTGCTGCGGCACGGGTTCCGCTTAAAGAGCATCTGCGTCAAAGACATCCAGGAGAACCGGGGCAAGCGCGGCCAGTATCACCTCTGGCGCTATCGCGCCCTCAAGGGGAATTTTTACATCTTCAAGCACGAATATGTGATGTTCTTCGAGCGGAAATGAAACAGGGAAATCCCATACCCACCCCGTGACCCTCAGGGGTCAGACATTCCAGACCCTCCCCTTTCGCTATTCTCAGGGGAGGTCATTCCACTCCCGATGCCGGATCCTTTCCAGATCTTCGCTTCGCCATCCCATCACCTCATGCAGGAACGTTCCCACCACCATGACAGTGACCCCATGCTGCGCCAGAAAAGCCTTTGTCCTCTCATCATGAAAGTCCTTGTCGTTTGTCACCAGGTAATCGACCCCAGCTCGAATTGCCGCCAACAGGATGGGGATATCCGTTTCGTCCCGTATCGTGTCCCGGTGCGCCTCGCTGTCCTCCCGCGTCACATCCGGCGCCATCTCGAAGTCCACGTCGACGAGAAAGGTTTCGATGACCTGACGCCGGGCGCCTCCTTTTCGTTCGGCCCACCGTAACACTTCACGCACCGTCTGAGGGGCCAGAACAAGGCGAAAATCCCCTGCCAGCGCGGCGGAGAAAGGCATGGAACCAGCGAGGTTTGAGCACACCGGCGATGAGCACGTTGGAGTCGGCCATCACCCGCAGGTCACGGCCGGCCATACTGTTCCTCGAAGACCTCTCGTTGGATGGCCTCGATCTCCCGTTCCAGCCCCAGCTCGTTCACACCCTCCGCCTCGGCTTCTAACCCGGCACGGCGGCTCAGGGCCTCAAAGCGGGCCAGCGCCGCCTCGCGGCGCAGCCGCTCGTAGTCCGCTACAGAGAGAATCACCACCACGGGAATGTTATCCTTCTCCACGACAAAGCGCTCGCCCTGGGTGATGGCCCGTCGGATGATTTCGCCCAGGTGGGTGCGCGCCCACGTCGCGGGCACGACATGGACGCTCTTTTCCTTCACCGCTGCCATTGCGTTTCCCCCTCGCCGGATTTCAGATGAACCTTGATCAATGATACTCAACTTTGAGGTTCTGAGCCAATCCCATGGGCACCTCCACAAACAAATTCAAGAGCGAGGGGAACAGTTGCTGGAAGCCGCTGAAGGTGGGCTGGGGAGCGGCCTTTCCCATCGCTGCCCTGGCGACGGCCACCCTGACCCTTCATCGGATGTCGCCGGATCGATCCCGGAGCGCCGGCGTGCCTATCGGACGCACGGGTTGAAGTCGGCCCCCAGCCAGATCCGATAGGGGGCTTCCGCGCCCGGCTCGGGGGAAACTTCGAGACGGGACCTCGGCAGCCGGAAGGCCCGCAGGAGCGCCGAAGCGGCCGTGGAGGATCCGGCGGAGCCCATGGCGATCACCCGCGTGGGCTGTCCGTCCGGCGCCGCCTCCACCATCCGGACGGCCTGAAACCCGGCCTCCCGCAGGATCTCCACCGCCATCTCCCCATAAAAGGGATTCCCACTGGCGTTGATGACCTCCACCCGGGCAATGGGCGAAGCTTCCGCGGGTAATGGACCCAGCAGGAACCGCTCCAGGTAGGAATACGCCTGCTCCGTCGGCAGGTAAACAAACAGCTCGCTCCCCGCGGTGGTGGAGATGGTGCTGGGAGCCAGAACCGGATGCAGCCACCCCCGGGCGATGCGGCTCCGATCCAGGCGCACCCCGATGGAAGCCAGCCAGAGCACTTCCTCCAGCCCCAGGTCCGTCTGCACCGTCTGGCGGATCCCGGACCAGAGGGATGGGACGCGCAGGAGCCACCCGCCTTCCTTCAACCGATCCAGCAATCCTTCCAGCACCTGCTGCTGCCGGCGCGAGCGGTCGAAATCGCTGGTCGAATGCCGGGACCGCATATACCACAGGGCCTGCTGGCCATCCAGATGGTAGCGGCCCGGCGCGGGCAGGGCGAGCGTGTCGGTGATCGCCGGGTTGTCGGGATCCGGGAACACATCATACAGCGGACATCGGACGTTCACGTCCACCCCGCCCAGAGCATCGATGATGGTCCGCATTCCCTCGAAATCCACCAGGGCGTAGCCGTGAGCGGTCAGCCCCAGATTGTAGCGAAGCGTATCCTGAAGCAGGCCATAGCCCCCGCCCGGGTAACGGGCCAGCTCCCCATAGACATAGGCGGTGTTGGTCTTGTTGAAACCCCAGCCCGGGATATAGGTCCATAGATCCCGCGGGATGCTGAGCAACCGCACCGAGGGCTCATCCGGATCGATCGAGGCGAAGATGATCGTGTCCGTTCGCCCAATCCGCTCCCCCGGGCGTCGATCGCTTCCCAGCAACAGCAGGTTCACCCGTCTGGGCGGAAAGGCCAGAGGCGGACGGGGCTCGGGGATCCCATCCAGGCTTCCCCCAGAAACCCCGGGACGAGGAGTGGGGGTGACGGCCCAGCGGGCCGGGAAGGCCGGAGTGGGCATCGATGGGGGCGGGATAGGCGTGAACGTAGGCGCAGGCGTGGGCGTGGAAGTCGGCGTCCCAGTGGGTGGAAGGGTGGGCGTGGGCCCCGAAGATGGGGTGGACGCAGACCGCTCGAGCCCATTAAGCCCATGCTCAGAATTCCCAGGCGGTCGATTCGTCCACATCGCATGGCTCATCCAGATCAAGCTCTGGATGATCATCATGAACCCGATGAGGGCGAGCGCTCTTCCCAACCAGCGGATGGACATCGTGAGTGCCTCGACAAAAGAGCGTTGGCGACGGTGGACAGAGCCCTACATAGACGTGGAAGAGATGGAGGTCCCCTGGATCTGCCCCCGCAGGAACATCGCCAGCGCCTCCTTCTGCGCCTCCCCCGCCTCTACCCCTGCCAGCTGCTCCAGCAGCCACCCGATGATCGCCGGGTTCAACCGCGCCACCTGAGCCACCCACTCCCGAACCCGCCCGGCCCGGTGGGGATCTGGATCATGGAAAAGCTCCAGCAGGCGTCGAGCGAAAGGACCGGAGGTCACGGGAACCTGATTATCGAAGAAAGCGGACAGCGCGTAATGGAGCATGAAATCCACCAGTCCGCGGAGCTTCTCCCAGACCGGATCCCCCGGGATCATCAGGGCGATAAAAGCGTGATAATAAGGCAGGGAACCGGCGAAGTCCCGACGGTAGTTGAAAAGCTCTCCCGCCCGCACGGAGCAGTAGCTGGCTGCCCGCCAGCGGATCTCATAGGGTCCAATCCCCGGAGTGCGCATCTCCCACAGATCCAGGGTCATCCGCAGAGACTGCAAAAAGCGCTCCCGGGCCATCGGGAAGTTTCGATCTCGCCGGTAGCTCATCCCTTCCTCGAACAGCGCCCGGGCATCCCCCAGGGAAGGGGCAAGCCCCGACGGATAGGTGACCCCGGCCAGATCCGCCCGCAGGGCCTCAAACACTGGACCCTGCAATGGATCCTCATGCGGGATCCAGCGGAAGGTCCCATTCTCCGCCCCCAGCAAGCCCTCCCGCGCCATCCCCCGGAGCATGGCTTCGACTTCCACCACGGGAAGCCCGAGGAGGAAAGCCAGCGCTTCCGGCTCCAGCAACCAGTTCGCCATGCCCAGGAATCGGATCAGACCACCCTCTGCCGCTTCAATAAACCGCTTCAGGCCAGCGACCCGCACCCCCTGAATCGGGGTGAAGAGCGAAGGCGGAAGGGACCCGAAGGAGAGCCCGGAACTTAGGAGCAGCAACCATCCGAGCTCCTGGCGGCCGCCCGCCTCGATCTCCAGCCCCTCCCAGTTCGTTCGGTCCAGCCACCGGGCCAGGGTGAGCTCGGCTATCCCTGCTCGCAGAGTCTCGAAGAGGCGGGTCAACCCCATCCGACGGATGGTGGGCTCCAGCAACACGAAGCCCCAATCCTGAAGATACCGGCGGTAACGTTCCGCGGCTCCCACGATCTCGGAGGCTGGAGCGAGGGCGGATGGCTCGGGGACAGACGCAGAAGGAGCGGGGGCCTCTCCCGCTTCCGGCGCGATCAGCGTGTCATAATAGATGAACTCATCGCACAGCGCGGGGATTAAATCGCTGGTCGCCCCCTGCACGCCCACGCCGATCACAAACCGGCCATGCTCCCGGAGACGAGTGATCAGGCTGGAGAAATCGCTGTCCCCGGAGATGATCACAAATGCCTGGATCTCCGGACGGGTGAACAGGGTCTCGATGGCGTCGATGGCCATTCGGACATCCGCCCGATTGCGGGCGAGCTTGTGGCCGTAGGAGTAAATCTGAACCAGATCCACCCCATGCCGGAGCAGCTCATCCCGATACTTGGTGAAACGGGACCAGTCGGCGTAAGCGCGCTTCAGGACCAGCCGCCCCCGTCGCCCCAGCTCTGCGAACAGGCGCTGGAGGTCCAGGGTGTAATACCGGCTTTCCGCCGCGGTGGCGATGTTCTCAAAGTCGATGAAGACCGCCATTTCAGGCCGCTCGCGACGCGCCATGGGTGGTCCCGAAAGCATGGGTTTAATGGGTTCTCATCTAATTGACCCACGAGAAACATATCGCGCTATCCATCATAACCTCGATTCCGGCGGATTGCCTGGAGGGTGCGCGAAAAGGGGCAATTCGCCATCCCTCCATGCGGAGGCCTGGCCATGCCACGAGCCGCAGCTCCGGATTATGTGATCATCTTTGACGGAGGAAGCCGGGGCAACCCGGGCCCCGGTTACGGATCCTACATCATTCGAACCCGCAAGGGACAGGAAGCGCGACGCCGCCTGGATTTCGAGGAAACCATGACCAACAATGAGGCGGAATACCGGACGCTGATCGCCGCCCTGGAGGACCTGATCGGCCGGATCGAGAGGACCGGGAAGGATCCTTCCGCCTTCACCCTGGAGATCCGGGGGGATAGCCAGCTGGTCCTGGCCCAGCTCCAGGGGACCTTCCGGGTGCGTGCCCCCCACCTGCGCCCTCTCCAGCAGGCGGCCCGTGAGCGCCTGAGCCGCTTTCGAGAGGTCCGGCTGGTCTGGCAACCTCGCGAAGCCTCTGCCTCCGAACTGGGGCATTGAGGCATGCCCGCTCCTCCCTCCCCGTGAGGAGCGAGGGCTGATGCCGCCAGGCTCAAAGCGGAAAGACGGGACGGCGCCTGTCCGGTGGCCAGGCGGGCGGCCTGCGGGGACCCGCCCGGCCACCAGAGCTCCCGGCGGATTTCATCCGCGTCGCCGCAGGAAGGCCGGGATATCCAGATCGCCCTCGTTGAAGCTGCGCTCGGAGGGAACGGGGCGCCGGACATCCTCCGGGCGCTGGGCGCCCGGCTCGGGGCGGGCGGGGGTCGCCGCCTGGGCCGGGCGGCGGCCTGGAATCGGAGGACGCTCGAATCCGGTGGCGATCACGGTGATCCGCACCCGATCCTGCATCGCCTCATCGATGACCGCGCCGAAGATGATGTTGGCCTCCGGATGGGCCGCCTGGCGGATGATCTCCGCCGCCTGATGGACCTCGTGAAGGGTGAGATCGGGACCCCCGGTGACGTTGAACAGGATGCCCCGGGCGCCATCGATGGTGACCTCCAGGAGCCGGCTGGAGATGGCCTGCTGGGCGGCCTCCACCGCCCGGTTCTCCCCGGAAGCCTCGCCGATGGCCATCAGCGCCGCGCCGCCCTCGGCCATGATGGTGCGCACATCGGCGAAATCCAAATTGATCAGGCCGGGGACCGTGATCAGTTCGCTGATCCCCTGGATGCCCTGGCGGAGCACCTCATCGGCCATCCGGAAGGCCTGCATCAGGGTCACCTTCTTATCCGTGATCTCCAGCAAACGATCGTTGGGGATCACAATGAGGGTGTCCACGTTCTCCTTGAGGCGGGCGATCCCCTCTTCGGCGGCCTTGGCTCGCCGGGGCCCCTCGAAGGAAAAGGGCCGGGTGACCACCCCGATGGTGAGCGCGCCCACCTCCCGGGCGATCCGGGCGATCACCGGGCTGGCGCCCGTCCCGGTGCCGCCCCCCATCCCCGCCGTGATGAACACCATATCCGAGCCGCGGAGCGCCTCGTAGATGAGATCCGCCGACTCCTCCGCGGCCTTGTAGCCGATCTCCGGGTTCCCCCCTGCGCCCAAGCCACGGGTGACTTTCTCCCCGATATGGATCCGGCGATCGGCTTTGGCCAGGGAGAGGGCCTGCACATCGGTGTTGACGGCGATGAACTCCACCCCCCGGAGCCCCTCCTCGATCATGCGGTTCACGGCATTGCTGCCCCCGCCGCCCACGCCCACCACGCGGATTTTGGCCGGCGTCTGACCCGTCGCCATCGCATCCATCGTCCACCTCCTCGCTGCATGGTTCCCGATCAGCCCGGGCCGGAGAAAGAAGGCCTCGGGCGGAATTCCCGATCCATCAAAACCCGATCCGGGGGCGCGGGCATGCCTTACCCAGGCAACATCTCCCGGAAGATCCCCCGCAGGGTCCGCCAGAGACGCCCCAGCCATGAGTCCCCGGACGGAGAATAGCCGGCGCCGGCATCCATCCGAAGGCCCCAGCGGAGCAGGCCCACCGCCGCCGCGAACATCGGTGAACGGAGGGTCTCCGCCAGCCCTCCCAGATCCCACGGCATGCCCACACGGACGGGCATCCCGGTGACCTCGCGGGCCACCTCCCGGATCCCCGGCAGCAGAGCGGTCCCTCCGCAGAGGACCAGCCCTGCCGGGAGCAACCGCTCGTAACCCGAAGCGCGCAGATCTTTCAGGATCAGCTGGAAGATCTCCTGGACCCGCGCCTCAATGATCTCGGCCATCTCCCGGCGCGAAAAGGTCAGCGTGCTGTTCTCCCCGAAGCCCTGGACCGTGATCTGCTCTTCCGGCGCGATGGCCTGGACCGCCGCATGGCCGTATTGGATCTTGATCTCCTCCGCCACCGTGGCCGGGACGTGCAGGCCATAGGCCAGATCGTTGGTGATGTGCTGCCCTCCCACCGGGATCACCGCAGTGTGCGCGACGCTCCCTTCCACAAAGACCGCCAGATCCGTCGTCCCTGCTCCGATATCCACCAGGGCCACCCCCATTTCCCGCTCGCCCTCCGTGAGCACCGCTTCGGCTGAAGCCAGCGGCGAGAGGACGAACTCTTCCACCGCGATCTGGGTGGCCTCGATGCACCGCCGCAGGTTGGTCAGCGGGCCCACCTGGGCGGTCACGATGTGGACCTCCGCTTCCAGCCGGAATCCATACATCCCCAGGGGATCCCGGATCCCCTCCTGGCCATCGACGATGAAAGCGCGCGGGAGCACGTGGAGGATTTCATGGGAATGGGGGATCGCGATGGTCCGGGCGTTCTCGATCGCCCGCTCTACATCCGCCGGGCTGATCCCCCGATCCCCCCGCACCACCGAGGCGGTGCCCTTGCTGTTCACCGAGGCCACATAAGGCCCGGCGATGCCCACGATGGCCCGTCGGATCTGATAGCCGCTGGTCCGCTCGGCCTTCTCGACCGAGGCAGCGATCGCCTCCGTGGCCTCCGCGATGTTCACCACCACTCCCCTCCGGATCCCCCGGGCCGGGACAACCCCCACGCCCAGGATGCGGAGCATCCCGGCCTCATCCGCCTCGCCCACCAGCGTGCAGATCTTGCTGGTTCCGATATCCATCGCGACCAGCGTCATGGGGTATACCCTCGCGCGCACGGGAAGAGACCTGCCGGATTCATTCCGGTGGGAATCCAACCGCTGGGGCCTCCGGGACGCGCAGATCCAGATAGGCGGGACGCTGGCCCTGAGCGGCGAGAAGATCGCGCAGCACCCGCCACACCGCCGCGCGCGTCACCATGGATCCGTATTCCCCCAGCAGCACCGGCCAGCCATATGGATCCACGAAGGAGAACCCCCGACCTGCCTCATATCGGAAAGCCCTGATCTCCGGGAAGGCCTGGCCCAGATCCTGCATGCGCACCCATAACCACGGATCCACGCGCTGGCCCGGGGCAGGGGGCGGCAGGCCATAAACCTCCAGCCGGCGCCGGGCCTCCACGGCCTCCCCTTCCACGACCTGTCCGCTGTCATCCAGAAGCAGCCGTAGATCTCCGCTCACCCATTCCCATGGGGCCTGCCCTTCCACGACGAAAAGGGTGCAGAACGCCGGCCATCGACAGCGCACGGTTGCGGCCTTCAGGGTGGGAAACTGACGGCGGACGGCAGCGGCGGCCTCCGCCGGGTTCACCCAGAAGATATGCAGCCCGTCGATCCCGCTGGCGGCCGCCAGCGCCTCCGGGGAGAGCCGGTGGGCGCCCGCCACATCCAGCCGGGTGTAGAAGGCATCGTGAAGCAGCAAGACCCCGCCTGTCATGGCCCAGAGCAACAACAACCCCCCAGCCACCAGCCGGGAGCCCGCCGGACGGAGGGTCCAGATGGCCACCGCCATCCCGGCCGGGCTCACCGAGCGGAAGGTCCGCCATCGTCTTCTTGTGGCGCGCCGTCGGCGCGAATGGAGGAAAGCCATGTCAACCCCTCGTAAGCGATCGCATCCCGCTGACGATCCCGATAGCGCTCCAGCGCCAGTTCGATGAGCCGATCCAGCAGCGCCGGATACGGCAGGCCGCTGGCCTCCCACAGGCGCGGATACATGCTGACCGCCGTGAAGCCCGGGATGGTATTGATCTCATTGACCACCAGCTCCCCGGTCTCCCGGGAGAGCAGGAAATCCACCCGTGCCATCCCGCACGCGTCGATCGCCCGGAACGCCTCCAGGGCCAGGGAGCGGATCCGCTCCGCCAGCGCCTCATCCAGGGGGGCTGGGATCACCAGCTGGGTTCGATCATCGAGATACTTGGCCGCGTAGTCGTAAAACTCCCCTGCCGGGATCACCTCCCCAGGAACGGAGGCGATGGGATCCTCGTTCCCCAGCACGCTGACCTCGATCTCCCGGGCGGCCGGGATCGCCCGCTCCGCCAGCATCTTGCGCCCGTAACGGGCGGCCTCCGCCAGGGCGGCCGGGAGCTCCTCCCGCCGCTTCACCCTGGAGACGCCCACGCTGGACCCCAGATTGGCCGGTTTGACAAAGCACGGGAACCCGATCTCCCGCTCGATCCGATCCATCACGCCTTCCGGATCCCGCTCCCATTCTCGCCGGAAGATCACGATATACCGGGCGACCGGGAGGCCATGGGCCCGGAACACATCCTTCATCACCGCCTTATCCATCCCCACCGCCGAGGCCAGCACCCCCGCCCCCACGTAGGGGATGCCCGCCAGCTCCAGCAATCCCTGGATCGTCCCATCCTCCCCGAAAGGGCCATGGAGCACCGGGAAGATCACATCCACCTCGGGGATCCCATCCGCCTGGACCCCGGGGATCAGTTCCCGTCGTCGGGGAACCGGCAGGGAGATGCTCGATTCCGGCTCCACAATGGAGGGCGTCCCCAGCAAATCGGCTATCGTCACCGCCCCGCCGGTCAGGGCCTTCATCGGATCCCCCCGGGTGAGCCAGCGGCCCTCTTTGGTGATCCCGATGGGGATCACCTCGTATTTCGTCTTGTCCAGCGCCCGGATCACCGATTGAGCCGACAGAAGGCTCACCTCATGCTCCCCGGATTTCCCCCCGAACAGCACACCCACCCGAATCCGCCGTTTCATCCTCCCACTCCCCGACGAACTCGATCTCCGGCTCCAGGAGCACCCCGAACCGTTCCTGGACGCAGCGCTGAGCTTCCGCCATCAAGGCCCGCACATCCGCGGCCGTGCCGCTTCCTTCATTGATGAAGAAATTCGCGTGCAGCGTGGAGATCACGATCCCTCCCCGCCGGGCCCCTTTGAGGCCCGCCGCCTCAATCAAACGGCCGGCGTAGTCCCCGGGCGGATTTCGGAACATCGAGCCGATGCTGGCTCCGCCCGGCTGGGTGCGCCGGCGGTAAGCGTTGAAGGCCGCCATCCGCTCCAGAATCGCCTCCGGATCCTCCGGTCGAAGGAGGAAACGGGCAGCGAGGACCACCGGCCGCGGCACGGTCGGCCACGTCTTCAGCCGGCTGGTTCGATAACCCAGCCTGAGCTGCTCCGCCTTCCAGATCACGATGCCCTCCTCCGGCACCAGCAAATCCACCGATTCCAGACAGCTCGCGATGTCCCCCCCGTGGGCTCCGGCGTTGCCCACCACCGCTCCGCCCACCGTGCCCGGAATCCCGATCGCCCATTCCAGGCCGGACCACCCCCGTTCGGCGCACAGCCGGGCCAGGGTGGGCAGAAGGGCGCCGGAAGCTGCCCACACCCGCCCATTGGCTTCAAAGCGCAATGCCCGCGCCCGGTTCAGCACCACCAGCCCCCGCACCCCGCGGTCGGCGATGAGCACATTGGAGCCCCCACCCAGCAGGGTGACAGGGATCTCATCGGCCCATGCGCTCTGCACAACATCAGCCAGGGCCTGGACTTCCTCCACGATCACCAGGGCATCCGCCGGCCCGCCGATCCGGGATGTGGTGAACCGGGCCAGCGGGACATCCCGATACAGGGCCAGCCCCCATCGTTGAAGGGCCGCTGCCAGAGCCCGGCCGGGGATGACCCTGGAATCCGACATCACCCTCCCTCCGCGGGATGGCTCAGGAGCTCCAGCAGCCGCTCCCCAATCCGGTATCCATCCCCTGCTCCCATGGTCACCACCACATCCCCCGATCGGACGTGTTCCCGCAGATAAGCGACCACAGCGTCGAAATCGGGGAGACAGCGAGCATCCGGATGGCTCATCCGCCTCACGATATCCTCGCTGCTCACCCCCAGGGTGTCCGTCTCGCGAGCCGCATAGATCGGAGTGAGAATGACATGGTCGGCGTCTTCGAACGCCTGCGCGAATTCCTTCAGCAACGCCCGCGTCCGGCTGTAGGTGTGCGGCTGGAACACCGCCCAGATGGAACGGCCCGGATAGCGGTCGCGGGCCGCCCGGAGCGTGGCCCGGATCTCCCCCGGGTGATGGGCATAATCGTCGATAACCAGCACCCCGCGCGCTTCCCCCTTGATCTCAAACCGCCGCGCCGTGCCCGGAAACCGGCTCAGCGCTTCCAGGGCGATCGCCGGGGGGATCCCCACGGCCTCCGCCGCGGCCAGCGCCGCCAGGGCGTTCAGGCCATGGTGGCGCCCGGGGACCCGAAGGGATAGCTCGCCGATCCGGCGATCCTCCCGGTGGATTTCAAAGCGGTCCACCGTTAGGGGGCGGGCCCACCATCGGGCGGGAGGCCCCCATCCATAGCGCACCACCGATCGCCCCCGCGCCTCCAGGAGATCCGCCAGGCGACGCGCCCCCGGATCCGCATCGCACACCACAAGGATCCCATGGGGCGGCACCCGCTCCGCAAACGCCACAAACGCATCGAAGAACGCCTCGGGCGTCGGGTAACAATCGGGATGATCGTGCTCGATCGTCGTCACCACCGCGATCTCCGGCTGCAGCCCCAGGAACATCCGGTCATATTCGTCGGCCTCCACAATAAAGAGATCCCCCCTGCCCGCCCGCGCGTTTCGATTCAGACCACGGATCAGGCCGCCGATGATAAAGGTTGGGTCGCGGTCGGTGGACATGGCGATCCAGGCGAGCATGGCCGTGGTGGTGGTTTTCCCATGCGTCCCGGCCACCGCAATCCCCCTCCGCCCGGCCATCAGCGCCCCGATCACCGCCTCCCGCTTGACCACCGGTCGACCCTGCGCCTCCGCTGCGTGGACCTCAGGGTGATCCGGTGGAATGGCGGAGGACCGCACCACCACCCCGGTGTTCTGGACATGGGCGGGATCGTGACCGGGATACACCGGAACGCCCAGGGCGCGAAGGGCCTCCACAAATGGCGAGGGAGAGCGATCGCACCCGCTCACGGCATACCCGAGCTCATGCAGCACCGTCGCCAGGGCCGAGAGCCCCGCGCCGCCGATGCCGATCAAATGAAAGGCCATGCCAGGCCGCAGCTGGATCATCCCGATCCCCCCGACGGCATCCCGGATCCCGAGAACCACCTCCTCGATCATCTTGGGGAAAAGACCTTATGAATCCCCGCGCTCTCCATCCTGAGCCCATCGCCTGCGAGCCCATTAGAGATAAAAGACCAACAATGCGAACAGCGCGATCACCACCATAAAGTAAAGCAGCGGCGGCTTCATCACCGCAGGGGGCATCCAGGGCAACAGGTCCATAATCGGGTTGTTCGGACCCGGGGGCTGAAGGATCTCCGGGAAGGGATAGCCGGCCCGGTGCAGGAAGAACAGGATCGAGCCGACGATCAGCCATCCGTTGAGCGCCCCCGCGGCCAAGCCGGCGATGATCTCGGTGCCTTTCTCCCGTTTCGCCCGGCCAGCCAGCTGAATGGAGAGCGCCGGGCCAGCATATCCAAAAATCGCGGCTATGGCGATCGCAGCGGTCTCAATGAAAAAACCGGTGGCCGGATCCCGGGTGAACGATTCCCATATCGCCGGTGCGAATTGTTGCAGCAGGCTGAAGAAGAACATAATCCCCACGATCGAAGCGCTGACCAGGATCTCCTTGGCCACCCCCCGCAAGGCTCCGATCAGGGCGAACAGGGCCACAAAGGCCCAGAAGACCGCGTGCAACGCGATCATCCCCCCCTCCCGACCCCGAATCCTGCCGGAATGGAACCGTGAGCTTTCATCCACCCCATCACCAGGGCCGCCAGGCGTTCCGCTGCCTCCGGCCGGGCCAGTGCCGCCATCCGCTGGCGCATCTCGCTCAAGCGACCCGGGCTGCGGAGAAGATCCCGCACCACCTCGCCCAGCCGTTCCTCGATCTCTTCATCCGGGACCATGACGGCACCCCCATGTCGGACCAGGTAGGCCGCATTGCGTTCCTGGTGGCGCCGCACGTAAGGATAGGGCACCAGCACCGCCGGCAATCCGAACAGGGGGAGCTCTCCCAGCGTGGAGGCTCCTGCCCGGCACACCGCCAGATCCGCCATGGCCAGCGCCTCCCCCATCTCTTCATCCAGATACGCGACCGGCTGGTAACGAGCCCGGCATTCGGGAGACAACACCGCTTGCCGTTGTTGCATCGCTTCCAGATCGGCAGGCCCGGTGAGGTGGAGGACCTGGGCCTCCGCTGTCAGCGCCTCCAGATGACGGGCGACCGCCCGATTCAACCGGCGGGCGCCCCGGCTTCCTCCAAACACCAGCACGACGGGAACCTCCGGGGTAAACCCCCAGCGGGCGAGTCCCCGCTGTCGGGCTTCCTCTCGGACCCGGGCTGCCTCCACCAGCGCCCGACGCACCGGGTATCCGGTGACCACCACCGATCGTCGCGGAAAGGCCTCCCCGGCTTCCGACGCGGTCACCGCCACCCAGGCCGCCAGACCGGCCAGGATGCGGACGGCCAGGCCAGGCTCGATGTCCGGCAGGTAAACCAGAATCGGGATCCTCCACCATGCCGCGGCGAGGGCGGCCGGGATCGATACGAAACCTCCGGTGGTGAACACCGCCTGGGGGCGTCGCCGACGCATCTCCCCCCAGGCCTGAACCGCTCCCCGAACCGTCCGCCAGAGCCCCTGCAATCCCCGACGCCAGCCCATCCCATACACCCCGCCCGCTTCCACGGGAAGGAAGGCATAACCGCGGGATGGAATCAGGCGGGCTTCCATCCCATCCCGCGCGCCGACCCAGATCAGCTCCAGATCCGGATCAGCGGCCTGAAGCGCCTCCGCGACGGCCAGCGCCGGGTAGATGTGCCCGCCGGTCCCGCCCGCGGCGATCCAGATCCTCATCCCCTCGCCTCCTGGCGACGCTGAGCAACATCCCCGCCCCCATCAGCTCGCTGAGCAGCGCGGAGCCGCCGTAACTGATAAAGGGGAAAGGGATCCCGGAAAAGGGGATCAGGCCGGTCAGCCCGCCGAGATGGATCAACCCCTGCCATGTGATCCACAGCGTCACCCCCAGCGCCAGCAGACCCCCAAAGGCATCACGGGCATGTCGAGCCGTGCGGAACCCCAGGAACACCCAGGCGCTCAGCAGGCCGATCACCCCGATCACCCCCGCAAATCCGAAGGCCTCCCCCACCACCGCAAAAGCGCTGTCCGAATGGGGAAGGGGAACCTGGCCGCTGAGGACATAGAGGCTCGCTCCCGGCCCCTTCCCGAAGAGACCCCCGGAACGGATCGCCTCCCGGACCACGCCCAGATGCCCTGAAGCGCCCTCCGGGGTTCTCAGGGCCTCCAGGTAATCCAGCAACCGCGCCATGGCGTGGGGATGGATCTGCACCAGCGCCCCGAACACCCCAGCCCCCAGCGCCAGCCCCAGCAGCACCTGAATCCAGGTGGCGCCCGAGGCCACAAACATCCAGGCGGCGACCATTCCGATTAACAGCCCCGTCCCCAGGTCCGGCTGCAGGAAGATGGGGATGACCACCGTGCTGAGCACCATCAGGAAGGGGATAAACCCCCGGCTGAGCTCCCGCAGGCGCTCGCCCTTGGTAGGCAACCAGGTGGCCAGATACAGGATGATGATCGGCTTGACGAACTCCGAAGGCTGGAAGGAGCCGCCCGAGAAGGCCCGTCGAGCGCCCAGGCGTTCCTCTCCCATAACCAGCACAGCGACCAGAGAGGCCACCCCCAGCAGCATCAGGGGGATGGAGAGCCGCTGGAGGCGGCGATAATCCACCCGCCACAGCCCCAGAAGGGCGAGAGCTCCCACCAGCGCGGCCCCGGCCTGACGCCGGACGAAATAAAACGGATCATTGAAGACCTGGCGCGCCAGATAGTAAGTGGCGCTGTAGACCAGCAGCAGGCCCGATAGCACCAGAACGGCCAGCAGGATCAGCAACCCCAGCTCCAGGGAGGTGATCCCGGGCAGCAGCGTCAGGGGCCCGCTTTGTGAGACCGACTGCTCATACCACCTTCTTCGCGCCGTGGTCATCCCAGCGCCTCCACCAGCTGACGGAAATGGGCGCCGCGCTCTTCGAAATCCCGATAGGCATCGTAGCTGGCCCCGCCCGGCGACAGCAACACTACCTCCCCGGGGCGGGCCAGCCGGGCAGCCAGCGCCACCGCCTCCTCCAGCGTGCCCACCCGCTCCACCCGCTCCAGAACGGCCTCCCCCAGGCGAGCCCGGGCGGCCTGCACCGCCTCCACAATCCGATCCCCCATCTCTCCGAAACTGATCAGGATCCGCACCCGTCGGACGATATCCCGGGCGGCCTCATCCCAGGGAAGCTGTTTATCCCGCCCTCCAGCCAGCAGAATCAGGGGCTCATCGAAGGCCTCCAGCGCCACCCGCACGCGCTCCGGGGTCGTGGCGATGGAATCGTTCACATAGCGCACCCCGCGCACCTCCCGCACCAGCTCCAGGCGATGGGGCACGCCGGAGAAGGTGATCGCCACCTCCCGGATGGGATCGATGTCCACCCCCAGGCTGCCGGCGATCACTGCCGCTGCCAGAAGGTTCCACCAATTATGCCGGCCCCGCAGGCGCACCTCCTCCACCCGACAGATCGGCCAGGCATCCGCCCCCAGACGCAGGAAGAGGGTCTCCCCTCGAAGGAAGGCCCCACGAGCGACCTCCCGCTCCCGGCTGAAGAACCGCAGCCGCCCCCGCACCGCCGCCGCCAGGGATCGGGCGTTGGGATCATCGTAGCCCAGCACCGCGATGTCCTCGACATCCTGGAAATCCAGGATCCGCTGCTTGGCGGCGATATAGGCTTCCATAGTCTTGTGACGATCGAGATGATTCGGGGTGATGTTCAGCACCGCGGCCACCCGCGGGCTGACCGTCATGATCTCCAGCTGGAAGCTGGAAAGCTCCAGCACCACCCGATCCTCCGGGCCGATCTCCTCAACGGATTCGATCAGCGGGTTGCCGATGTTCCCGCCCACCCACGTTCGAAAGCCCGCCGCCCGGCACATCGCCCCCACGAGGGCCGTCGTGGTCGTCTTCCCGGAGGAGCCCGTGATCCCCGCCGTCCATCCTTGGCAGCGCTCCAGGAACAGCTGCGCATCGTTGGCCAGAGGGATCCCCCGCCGGATCGCCTCCTGGACGATCGGGATGTCCAGGGGAACGCCCCCGCTCAGACAGAGGAGATCGCAATGCTTCAGCAGCGAGAGCGGGTGATCCCCGAGCGCATACCGGATCGGCAGGCCTTCCAGGGTTTGCAGGAAGCCCTGAAGGCGCTCGGCCGGCTGTCGATCGCTGACGGTGACCTCAGCGCCCTGCCGGACCAGCCAGCGGGCCAGCGCCGATCCCTGCCGGCCCAGTCCCAGAATCACTACACGAGCACCAGCAAGATCCCGCATGGCCCATATTCCTGACACCAGGAATCGATCGTCACAACAGCGCCAGCGCCACGCCGATCATGGCGGACCAGATGGCGATTAACCAGAACCGCTGCACCACCTGGGTTTCGGACCATCCGAGCAGCTCGAAATGATGATGGATCGGGCTCATCCGGAACAGCCGCTTCCCCCGCGTCCATTTGAAATAAGCCACCTGCAGGATCACGGAGAGCGTTTCCACCACCGGGATCAGCGCCACGATGGGCAACAGGAGCCACTGGCCGGTCATCAGCGCCACCACTCCCAGGGTCGCCCCCAGGGCCTGGGAGCCGATATCGCCCATGATCAGCTGCGCCGGGTGGGCATTGAACCACAGGAACGCCAGGCACGACCCCACCACGATGAAGGCGAATGTCGCCAGATAGATCTGCCCCTGGAGATAGGCGATCACACCGTAGGCGATGAAACTCGTCGCAGTGATGATCCCGGCCAGGCCGTCCAGGCCATCGGTGAAGTTCACGGCGTTCGCCGAGCCCACGATGATGAACACCGCGATCGGAAGGTAGAAGAGCCCGATGTCGATCTTCTGCGGCACGGTGGGGATGGCCACGCTGCGCAGGCCCATCCCGAAATGCAATACCAGCGCCAGGGCGGCCCCGAGGGCGATCTGGATCGGGAATTTATGACGGGCCAGAAGCCCGCCGTTCCCCCGCACGCCCATCCAGTCATCCACCGCGCCCAGCGCCCCGAAGGCCAGCATCGCCGCCACCGGCACCAGGATCGAACGCCCGATCAGCTGATCCCCCGGCCATCCCATCTGCCTCAGGAACACCCGTCCCACCTCGGTGTTGGCGATCAGGTTACCGATGTTCAGGATCAGCGTCAGGACCACGACCGGCACGACGATCATCAGGCCGCCCATCGTGGGCGTCCCCATCTTCACCAGGTGGGTTCGCGGTCCCTCGATCCGGATCTTCTTCCCGATCCCGTTCGCCCGCAGCCAGCGGATCAGGGGTGGGCCCCATACGACAGCCAGCAGAAAGGAAAGGCCTCCCATGAACAACGCCTGTGCCACAGAGGCACCTCATTGGTGAAGGTATGGTTTTTCCCCTTCCCCCGGATCTTTTGGGCCCTGAGGAAGGGAGGCGCAAGTCCGGATCCAATTACCCCTCGCACAGGGCGCTGACGATTTCCTCCATATGCAGGCCCCGGGAGCCCTTCACCAGCACCACATCTCCGGGCTCCAGGATCTGCCGGAGGACCTCAATGGCCTCCTGGTTGGAATCACAGATCCACACCCGATGAGGTGGCAGGCCCACGGCCATCGCCTCCTGGGCGATGATGCGGGCCCGCGGTCCTACTGTGATCAGGAGATCCGCCACCGCTCCGGCTCGTCCCCCTACCAGCCGGTGCCCCTCGATCTCATAAGCGCCCAGCTCCAGCATATCCCCCAGCACCGCGATCTTCCGGCCATCCAGCTCCGCCAGCAGGTTTAGAGCGGCCAGCATCGAGGGCGGGCTGGCATTATAGGTATCATCGAGGATCGTAGAGCCCCGAAGGCCCGGCACCGCCACCAGGCGCAGCTGGGCCCGCCGATCCCGCAGGCCCGCGAAGATCTCCTCCCAGGTCAACCCTTCCAGAATGCCTACGGCGATGGCCCGCAGGGCGGTGTGGACGCTGTGGCGTCCCAGCAACGAGACCCGGACCCGCCGGAAGGTCTCGCCCCGATAGTGCAGATCGAACCGCACCCCCTCCAGCCCCTCACTCACGATCTCGTCCGCCCACAGATCCGCCTCCGGATCCAGGCCGTAGAAGAAGACCCGGGCCCGGGTCCGTTCCGCCATCCCTCGAACATACGGATCATCCCGGTTCAGCACCGCCACGCCATCTTCGGGCAGGGCCTCTACCAGCTCCGCCTTCGCCGCCGCGATGGCCTCCATGCTCCCCAGACGCTCCAGATGGACCGGGCCGACCATCGTGACCACGCCGATCACCGGGCGGGCGATGGCACAGAGGGCGGCGATCTCCCCTCGCGCATACATCCCCATCTCCAGCACCGCCCGCTGGTGGCGCGCCGTGAGCTGGAGCAGCATCAGCGGCAGCCCGATCTCGCTGTTCAGGTTCCCCTCGGTCTTGAGCGTCTCATACCGCCGGGAGAGGATCGCCCAGGTCAGCTCCTTGGTGCTGGTCTTCCCCACACTCCCGGTGATGCCGATCACCCGCACCGGAAAGCGAGCCCGCCACCATCCGGCCCAGCGGTGGAGCGCATCCAGCGTTCGGGGGACCCGAAAGCAAACCGGGAAGGTCAGGGATTCCGGCCATGGCCCTCGCTCGAGATCTACCACCATCGCGCCCGCTGGAACGTCCTGATGAACCAGGGCGGCGATCGCCCCACGATGGAACGCATCGCCCACATATTGATGTCCATCGGTCCGCTCCCCGGGCAATGCCACAAAGAGATCCCCTGCCTTGCATGTCCGCGAATCGATGGCCACATGCCGGATCGGCGTCTCCCAGGGCGGACGGCGTCCGCTCAACGCCTCGGCCAGATCCGCCAGCGTCATCCCCTCCACTGCAACTCGCGTCCCGATCTCCCCGGACATCCCGCTTTCACTCCATCACAGGATCGCTCGGCCCAGCGGCCAGCCGTGTATCCCTTCTTCAAGGGCAGCTCCTTACGGCCCTGACGACGATGGTGGGACCCCCAACAGCGGCAGGATCCTCGCAGCGATCCGGGCGAACACCGGGGCGGCCTCCTCGGAGCCCCACGGCGAGCGCCGGGGGCGATCCAGCTTCACCAGGATCAGCACCTGCGGATCCTCTACCGGACCGAATCCGACAAAGGAGGCGATGGTATCCCGGGGATCGTAACCCAGCGGCGTGGGGATCTGGGCCGTCCCGGTTTTGCCGGCCATCCGGTAACCCGGCACCCGAGCCTTCACCGCCTCCCGCTCGATCACCGCCGCCAGCATCTCCCGCAGCGTCCGCGCCGTCTGGGCGGATATCGCCCGACGGCGGATCCGGGGTTCCGTCCGCTTCACCCCCTCCGGGGTGCGGACCTCCTGCACCACGAAGGGCCGCATGATCAGGCCATCGTTGGCCACCGCGGATGCCGCCACGGCCATCTGCAAAGGCGTCACGGAGACTGCTTGCCCAAAAGACTGACGCCCCAGATCGGCCTCCCGCCAGTCTGGATCTCCATATGCTCGCACCCGCATCACTGCCTCGTAGGGGAGATCCACATCCGTGGGCTCCCCGATCCCGAAAGCGTGAAGAGCCGCGTAGAACCGCTCCGGACCCAGGAGGCGGGCCAGGTGGGCCGCGCCCACGTTCCGGGAGTAGATCAAAAGCTCCGTCATATCCAGCCAGCCCCGCCCGCCCGGGTAACGATCCCGATCCCAGTTGCAGATCGGCGCCCCCCCGAATTCCACGCACCCCTGGTCCAGATAACGATCCTCCGGCCGGATCACCCCGCTCTCCAGGGCCGCCGCCATGGTGAGGATCTTGAACACCGACCCCGGCTCATAGAGATCCTGGACCACCGGGTTGCGGGCATCTCGATCCAGGGTCTCCGGGGAATTGGGATCGAAGGACGGCAGGCTCACCATCGCCAGGATCTCACCGGTGCGAGGGCGGAGCACCACGGCATCCCCTCGCTGCGCCCCGCTCTCCTGCAAGCCCCGCGCCAGCTCCTCCGCCACCATCGCCTGGATTGTCCGATCGATGGTCAGCACCACCTCTCCCCCCGGCTCGGGCTGGGTCAGCGCCTCCTCCCTCACCGGCAACGGGCGTCCTTCCGCATCCACTGGGACGCGCAGGGTCACCGGCTTGCCGCGCAGGAATTCATCGTAGGCTTTCTCCACCCCGGCGGCGCCCTGCCGTCCTTCCATGCCCTGATCTCCCGGCCCGAAGAACACGAAGCCAACCACCGTGGCCAGCAACGAACCCTCCGGATACACCCGTTTCCAGTAAGGCATCACCCGCACCCCCCGGAGGCCGGTCTCCCCGACCCGTCGGCTGACCACCCGGGCCAGATCCTCCGGGATCCCCCTGGCCACCGGAAATTGCCACCCGGTATCCGGCCAGCCCCGCGCGGCCTCCTGGACAGAGAACCCCAGCAGGGGATTCAGGACCTCATCCACCTGTTGCAACCACTTTGCCCGACGGGTCGGATCTCCTCCGTAGGCGATAGGCGGATATTCCAGAACGACCTGATACCGCGGCGCATCGATGGCCAGCACCGCCCCGTGGCGATCCAGGATCCGGCCTCGCTGTGCTTCGAGCCGCAACTCCAGAGACTGAACGCCCAGCGGCTCCCCCGGCGCATAGAAGGTCAGATAGATCAGGCGGATCACCACCAGCCCGAGGAACAGGGCAGGCGGGAACGCCACCGGATGCAACCGCAGCGTCGATCCCGTTTCCCTCATGGCCCCGGGTTCTCCAGCGGAAGCGTCACCGGCAATGAGAGCGGCAGGCCTGGATGTTCCCCGCCGGGAACGAATCCCATCGCCCGGGCCCGCTCCCGTAGGCGCGGGATCGCGCTTTCCCGGGCGATAGCCTCTTCCATCGCGGCGTTCTTCCGCTCCAGCGCAGCACGGGTCTCGCTCAGATGCTGAACGATCTGCCCCTGCTCCACCGCCGTGGTGGAGAGGAACGTGAACAGCAAAGAGAAGGAAGCCAGGAACAGCAAGGCTCCTACCACCGCCAGAAGAAGGCGCTGCCGTCCGCTCATCCCAGTCGCTCCGCGATCCGCAATCGCGCGCTGCGGGCCCGCGGGTTGATCTGAATCTCCTCCTCCGAAGGCCGAAGCGGTTTGCGCGTGACCAGGCGCAGGCTCGCGCGATGCCCGCACGTGCAAACCGGAACCTCCGGCGGGCAGAGGCAATCCCGCGATTCCCGCTGGAAGAACGCCTTCACGATTCGATCTTCCAGGGAATGGAAGGCGATCACGGCCAGCCGGCCGCCCGGCCTCAACAACGAGACCGCCTGGGGAAGGGCCTGTTCCAGCGCCTGAAGCTCCTCGTTCACCACAATCCGCAACGCCAGGAACGTCCGCGTGGCCGGATGCTGATCCTCCCGCCCCCGGCCCACCACCCGGGCGATCAATTCGGCCAGCTCCGTTGTGGTTCGGATGGGCCGGTTCCGCACGATCGCCCGCGCGATCCGCCGGGCGAACCGTTCCTCCCCGTATCGACGGATGATCTCCGCCAGCTGCTTCTCCGGCCAGCGGTTCACGATCTCGGCCGCTGGGACCCCGCGGCCGGGATCATACCGCATGTCCAGCGGGCCCTCGATCTGGAAACTGAACCCTCGATGGGGATCCGCCAGCTGCCACGAGGAGAGCCCCAAATCGAACAGGATCCCATCGACCTCCAGGAAGTCATACCGCACAGCGATCCGCCGCAACTCCGCATAGGAACCATGGACCAGGATGGCCCGCTCTCCAAACGGACGCAGGCGCTCTCGCGCCCGCTCCAGCACCTCCGGATCCCGATCGATCCCCAGCAGGCGGCCATCCGGCGCAGAGCGCTCCAGGATCGCCGCCGCATGCCCTCCCCCACCGACTGTGGCATCGATATACACGCCGCCGGGTCGAACCTTCAGGCCCTCCAGCACCTCGCGAAGCAGAACCGGGATGTGCATGGTGAATCGCCGTTGCGACCGGGCAGGGCGCTAAATCTCGAGCTTCATCCAGTGCTCTGGCGGGATCCGGCCGTTTTGAAATCGCCCCAGGATCTCCTGCCAGGCAGAAGGAGACCAGATCTCCAGATATGTGTGAACGCCCACAATCACGGCTTGACCCTCCAGGCCCGCATACGCCCGGAGAGAAGCGGGGATGAGAATCCGACCCTGCTCATCGGGGATCACATCAAAGGCCCCGCCGAAGAAGAACCGGCGCCATTCACGGGCCTCCGGGGCCGTGAGAGGCAACTGGCTGATCCGCTCCGCCACCCGCCGCCATTCGGGAAGCGTGAACAAATACAGACAGGGCTCCAGGCCTCTGGTCAGCACCGCTCCCGCCGCAAAAAACGGCCGATAACGCGCCGGGAGGAACATCCGCCCCTTCGCATCGATCCCATGCCGATACTCCCCCAGGAACATCGGGGGATCCCCCGGGGGAAGCACCGGTGGCTCCAGCTCGTTTTTCCGTCGTCCTCTCATCACCACATCCCTCCACTTTCCACCACCCTACGCCTCCATTATACGGATTCCCTCCACCTGCACAAGAGATTTGGGAAATCTTAACGCAAGGCTTGGGTTATCTTGGGATAACGCCGTTCACTCCCGAAGCCTGACATTCAGCTCCAGAGAACGGCCGGAGGCTGGCGCTTTGTTGGGGAGAGCGCGAATACATTCGACCCGGAGGGCCTCTGGCCGATGCGGCGCATGGAGCGCGTCGAAGGAATTCCAACGCCAGCCGGAAGAGGTTTTCCGCATCGGCGTAGGCTGGGGCGCGGCGCGAAGCGCCAACAAGCCCGATTCCCATCGGCGCAAGAGGCCAAACACGGGGACCGGGAGCGTGCCGAACGAATTCGACCTTAAAAGCCTTCGGCCACCGGCCAGCCCCCGTCGGCCAGAAGGAGGCTTTCGTGCCAGCGAAGGCTGGCACCCGGGGCTCCAGCGCCTCGCCAGACCGACCTCGATCGACGCATCGGCCCGCTCCCGGCGAATGGTTTGCGTCCCATGCGCTCGACCGCACAGGGCTCCGCATTCAAGACGCAAAAGCTGCTCTTGTTTCGATGTCGTCGCTCAAGCGGCTTCGACAACGATCACCCGGCGGGTTCTTATCTGGGAAATCGCACGGTTGGCCGCTCCCGGCCGGAAGGACTGGGGGTTGCGCTATAATAGAAATGTTGTCGGGGGGATTCATCGCGATTCTATCCCTGCGAGGAGCACTCTATGCTGGCCGTTTACCTGAACCGGGGGCTGGAGATTCGACGCGACTATCCGGTGCCTCCGCCACCACCGGGGGAAGCCCGCGTTCGAGTGAGGATCGCTGGAATTTGCAAGACAGATCTGGAGCTGATGCGCGGCTACCTTGATTTCCAGGGCATCCCCGGCCATGAGTTCGTGGGCGTGGTGGAAGAGGCCCCGGGTCACCCCGAATGGATCGGCAAACGGGTGGTCGGCGAGATCAACGCTGCCTGTGGGATCTGCCCTACATGTCGGGCCGGGCGGCCCACCCATTGCCCCCATCGGACCACCCTGGGGATCTCCGGCCGCGATGGCGCGTTCGCGGAATATCTTCTCCTGCCCGTGGTGAACCTTCACGAGGTCCCCCCGGAGATCCCCGATGAAGCAGCGGTGTTCGTGGAGCCTCTGGCGGCGGCCCTGGAGATCACCGAACAGATTCACATCCATCCGACCGACCGCGTGGTGGTGCTGGGCGATGGGAAGCTCGGCCAGCTGGTCGCGCAGGTGTTGCAGCTCACCGGGTGCGATCTCCTGGTGATCGGGCGGAACCGGAACAAGCTGGATCTCCTGGCCCGGCGGGGGATCCCCACCGCGCTGGTGGAGGAAGTGGACGCGCTATCCGCCGATGTGGTGGTGGAATGCACCGGTTCTCCAGAAGGCTTCCATCTCGCCCGCCGATGGGTGCGCCCGCGGGGAACGCTGGTCCTGAAGAGCACCTATCACGGCACGGTGGAAGCCAACTTGACCATGATCGCCGTGGACGAGGTGGTGGTGATCGGCTCCCGTTGTGGACCATTTCCACCGGCCCTCCGGCTCCTCCAGCAGGGGCTTGTCGATGTGTTGCCGCTGATCCACGCTCGCTATCCGTTGCGCGAGGCTGCCCAGGCCTTTGAACACGCCGCCCGCAAGGGCGTGTTGAAGGTCCTGCTGGATGTTTCCCCATGACGGCGTTTATACACTGGGAAGCTGTGCAGAGGGAGGCTATTGTCTTTTACCGCTTCCGGGGCTCTCCGTGGAGCGACATTCCTCATGGCTTCCTCACCCGGAAGGGAGGGGTGAGCGCCCCTCCTTTCGCCTCCCTGAACCTGAGCCATTCCGTTGGCGATGACCCGGCAGCGGTGGCCGAGAACCTGCGTCGGGCCTTCACGGCCATCGGATTACAAGGGGAAGAGGCCGTCACCGCCTGGTTGATCCATGGGAACCAGGTGGCTCTGGTTGACAAGCGCCACCGCGGCATGATCCTGGAAGGCGTGGATGGGTTGGTCACCGTGGAGCCGGGGCTGGCCCTCTTCATGCGATTCGCCGATTGCATCCCGGTTCTGCTCACGGATCCAGCGCTCCCGGCGGTCGGCATCGTGCATGTCGGCTGGCGGGGGCTGGCAGCGGGGGTTCTGGAAGCCGCCCTGGAGCTCTTCCAGCGCCGCCTGGGACGCCCCCCCTCTGCCCTCCATGCGGCCCTCGGCCCTGGGATCGGAGGGTGCTGCTATGCAGTGGGCCCGGAGGTCATCGAAGCCCTGGAACCCCGCATCGGGAAAGCCCTTCCCCTGCACCGGCGCAACGGCGCCTGGCATCTCGATTTGCCGGAGGCTGTGCGCCAGCACCTGCGCGATCTGGGAGTGGCCTCTGTGATCGCCGCCGGGGTGTGCACCGCCTGCCATCTCGAGGACTGGTATTCCCACCGGGCTGAGCATGGAAGGACCGGACGCTTTGGGGCCTGGATCCGAAATCCGTGAGGGGATTTCCCCGCCGGCCCCGGCGGATGAGCGCGCCGCCATGCCGCGACAGCGACGGTTCCGGCCGGGAACGGAGGCCAGCCCCTTCCATCAGTTTATGGTGGCCCTGAACCGCCTGGAACGCCTTCCGTGGGCCTTCCTGGCCCTGTGGGCGCTGGCTCTGGGGGTGATCATCGGGCTGGCCTGGGGGAAAGCATCGGGATCCCTGGAGATCGGTATAGCCGCCGCAGGGACGTTCCTCGCCTTCGCCGGGGGCGATGCCCTGATGCTGATTCTGCTGCCTCGCCTCGGGTATTCCTTCGGCCCGCCCCGGCCCCCATTCGTCGCCTTCACCCTCTTCCGCCTGTTCTTGAGCCTGGGCACCCTTCCCCTTCAGCCGTTCTCCTGGGCGATCGGGCTGGCACTGATCGGACACCTCGCCTTCACCGGAAACCTCCTCAACGCGCTTTACCGGGAACCCTTCCGGCTGACCCTGACGGAGCTCGTGGTGGCCTCCCCCAAGTTGCGGGGAATGCCTCCCCTCCGGGTTCTGCACCTCACCGATCTTCATCTGGAGCGCCTGACCCGGCGGGAACAGCAGGTCTTGCGGTGGATCGAGGAGCTGGATCCCGACCTGATCGTCTTCACGGGGGATCTCCTCAACCTGAGCTATGTGCACGATCCCCAGGCCCAGGCTCAGTGCAGCCGGTTCCTGGAGGCGCTGCGCGCCCCCCTGGGCGTTTATCTGGTCACCGGGACGCCTCTGGTGGATCCGCCGGAGGTGGTGCGGCGGATCCTCTTCGGCTTCACCCACATCACCTGGCTGAACAACCAGGTGGTCCGCTTCGGGAAGCTGGGCCATCAAGGGCCTCAGGTTTGCCTGCTCGGCCTGACATGCACGCACGATCCGGAGCGCGATGGCGAGCGGCTGCGGGAGCTGATGCGCCAGATCCCGGCTCACGCCCTCACCGTCCTGCTCTACCACTCGCCGGATCTCTTCCCCGAAGCCAGCGCGCTGGGGATCGATCTCTATCTGTGCGGGCACACCCACGGCGGGCAGATCCGCCTGCCCCTCATCGGCGCGCTGGTCACCGCTTCAATTTATGGGAAGCGCTACGAGATGGGCCTGTATCGACGGGGTCCGACCACGATGTATGTGAGCCGGGGATTGGGAATGGAAGGACTCGGGATGCCCCGGATTCGCCTGATGTGCCCGCCGGAGATCGTCCTGATCCATCTGCAAAGCGATGAGCCGGAAGGGTCAAAAGGCCTTTCGACTTCCTCGTGAGACCGACACGACCGGACTATGATTAGGATAAGTGGAACCATGCACATCCCGATCGGGAAGGGATAGCCCGGCAATGCGCCGTCGCATGGAAACCGCGATCTCCCTCTTCCTCGCGCTGACCGTTGCTGGAGTCGGATGCGGGATCTGTATGCTGGGGACCCTGGCCATCCGTGGGGATCTCTCCTGGAGCATACGGGGCGCCCAGTATCGCCTGTGGTTGATCCGCGAACGGGAGGGCACAGGTCTGGCCCTCTCCCAAACGACACCCTACCGGAACCCGGAAGGCCGCCTGTGCCAGCGCACGGACGTCTGGTTCTGGCTCTGGGCGCCCCGGCTGAGCCTGCAACCGGTGACGTATGAAGAGTGCCCGCCTTCGGGTCATAGCCATGATCCCCGGTCATCCCTGAACTCCTCTTCTGCGCAGGCCAGGGAGAACGGGGCGGATGGGCCCACTGACCATGGGAGGGCAGGCAATTACCTGACCCTCAGAGCCCTGGTGGGGACCTCCGGCAGTGGAATAGCCTAAGAAGAATGTTTGGCCCCGTTCCTTGCCCTCTTCATGGCCCCCGGTGTAAGATGAACGTTGCACTTCGTCCTTATCCGGAGGATTTATGGATTTTGAACGCTTCCTTCGTTTGATCGGCATGCTGGTGCTGGGGGTCGCCGGGTGGCGGCTGGGGATGGACGCGGCCCGGCTGGGGCTGGATTCGCGCCCGGCCTGGCAATTCGCCCTGGCCTTCAGCCTGGTCGGCGCCATCCTCGGCCTCATCCTCACGCCCTGGCTCACCATCCGCCCGGCCGCCATGATCCGCCAGATCATCCGGCCGATCCCCTTACAGCAGCTGATCGCCGGCACGATCGGATTGATCCTTGGGTTGATCATGGCCGGGCTGGTTTCCTATCCGCTTTCTCTCCTTCCGGATCCCCTGGGCCGGGTGATGCCCTCCCTGGGGGCCGTGTTCTTCGGCTACCTGGGCCTCACGGTCGCCAGCACCCGCTACAAGGACCTGCTGGCCATATTCCCTCGCCACCTGCGCGATGGACGGGACGGTGAGCACGCGATCCTGCTGGATACCAGCGTGATCATCGACGGCCGGATCGCCGATGTGGCGCGCACCGGGTTCCTCCAGGCCACGCTCCTGGTGCCCCGCTTCGTCCTGAACGAGCTCCAGCACATCGCCGACTCCCAGGACCCCCTGCGGCGCAACCGGGGCCGCCGGGGCCTGGAGATCCTTAACCGGATGCAGAAAGAAGGTCACGTCCCGGTCCGCATCGTGGATATGGACGTGGAAGGTCGGGAGGTGGACGAGAAGCTGATCGCCCTGGCCCGCCGCTTGCGCTGTCCGATTATGACCAACGACTACAACCTGAATCGGGTGGCCGAACTGCAGAACATCCGCGTTCTCAACATCAACGAACTGGCCAACGCCGTGCGGACGGTTCTGCTGCCCGGGGAAACGTTCACGCTTTCCATCATCCAGGAAGGGAAGGAGCCCGGACAGGGTGTGGGTTACCTGGAGGATGGGACGATGGTCGTGGTAGAGGAGGGGCGCCGCTACATCGGCCGGGAGATCCCGGTGGTGGTGACCAAGGTGCTTCAGACGGCGGCCGGTCGGATGATCTTCGCCCGGCCCGAGGAACCGAGCCGCGGGGGCTCCTCTTAAGGCCTTCGCCTCACGGATCCCCCGGCGATCCGCTTCGCTACTTCGCCTGTCTACTCTACAAAGGAATCTCGCCGAGCGCACGGGAGGGGCGAGCGCCTCTCCGTCAGCTCAGGGAACCAGTTCGGGAGGCTGCGGCTGTCGCATGCCACATCTTCAGGAGGTGCGAAACCGATGGGCCTGGTGGTCTATAACTTCCTGACACGTCAGAAGGAGCCCTTCGTTCCCCTGCGCGAGGGGCGGGTTCACATGTATGTCTGTGGACCGACCGTCTACGATCACGCCCACCTTGGACACGCCAAGCTTTATGTCTCCATGGATGTGATCGTTCGCTACCTCCGGTATCGCGGCTATCAGGTCCGCTACGTCCAGAACATCACGGACGTGGGGCACCTGCTGGATACCGGGGAAGACCGCATCCTCAAGGGAGCTGCCCGGGAACGCCTGGAGCCGATGGAGCTGGTGGAGAAATACATGCGCAGTTATTTCGAAGACATGGACGCGCTGGGGGTGGTGCGTCCGGATATCTCTCCCCGGGCCTCCTGCCATATCCCGGAGATGATCGAGATGATCAAAGTCCTGATCGAAAAGGGCCACGCCTATGAAGTGAACGGCTCGGTTTATTTCTCGGTGGAATCCTGGCCGGAATACGGGAAGCTCTCCGGTCGCCGTCTGGAGGAGCAGGAGGAAGGTGTCCGCGTCCCGGTGCGGGAGGAGAAACGGCATCCTGCCGATTTCGCCCTGTGGAAGCGGGCAGAGCCGGAGCACATCCTGCGCTGGCCCAGCCCATGGGGCTGGGGCTACCCGGGCTGGCATATCGAATGCTCGGTGATGGCCACCAAATATCTGGGGCAGCCGTTCGATATCCATGGGGGAGGCATCGATAACCTGTTCCCCCACAACGAGAGCGAGATCGCCCAGGCGGAGGCCGCCAACGGGGTGCCCTTCGCCCGCTACTGGCTGCTCACGGGATCCCTCACCGTCAACGGCGTGAAGATGAGCAAAAGCCTGGGGAACGTGGTGCGCATCAAGGATGCCCTCCAGCAATACCGACCCCAGGCGATCCGCCTGTTCATCCTCTCCAGCCATTACCGCTCCCCCATCGACTACAGCGAAGAGGCCATGGAGGCAGCGGAGAAGGGCTTGGACCGCCTCTGGAACACGGTGATCGAGGTTCGGGAGCGGCTCGCCCGGGGAGATGTTCCCGAAACCGCGGAGCCGGAGACGTTCATGGAGGAGATCCAGCGGGCACGACGTGCGTTCCTGGAGGCGATGGACGACGATTTCGGCACACCGGAGGCCCTTTCGGTGCTCTTCGAGTTCTCCAAAACGGTCAACAGCCTGCTCTTCGGCGGGGCCCCAGTGGGGCGTCCCATCCTGGAGGCCATCGACGCCGTCTATCGGGAGTTCGGCGGCCAGGTCCTGGGGGTGATCCCCGACGTCATCCGGCCGGACATCCCCTCGGATCTGGTGGCCGGGCTGGTGCAGCTGCTTGTCGAGATCCGGGCGGAAGCCCGCCGCCAGCGCGACTTCGCCCGCGCCGATCAGATCCGTGATCGCCTTCGGGCCATGGGGATCATCCTGGAAGACCGTCCAGAGGGCACCGCATGGCGGATGGCCCGTTCTTGAATCGAAGGAATCCGACCCCAAAGGGCTTTCGGCCGACGGCCGGCCTTAGGATGTCGAATGAATTCGACCTTTTGAGGCCTCCGGCCAATGGCCGGCGCCGGCCAAAAAGCATCCTCGCGTCGGCGCAGGCCGATGCCCGGCGCGCAACACCTCATCCGGCCGATTTCCATCGACGCGATGGGCCGACACGAGGCCCATGGGTGTCTCGCAAGGCCGATCGGCCATCGGCGCGAAGCGCCAACACGGGGAGGCGGCTCATCTTCTCCGAGGCGGGGGCAGGATCCCCTGGCTCCAGTACCACTCGAGGGTCCGCCTGGCTCCTTCTTCAAAAGGCGTCGGTTCGAACCCCAGCTCCCGTTTCGCCTTCTCAGAGGAAACTTTCCAGTCGTAGAACACGTAAGAGGCCAGCGTCAGGGGATAATAGGGCTCCCGCCCGGTGAGATCCGCCAGCTTCGTCCAGATCCATGCCAGCGTTCGCATGGGCACGGCCGGCACGTTCACGCGCCACGCGGGAACTCCCGCGATGCGGGCTACGATCTCGTAGATCTCCCGATGCTGCCGGCTGCGATCCGCTACGTTGTAGATCTCCCCTACCCGTCCCTGGCTCAGCGCAGCCTCGATGACCCGGCACAGATCCGGGACGAAGATCGGAAACGTATAGCGACGGCCGCCGTGCACCTGAAGGCGCAATCCCTTCAGGAAATCCTCAAAAAAGAGCCGGTTGAACGCATAACGTCCCCACGGGCCATAAAACGCCCCGGGCCGTAAGATCACAGCCGGAAGCCCTCTGCCGGCCGCCTCCTGAACGATCCGCTCTCCTTCCAGCTTCGTCCGCTGGTATTCATCCACAGGCTGGCACGGATAGGTTTCATCGATCACGGTCCCCGGGCGCGGCCGCCCGACCACCGCCACCGTCGAGATGTGGATGAACCGCTGAACCCCCATCCGCTCCGCCGCCTGAACCACGTTCTGGGTCCCGATGACATTCACCGCCCAATACTGATCCCGAGGTCCCCAGAACCGAAAGTAGCCCGCGGCATGAATCACCGCATCGCATCCGGCGAGGGCCGCATGAACCGAGCCGGGATCCTGCACATCGCCGAAGGCGATCTCGACTCCCCGCTCCGTCAGGAACCTCCAGTCCGAGGACGGTCGAACCAGGGCGCGCACGGAATGCCCCCGTTCCACCAGGTAAGGACAAAGGTTCCGGCCCAGGAAGCCGGTCGCCCCGGTGACCAGCACGCGCATCGCTTTTTCCTCAATGCGGATCGAGATTACCCGGGTTGGGCTCAAACCCGGAGAGGGGGATCAACCCTGAAAGCCCTCCGCAGGAAACCAGCGGCGCCTCGCTTAGGGGGCCGCCTGAGCGACAAATTCCAGCCCCAAACGCTGAAGGGTTTCCATGGTGGGCTGGCCCGTCTCCGGGTCCCATCCGCGGACCTCATAATATTCCCGCAGCATCGTCTCCAGATCCGGGACGAAGCCCGCGGCCCCTCCATCGGCCAGGGGCTCCAGCAAACGCCCGGGCAACCGATCATCGGCCCGGGTAGCGCCGAGACGGCCGTTGATCGCTCGCTTCAATTGCCAGCCCCGCTCCCCCGCCTCCAGCATCGTGGGCAGATCCCAATCCCAGCCCATAGCGGCATTGAGCAGCGCGAGGACCATGCGGGGGGCGACGTTCGCAAAATAACACAGCACCAGGCTGTTACATACCGTGCGCCAGTCCTGATGGATCGCCACATAGCGCGCCTTCCCTTCGATCTGATGCCGGTCCAGATACGGGATGCCCAGTTCCTCGATGGACTGGCCCAATTCCACCATGAAGAAATCGCTCTGGTTATGGCAGGCCCCACGCGGGGAAGTCGCATAGCTCAACGCCATCCCGGCAACCCCCCGCGGATCGTGATAGGGAACCTCGAGGCCCTTCACCTCGACGGCCAGATCCTCCGCCCCGAACGCCCGTCCCAGCCCTCGCGCCCCCAGGGCCAGGAGCGCGCCGAACCCCTCCCGCCGGGCCGTCTGGGCAATCAGAGTCTCCACCGGCCGGACATCACCCCAGCGCAGGATGAGGCCGCCGGTCTCCTGCTCCGTGATCCGACCTTTTTCGAACAACAAATAGGCCAGGCCCAGCACGTTCCCCATGCTGATCGAATCCAGGCCGTAGCGATCGCAAAGATCCCCCAGGTGCGTGATCGTCGGAAGATCATCATGGAGAAGGTTCGGGCCGAAGGCCGCAATGGTCTCATATTCCGGACCCTTCGCCTTCGTCCGGGCATAGGGGCCCTCGGGGATGGTCACCACACGCCCGCAAGCGATCACACAGGCATGGCAGGCCGACACCCCGGAAAGGATGGTCTCGGCCATGGCCGCCCCGCTGATTCGGGAGGCCCCTTCCCAGGCCCCCTGCCCGTAATACCGTTTGGGCATGCTCCCCAGCAACTCGAAATACTCCGCCGCGCCCGCTGTTCCGGTCTCCCGGAACACCCGGGTCAGGTTATCCTCCCGCAGCGCCCGGTTGACCTGGGCTCGCAGCGTCTGGAAGACTTCCGGGCGGGCCAGGGGCACGGGTTGAGATCCCCGCACCGCAATGGCCTTTAAGTTCTTGGAACCCATCACCGCTCCCATCCCGGTGCGGCCCGCGACTCGCCCGTGATCGCACAGGATCAGGGCGAAGGGAACCTGGTTCTCCCCCGCAAGGCCGATGGCCGCCACCCGGGCGAGGGGGTCCCCTACCTCCTTCCGCACGATCGTCTGCACGGTATAGGGATCATGGCCCCAGAGATGAGAAGCGGGGCGGATCTCTGCCCGTCCCGAAGCGATCCACAGATAAACTGGCTCCGGGGCACGTCCTTCGATCAGCAGCGCATCATAGCCCGCGAACCGCAGCTCCGGCCCCCAGAACCCACCGCAGTTGGATTCACCCCACAGGCCAGTGGCGGGGGAACGGGCGCATACCGTGAACCGTCCTACCGCCGGCCCTGCCGTTCCGGTCAGGGGCCCCGTGATGAACAGCAGGGGGTTCTCCGGGCCCAGGGGGTCCACCTCCGGCTGCAGGCGCTCCCATAGCAGGCGAGCCGCCAGAGCGCTTCCCCCGATGAAGCCCTCGATCCAGGAGGGAGGGATCTCCTCCTGCGCGATGGCGCCAGTGGAAAGATTCACCCGCAGCAATCGCCCGAACCGTTCCATAGGGTCCCTCCGACAGGAGTTCCGCAGCGCATTTTCCCCACAAGCCCCATGGGATACCCGGAAAGCCCCATGCCCAGCGCCCTGACCTTCCAGAAGATCCACAAGATCCGCGTTCTGGGCCCTTAATCCGGATAATCCGCTTCCGGATCTGTATAGATGGGGAGGGGATGGGGGGTCCGTCGAACCCGCCACAGGCCTCGCAGATCCTCCAGGGCGGTGCGCACGATCTTCACCCGGGTATCCGGATCCTCCCGCCAGATCACCGGGACCTCCCATATCGTGTAACCCCGTTGTTCTGCCCGCAACAACAACTCCGTGTCGAAGAACCACGACTGATTGGCCACCAGGGGGATCAACTCGCGGGCCGCCTGGCGGGTGATGGCCTTGAACCCACACTGGGCGTCCTGAAAACGCCGGTGGGGGAAAAGCAACCAGACGATGAAGTTATAAATGCGGGAGATCAGCTCGCGTTTGAGCGAGCGCGTGATCCGGGATTGGGGGTGTAACCGGTTCCCAGTCGCGATGTGATAGCGCCCTTCGACCAGAGGCTGGATCAGGGGCATGAAGGCGCTGAGGTCAGTGGAGAGATCGACATCCATATAGGCCATCACATCGGCATCGCTCTCCAGCCAGGCCTTGCGCAGCGCCCGCCCCCGCCCCTTGCGGTTCAGCCGGATATAGCGCACCTCATCGGGCCATTGTGCGGCCAGCCGCTGCCCGATCTCCGGCGTGCGATCCACCGAGGCGTTGTCGGCGATCACAATCCGCCAGCGATACGGACAGTGCTCTCGCAGAAAAGCGCGCAATTTGTGAACACTGGGCTCCAGGTCCCGCTCCTCGTTGTAAACCGGAATCACCACATCCACCCGTATGGACCGGCTCATCGAGCGAAGGCCTCCAGGGCAACATTTCCCGCCCCGATATTTTAACCCGGGTCGCCAGAGATCTCCCCGGGAGGACACGCTTCCCTTTTCGAATCCCGGAGTGCGGTGCCCCAGCAACGCTTTAGAAGAGCGGCACCTCGGTGCCGCACTCCTAAAAGAATCTCGGAATGCGGTGCCTCGGCACCGCTTTGGAAAAGCGGCACCAAGGGCGCCGCACTCCTAAAAGGCTTATAGCTGGCTGCAGTGACCATATAGGTGCCCGGTTGCACCAGCCAATGGGGGGAGCATGAGGCCAGAAATCCATCTTTTCCTCCATCGATTCGGTATGTGATGCGCCACTTTAGAAGAGCGACACCAAGGTGTCGCACTCCCAAAAGCAGGAGAAGAGCGGCACCGAGGTGCCACACTCCAAAAGGCAGTGCCTCATCCATCTTGCTGTTCCACATCCCACGGAGCAGGACGGGGGGAGCCCTGGAGGGATTCCATAATCATTGGGGCGAACTCCGGGTAGAGAGCGGCGAAGGCCCGCAACAGCCCGAAGCAGCCAGCCAGCATCATATCCCCATAGGGAACGGCGAAGTAAACCGGATGGCGGGACCCCCGCAGCAGCCCGCGGCGAGGCCCCACAACCGCTATCCCTTCCGGATCCATCGGCGTCCTCTCGAACATCAGCGCCCCATGGCCCATATCTCCAAACACTTCCTCAAAATCCAGCGCGCCTTCCGCCAGCCGGCTCAGCAGGCGATCCAGCTTCTCCCCATCCAGAAAGCCCGTGTGGTGCTCGAAAAGTCCCTCCACCCGCCCCTCCCGCAAGCGAAAGGCGAGGGTGTGGAAATTCCCCACATTGACAACGAGGCATTGCCGCCAGGCCGCCACCCGGGGATCCAGGGTCGCCCCCAGGACCGCCGCGGGAGCTGTATCCATCCCCACCACCGGCCCATCGAAGACCTCCCGAACGGTGCGCACCACTGCCTGCAATCGGGTCAGGGCGGGAGGGATCTCCTCCCCTCGATGGGCGAAAACTGTGAGATCCCGATGCTCGGAAAGCTGCCGGGCGAGATAGTCGAACCGGAACTTCCGATCGGAATATCCAGGGGGCGCCGCGCCGTGATCGAAGACCGCCACCGCGATCCCATCGGGCCGAAGGGGGACATCGAAGGCTTCAAAAGCCTGCCGCAGCGCATCCCAATCGAAATCCCGCAACACCAGGCGGACCGCCTGCTCGTCCATGCGGGCGGCTTCTTCCTCCCCAATGATCCGCACCCCCATGGCCTGCACCGCGTCTAGGTCATCGTTGAATGTGCGCGCCGCCTCGGGCGTCGCATACACCGGAAGGCCCGCCCGGAGGTGGTCCTCCACGGCCCACTGGCATGGGCCTCCCCCCATCGTAACGCCGGTGAGGAGAACGGGCCGCCGCTCCCGGGTCGCCTGGCGGATCGCCTGAGCGACCCGGATCGTGGGCGAGGGCATGATCAGCTGATAGGCGTTCTCCAGCTCCCTCCGGCTATCGTAGAGCAGGATGTCCTGGGTCCCTGTCCCGATATCCACACAAAGGATCTTCAAGAGAACCTCCTCTACACTGAAAACACAGGTGAATCGCCAAGTCAACCCCATGGACGGGAGATCCGCTCCACCGGGCGTTCCAGCCGGGCCTCCAATGTCGCGATGGCTTCCTCCGGCGTCTCCACCAGCTGCAGGATCGCCGCATCCTCCTCCCGGATGTAAAACGGATCCAGATACGCTTCCAGCAAGCGGCGCCATCGGGAGCCCAGAAGCAGAAACGGCCGGGGAGGAAGCTCACCGGTTTGCAGAAGGCTCCAGGCCAGCGCCATCTCGCTTAGGGTGCCGATGCCCCCGGGGAGGGCGATCAGCGCATCGCCGGTGGTGACCAGATAGTGAAGGCGCTGAAAGAGAGTGGGGAATTTGATCTCCACATCCAGGTAAGGATTGGCTTTCAGGCCCCAGCGATCGAACCGATCCACCGTCACCCCGATGGTCCGACCGCCGGCCTCCTTCGCCCCGCGGCTCACTGCCTCCATCGTCCCGCGATATCCGCCGCTCACCACCACGAACCCGGCCTGGGCCAGCCGGCGACCGAGCTCTCGAGCGATCTGATAATCGGCGGATTCCGGGGGTGGAGCGCTGCTGCCGAAGACCGAGATCATCCGCTGCCGCATTCGAGTTCTCCTCCCGGGCTTCCGCGAAATCAACGCACGCCATACGGCTCAATGCCCCGTTGAGGGGAGCCACCCGAGGCCCCCTACTCCATTATTCATAAGCCATGAGCGCAGGCCTCTCCTGGAGGGTGGGCGGACGGCCCCGGGATGAACATCGCACTAAAACGTCCCGATGCCTCGATACCGAAAGCGCTCGATGAGAAGGATACCGAAGAAGGTGAGGAGGAGCAACAGCGTGCTCATCGCCATCGCCTGGCCCAGGTTCAGCTCGCCGGGCTGGCTCAGGAAGCGGGCGATGGCCAGGGGCATGGTGGTCATCGTCGGCCGGGCGATCAGGGCGGTGGCGCCGAACTCCCCCAGGGAGACGCAGAAGGCGAAGATCGCGGCCGTGAGCAGCGCCCGCCCCAGCAGCGGGGCTTCCACATACCACCAGACCCGCCAGGGGGAAGCCCCCAGGGTCATCGCCGCCTCCCGCCAGCGAGGGTTCATCCCCTCCATCGCCGGCAGGAGAATGCGCACCACAAAGGGATAGGCGATCAGCGTGTGGGCGATCACCACCAGAAGCGGCGAGGTACGCAGCGCCATGAGGGCTTCCACGATCCCTGGCCACGCCTCCAGAAACGTCGGAGGACGGCTGAACCCCACCAGGAACCCGAACCCCAGCGTGACCGCAGAAGTCGAAAGGGGAAGCATCAGCAGAGGATCCAGCCAGCGACGGCGGCGGCCGGCCATCCCGTAAGCCGCCAGCCCCCCCAGCAGAAGCGAGAGCACCGTGACCGCGACGGCGAAGACCAGGGAGTTGCGCACCGCCTCGATCGGCGGAATATACGTGACGGACCCCCTCCGGTTAATCCACAGCTCCCGATAATAACCCAGGGTGATCCATCCGGTGTAGACCGCCGCCTCCCCCGGCTTGCGGAGGGTCATTGGGGTGAGCGAACGCAAGACCAGCGCCAGCAACGGCAGCCCGATCCACAGGAAAAGCACCGCCAGCCCCAAACCCACTCCCACGCGCTCCAGCCCCCCGCGCGGCGGGCGGGTTGTGGAAGCCGCCGGCCGCCATTCCAGCGGGAACGTGAGCCGGGCCTGGAGGCGAGCATAGATCGCCAGGATCCCGAAGGTCAGCCCCAGCTGAGTCAGGGCCAGGGTGGCGGCAACGGGAAGGTTGAAGAGGCCAACCGCCTGCCGGTAGATTTCCACCTCCAGCGTGGCGTATCGGGGGCCGCCCAGCAACAGCACGACACCGAAGCTGGTGAAGTCGAAGAGGAACACCAGCGCCGTCGCCGCCAGGATCGCCGGCATCAGAAGGGGAAGCGTCACCCGTCGCAGGGTTTGCCAGCGGTCCGCCCCCAGGGTGCGAGCCGCCATCTCCAGTGTCGGATCCAGATGGGCCCAGGCGTTCCCGACGATGCGCAGCACCAGCGTAAGGTTGTAGAACACATGAGCGACCACGATGGCGGTCAGGGTGTTGAGGAAAGAGATCGGCGGCTCTGAGAGACCCAGCGCGGCCATCAGGATCTGGTTCACCCAGCCCCGGGGGCCCAGGAGCGCGGTGAAGGCGGCCGCCACCACGACGGTTGGCAGGACGAAAGGCACGGTCGCCATCGCCTGCCACCAGCCCCGGCCCGGAAAGGGATAGCGAGCGAAGAGGCCTGTTAAAGGCAGACCCAGCGCCAGGGTGACGCCGGTGGAAAGCGCCGCCTGACCCACCGTGAACCCCAGGACCCTCCAGAAGGCGGCCCCTCGAAGCGTTTGAGCCATGACCTCCCAGCGGATGATCCCTTCAGGGGCCAGGCTCAGGCGCAGGATCGAAACCAGTGGGTAAAGATAGAACACCGCAAAAAACAACAGCAGGGGAATCAACAGAAGATCCCGGCGGGACATCCGCGCCCTCGCTCCCTTATGGGATATGCTTGCACATCAGGCATGCTCCTATTTTGGCCTTATCCGCCTGAGGAGATTTCAGGATATAGGCGGCCACCGAAGGCGTCCCTCACCCTTCCCATGGCCATTTGCGCTATGATAGATGAAGAAGGCCATTAGGCTTTCCGATCGGAGCCCAAAGGTGCAGGCCCTGAGGATCGGAAAGGGGGCGCAGTGAAGCGAGCGCAGGTGCGGCAGGAGCTCGTGGAGATCTTCGGACCCCGCGGGGTGCTCTGGGAAGATCACCATCTCCTCCTCTACGAATACGATGCCTCCATCGATAAGGGACGCCCGGATTTCGTGGTCTTCCCCACTTCCACAGAACAGGTGGTCGCCGCCGTTCGGATCGCGAACCGCTACGGGCTGCCCATCGTGGTGCGGGGCGCCGGGACCGGGCTGAGCGGCGGCGCGGTGGCCGACCAGGGCGGCCTGATGATCGTCACCACGCGAATGCGCCGCATCCTGGAGATCGATCCGGTGAACCTGAGGGCCGTGGTGCAGCCCGGCGTGGTGAATATCGCGGTCTCCCAGGCGGCGGCGGCCCACGGCCTGTATTATGCCCCGGATCCCTCCAGCCAGAAGGCATGCACCATCGGTGGCAACATCGCGGAGAACTCTGGGGGGCCTCATTGTCTGGCCTATGGGGTGACGACCAACCATGTCCTGGGCCTGGAGGTGGTGCTGCCCGACGGCGAGGTGGTGGAGGTCGGCGGCGCCGCCTTCGACTGGCCGGGCTACGACCTCACCGGGCTGATCGTCGGTTCGGAAGGCACCTTGGGGATTGTTACCCAGGCGATCCTCCGCCTGATGCCGGCGCCCGAAGCGGTGGTCACCCTGCTGGCGGTCTTCGACACCGTGGACCAGGCCAGCGAGGCCGTATCCGCGATCATCGCCGACGGCACCATCCCGGGAGCCATCGAGATGATGGACCACACGGCGATCCAAGCCGTGGAGAGCGCCAAGCGCTGCGGTTACCCGATGGATGCCGGGGCCGTGTTGCTCATCGACGTCGAAGGGCTGCCGGAGGGCCTGGAGGAGCTCGCGCATCACATCGCCCGCATCTGCGAGCACTTCGACGCCCGGGAGGTTCGCATCGCCACGGACCCGGCCGAGCGAGAGCGCCTGTGGTCCGGCCGCAAGGGTGCCTTCGGGGCCATGGGCCGCCTCGCGCCCAGCTACTACGTTCAGGACGGCGTGGTGCCGCGGGATCAGCTGCCACGGGTCCTCCGTCAGATCCAGGAAATCGGGCAGCGCTATGGCCTCACCATCGCCAACGTCTTCCACGCGGGAGATGGAAACCTTCACCCGCTGATCCTCTTCGACGAGCGGGATCCGGAGCTCACCCGACGGGCCGTGGAGGCCGGAGCGGAGATCATCCGGGCCTGCGTAGAGGCCGGTGGAACCCTGACCGGCGAGCACGGGGTCGGGCTGGAGAAGCGGGATCTGATGCCCCTCCTCTTCTCGCCGGCGGACCTGGAGGCGATGGCCCGCATCAAGGCAGCCTTCAATCCCGAGAACCGCCTCAACCCCTGCAAGATGTTCCCTTCCACAAAAATGTGTCTGGAAACATGGAGCCGCCGCAAGGCCCGTATGACGGAGCCTGTTCGATATCGCACCACCCCGCCTCCTGCGGAGATGGAGGAGTTGTGGATCTAACCACCCGTTATTCCCTGAACGGTTCGGTCCCTGCGATCGTGCGGCAACCGCAAACCGTGGAGGAGGTCGCGGAGACCCTTCGGGAGGCAGCCCGCTCGGGATGGGCGGTGGTGCCATGGGGGAGCGGCGCCCATCAGGGCATCGGCCACGCCCCGACTCGTTACGACCTCGCCCTGGATCTCATCCGGCTCTCCCGGGTCCTGCGCCATCGCCCGGCCAATCTCACCATCCGGGTGGAAGCCGGGATCCGCCTTGCCGATCTCAACGCGATGCTGGCCGAACACGGCCAGTGGCTTCCCCTCGATCCGCCCTTTGGGAATCGGGCGACGATCGGCGGGATCCTGGCCACGGGCCTGAGCGGGCCGTTGCGGGCCCGCTACGGCTCGGCCCGGGATTTGCTGATCGGGATCCGGGTCGCCCTGGCCGATGGGACGCTCATCCAGGGCGGAGGCGAGGTGGTCAAGAACGTGGCCGGATATGACCTCCCGAAGCTGTTCCACGGCGCATTGGGGACGCTGGGGGTGATCGTGGAAGCGGCCTTCAAACTATGGCCGCGCCCCAGGGCGGAGGCCACGTGGGTGTTCAGCTTCCCCCGTGTAGAGGCCGCGCTGCCGCTGACCCTGGGCATGCTCCGCCACCCGGGCTTCCCCCTGGCGGTGGAGGTCCTGAACGCCCGGGCGTGGGAGATCCTGCGGGAAGAGATAGAACTCCCCGCGGATCCCGGAGCACGGGTCTGGGTGCTGGTGCGGGCCGGCGGATGGCCGGCGCAGGTTGAGCGGATCGGGCGGGACGCCGTGGCCGCGGCCTCCGGGGCCCGGGCGAGGGATCGCCTGCCGGAGGAAACCGCATCGGCCCTGTGGGCTCGCGTTCCCTCCGTCGCGGTCCTCCCCACCCCAGCGCCGGTGGGGGCGCTGGGCGTGCGCCTGGGGCTGCTGCCTTCCCAGCTAACGGAGGGCGCCGCGGCCCTGGAAGCTCTGGAAGAGATCCCGGTGCTCTGGCGAGCCCATGGGACCCTGGGCCTGATCTATGCGGAAGGCCATGGGCCGCTGGAGACCCTCCTCCGATGGGCGCAAGCGCTCCGCTCCTTCGCTCTCGCCCATAGGGGGCATTTCATGATCCTGGGTGGCCCGGAGGGGATCAAACAGACCCTGGGCCTGTGGGCCCCGCTCCGACCCGAGGTGGAGGTCATGCGCCGGATTAAAGCCCAGCTCGACCCGGAGGGCCGGCTGAACCCCGGGCGCCTGGGCTGGGCATAACCGGCAGGACCGCTGCGTGCCATCGTTCCGTGTGGTCAGGATAGAGGTTGAACATGAGCTGCGCCTTCTGCCGGATCCTTCGCGGTGAGGCCCCTGCCTTCATGGTGCTGGAGGATGAACGCTCCGCGGCCTTCCTGGACCAGCGTCCCCTGTTCCCGGGGCATTGTCTTCTGATCCCGCGGGATCATTATGAGACCCTGACCGATTTACCGCCGGAACTGGTGGGGCCGCTGTTCCAGAACGCCCGCCTCCTGGCCCGGGCGGTGGAAGTCGGGCTGGGAGCGGAGGGGTCCTTCGTGGCCATCAACAACCGGGTGAGCCAGAGCGTGCCCCATCTGCACATCCACATCGTCCCCCGGCGAAAAGGGGATGGGCTGAGGGGGTTTTTCTGGCCCCGGCAGCGTTACGCCAGCGAGGCCGAGATGGCCGAGATCGCCCGAAAGCTGCGCGAGGCGATCGATCGGCTGCGGGAGAGGGAACGTTGAAAACGACATCCTTATTCAGCATTCAGCCTTGTTCAGCCCAGAGTGCATTGCCCAAACGGCCCATACGGCGCATCAGACTCTCCCTGAGACTCCACCAGCGCTCCGGATTCGCTTGAAGATCGATCCGCTCCAGGGCGATCTGAGTCCAGCGCCGGGCCTGTATCGGATCCCGTCGAACGCGCTCATAGTAGCGGGCCAGCCGGACCGCCGGAAGCACCTCGTCCGGGATCTCTATCGCCCACTCCTGCCAGATCCGGGCTGCCTCCTCCAGGCGCCCCATCCGACGCAACAGTGTCCCCAGCGCATGCCACGCCGCCCGACGGAGCTCCCGATCTTCTCCTCCCTCTTCCAGCGCCCGGCGAAAGGCTCGTTCGGCAGCCTCCCAGCGGCCGCTCTCCTGATACCACCGGCCCAGCTGCACCCAGTCCCAGCCCTGGACCGCGGGATCGAGCTCGGGTGTTTCAAACAGATGGGCCAGCCGGGCCGCCAGGATCACCATGGAAAGCACATCCTGGCGGTTGTGAAGGAACACCCCCTCCAGCAGATCCAGATCCCGGGTTTGCAGATAAGACCAGTAACGGGTGGGGATCTCGTAGCCGGGCACATCGTCCGGGGAACGCTCCAGCCCCAGCACCGCCTCCTCCAGGGCGGCCAGCGCCCGGGAGGGAAGACGACGCCGCCAGAGACGACGGGCAGTGGATAAAAGATCCCAGTGCGGGACGTCCAGGCCATGCCAGCGAAGCCGTTGCACCGCCAGGCGCATCTCGATCAGGGGAAGATCAAAGCCCCGCCCGTTGAACGTCACCAGTCCCTGCACCTCCCGGGTCATCGCGAGGAAAGTCCGCCAGAACATCGGCTCCCCTGCCGGATCCGCCAGGAAAAGCTGACGGAACACCAGCGCCTCCCTCTCGATCCGGGCGAAACCGATGAGGAAGACCATCGTCCCGGCCCCTCCTACCAGCCCGGTGGTCTCCGTATCCAGGAAGAGCACCCCTTCCGGCGGGATGTCCAGCCAGTCCGGATGGCCCGCCAGGGTCGCCACCGCTTCCCGCGGGGCCCTCCGCCAGGCCTCCAGCGGCGGGAACAGCGGCATGGATTCCTCCCACAGGCGGACTCCCTCCCCCCGCGAAGGAGGAGATTCCGTTCGCTCTGGACGGCTGCCTCGAAGCCGGCGCCATCGGGCTTCCAGGGATTCCATATTCACGCCTTCGATGTTATAGGTCTTGGGGGGGTTCGCAGCGATAGGCGGATGCCCCGAGATTCATCGGGGACCCCGCAGGACCTCCACACCCATGTAAGGGCGCAGGACCTCAGGGACCACAATGCTGCCATCCCGCTGCTGATAGTTTTCCAGGATGGCGATCACGGTGCGGGGAAGGCCCAGGCCGGATCCATTGAGGGTGTGCACGTATCGCGGGCGCGCGCCCGGGCGTGGCCGGTAGCGCAGGTTCGCCCGTCGGGCCTGGAAGTCCTCGGTATTGCTCACCGAGCTGACCTCCAGCCATTCGCCACAGCCGGCCGCATAAACTTCCACATCGTAGGTCTTCGCCGCCGCAAAACCCAGGTCCCCCGTGCAGATCTCCACCACGCGGGTTGGCAGCCCCAGACGCCGGCAGGTGTCCACCACGTCCTCCACCATCTTCTCCAGCTCCAGATAGGAGGTCTCCGGCGTGGTGAACTTGTATAGCTCCACCTTATCGAACTGATGCCCGCGCTTGATCCCCCGCACATCCCGACCGGCGGACATCCGCTCCCGGCGGAAGCATGGCGTGTAGGCCACGTAATACAGGGGCAGCTGATCCGCCTCCAAGATCTCATCCCGATGCAGGTTGGTGAGGGGCACCTCAGCGGTGGGGACCAGCCAGATATCATCCTCCACATCGTGATAGAGGTTGTCCTCGAATTTGGGAAGCTGCCCGGCACCCACCAGCGCCTCCCGCTTGACCACGAAGGGCACATAGACTTCCGTGTAACCATGGATCTGCGTGTGAAGGTCCAGCAGCCACTGGATCAGGGCCCGCTCCAGGCGCGCGCCCAATCCCCAGAGCACATAAAAGCGGCTCCCGGAGAGCTTGACCCCCCGCTCGAAGTCGATCAGCCCTAGGCGAGGTCCCAGCTCCCAGTGGGGGAGCGGCGGGAAGTCAAACTCCGGGATCGCTCCCTCCACCCGCACCACCCGGTTGGCGGATTCATCGGGACCAATGGGGACGCTGGGATGCGGGATGTTCGGGAATTGTAGCAAAAGCTCCTCCCGCCGCGCTTCCAGATCCCGAAGCCGCGCCTCCTCAGCGGCCAGGCGTTCACCCAGTTCCCGCATCTCGGCGATGCGGGCCTCCCGCTCCGGGCCCGGCGGCATTTTCCCGATCTCCCGGGAGACCTGATTGCGCACCGCCCGCAAGCGCTCCACTTCCTGCAACGCCGCCCGATACGCTTCATCCAGCTCCAGAAAGCGATCCACCAGATCCGGGGATTCCCCGCGATGCTGAAGCCCTATCCGGATCTCCTCCGGATTGCGCCGGATGCGTTCCACGTCCAGCATAGTGCGCTCCTCTGAAGGAGAGTCCAGGCAGCCCGTATCCCAAACTCACCGCATAACCATAAACAGGTGAGAAGGTTCCCGTCAAACTTAACCCAGTAGGTGCAGGATCGCGAAGGAGGAGGCCATTGGGATCATTATAGGGAGCGAGCCGGTTCTTCGAGAGTCTTCCTGTCTCACCCGAGCGGGCTTTCCTCGCCCGCCTCCGAACCCGCACCCATTCTTAATCCGAAGCCTCAGGGGGCGCCTGGCGCAACACCCACAGGAGCACCCCGGCCAGCAGAACCAGAGCCAGGGCTTTGTAAAGGGCGGACGGGATCAGCAGGGCGATCCCCCCGGCGGCCGCGGCAAAGCCGTAATAAGCCATCCGGATTCGATGCGGAGACCACCCCGCATCCAGCAGGCGGAAGTGCAGATGATCCCGCCCCCCTTGGGTGGGACGTCGCCCCCGGCGCCAGCGATAGGCGATCAGCCACGCCACATCCGCGATGGGCAACGCCATGGCCATCACAACCGTGGCCACCTTCGCACCGCCGATGATCGCCAGGACCCCCAGGGTGTAGCCGAGGAAGAGCGTGCCGGAAGACCCCAGAAACAAACGGGCGGGCGACCAGTTCCAGGGAAGAAACCCCACACAGGCTCCTGCCAGGGCCGCCGGCAGCAAGGCCACGCTATGCTGAGGCGGATCCAGGCGATACCCGGCGTGCAGGAACAGGATCAGCGCCACAATGGCCACCACCCCGCTGGCCAGGCCGTCGATCCCATCCAGCCAGTTCACCGTGTTCATCATCCCCACCAGCCAGAAAACAGTCAGCAGGACAACCATCAGCGGGGGGAAATAAAGCGGGCGACCGGTCAGCGGGTTGTTGACATATTCGATGAAGATGAGAAAGGGCAGCGATAGAAGGGCGATGAGGGCCTGGCCGAGGAACTGCGGCCCCGGAGGGAGCTCCCACCGATCATCGATCAGCCCCAGGATCAGGCTGAGCGTTCCGCCCAGCAAGAGGCCCGTCAGGCGGATGACCTCTTTCGGATCGAAGCGAGGGATCGGGAGGATCTGCGCGAAGAGGACCGCCAGAACGAACGCCAGCCAGAGCGCCAGGCCGCCGGTGCGCGGGATCTCCCCGCGATGCCGCCGACGCCCTCCCGGTCGATCCAGCATCTCCAGACGATAGCCCAGACGCGCCGCCACAGGGGTCGATCCCCCTGAAAGCAGAACGGCGATCAGGAACACCAGCAAGGCTGCGAGAGGGAAGGGCATCCTCGTTCCGTTCCGGAATCGTGAGTCTCATGATGGATAGGTTGAAGCGCGGCTGACCCGCTCCGCAATGTGACGGAGCTGCTGAAAAACCTCCCGGGCCGGGAACTTCTGATCCCGAGGGAATCCCACGTGGATCTGGAGGTGATGGGGCTCCGCGCGACGCACCGACAGTCGGGCGATATAGGGATAACAGCGGCTCAGATCCCCCAGGCATTCCTCGATCACCCGCGGCGCGATGGTTCCCCGATACGCCAGGCGTCCCCCCGCCAGATCCATATTCTCCCACTCTCCCCAGGCCATGCGCTGGAGGATCTCCCTCCCGGTCCACATCGCAGGGTTGGCCCATTCCCCCTCAAAGGCCGGAGGCTGTCGGAGCCGAGCTCGCACGATCATCAGATCCCGCCGCCCGCGCCACCGGGAGAACAGCCAGAGAAAGGGCACATCGCGAGGCTCGAAAACCAGGAGCAGCTCCACCTCCCGGAAGGGGGTTTTGGCCTCGCGCATCCGCAGCCGAACCAGCGACGTCCCCACCCACTCCAGCGTGGTCCGCTCGCTGAGCAGGGGCAGCCCCTCCCGCATCCAGCGCAAAAGGCGCTGGCCTTTATGCACGTTCCATTGCATGCCCAGGAAAAACCACCCCACCACCAGGATGGCCCCTGTCATCAGGATCGGCACACCCAGATCCATCCCGTGTCCCCCAGGGGGATTTGCTTTCATTATAATTTAGGAAGCGCACAGCTCGCCCCCAGAGAGCGATACATTGGCGCAACTCCTGACCTTCATCCAACGACATCATCCCGGATGGCTCGCGTTCGTCTGGATCTTCTCCTGGTAGAGCGGGGATTGGCGGAGAGCCGGGAGCGCGCCCAGCGGTTGATCCGCGCGGGTCGGGTGCGAATCGGGGACCGGGTTGTGGATAAGCCGGGGGCCCTGGTTCCGGCGGATGCGCCGATCACTGTAACCGCGCCGCTCCCCTATGTGAGCCGGGGCGGCATCAAACTGGCCGCGGCCCTCGCGCGCTTCCCGGTCCCGGTCCAGGGAGCGATCTGCGCAGACGTCGGCGCTTCCACAGGAGGATTCACGGATTGCCTGCTTCAGCATGGCGCGGCCCGGGTTTACGCGATCGATGTGGGCTATGGCCTCCTGGACCTGCGATTGCGTCAGGATCCCCGGGTGATCGTCATGGAGCGGACCAACGCCCGCTACCTCCCATCGCTCCCGGAGCCGATCCATCTGGTGACAATCGATGTCTCTTTCATCTCCGTTCGCCTGATCCTCCCCAACGCCCATCGCTGGCTGGTCCCGGAAGGTCACGCGATTGTCCTGGTGAAGCCCCAGTTCGAGGCCGGTCGCGCCGAGGTTCGGCGGGGCGTTGTGCGCGATCGCGCCGTTCATGAACGGGTGTTGCGGACATTGATCGAAGGGGCCATGGGCCAGGGCTGGTGGCCGCGCGGGCTGATCCCCTCGCCGCTGCTCGGGCCGGCCGGCAACATCGAGTTCCTGCTATGGCTTCAAAAAGGGGAAGGGCCGGCAGATCCAGAAGCGATGATCCGCGAGGCCTTCGCCGAGCTCGAAGCCCATCCTCCCTCACGGGAATAGAGACATGGCCTCTCCCCGAAACTCCGTGGATCTTTTAAGATAACTGCAGTTGTCGTATTCATCTTCTCATTTCGGGGAACGGTCGCCGATGAGTTCGCGAAAATCCATCACGCCTTTATGGCGATGGGTCGTTATGGGGGCCGTGCTGCTGAGCCTGGGGGTGCTCTTCAGCCGGATGCCGCGGCCGTTCCCCTTCCCTTCCCAGATTCCAACAGGGACGCCGACCGCCACCGCATCCCCCTCTCCAACCCCCTCCCCGACACCGACGCCCACCCCTGTCCCCTCCCCCAGCGAGTGGCTGACGCGGGCTCGAGCGGCGATGCGAGCCGGAGCATTTGAGGAGGCCGCGACGGCCTACGCCGCGGCGCTTCAGGGCCCGCTGTCCATGGAGCAGGCCGGGGAAGCATGGGTGGGCATCGGGCGGGCGTTGCTGGCCGCTGAGCAGCCAGCGGAAGCGGCGCAGCGGCTGAGCCAGGCACCTCTGGAGATCATGTCGCCCGAATGGGCGCGCCAGGTCTGGGCGCTCCTTGGAGACGCGCGGCGACAGGCCGGGGATCCGATCGGGGCGGCGGAGGCGTATGCCCGGGCGCTGGCTTCCGGCTCTCCGCTGACCGTGGAGCTGCGGATGCGACGGGCGCTGGCCCTTCGAGAGGCCGGTCGGTGGGAAGCGGCCGCAACGGAGCTCCGGGCCGCCCTACCCTCCGCCCGGGACCGAAGCCAGGAAGCGGCGATCCGGGAACAGCTGGCGGAAACCCTGGAAGCCCTTCAGGCCTATCCGGCGGCGCTGGAGCAGTATCAGGCGATCCTTTCCTTCGCCCAGAATCCTGCCTACCGGGCTTACATAGAATGGCGGGCTGCTCAGGCCCTTTTAAACGCCGGACAAACCGCCGAAGCCTATGCGCGGCTCCAGCGCCTGATCCGCGAGGCCCCGGATACCATCGGGGCCTACAATGCGCTGGTCCGCCTGGTGGAAGCCGGGATTCCCGTTCCCGATGACCTGCGCGGACGGATCGATTACTTCGCTGGACAATGCCTTCCGGCCGTTCAGGCCTTTGAGCGCTGGATCGCCGCCCATCCAGACCATGGCGATAGCCATTATTACGCGGCGCTGTGCTACCGGGATCTGGGGAACGCGAATGCGGCCCATGCCCATCTGGACGCGCTGCTCCGGGATCACCCTGAGGCTTCTCACTGGGCGGAGGGATGGCTGGAGAAAGGGCGGCTATGGATTCAGGAGGGCAACGCAGACGCTGCGGTCGCGCTCTGGGGTCGTTTCCTCGCCCGCTTCCCGGATCACCCCTTTATCCCCCGCCTGCTCTGGGAGGCGGGGCGCCTCCTGGAGCGGAACGGCATGGAGGCATCCGCGGCGGCCTTTTATCGTCAGCTAACGGAACGATTTCCCACCGATGCGCGCGCGCCGGAGGCGTGGCATCGACGGGGTGTGCTGGCCTACGCCCGCGGGGATCTGACCACTGCCGCTGCGGCCTGGGAGACCCTGCGGAGTCGATATCCCGACTCGCCCTGGGCGCTGACGGCGCAATTCTGGTTGGGGAAAGTGGCGATGGCCCGCGGGGATCGCGAGCGCGCCGCTTCGGAATGGCGGGAAGTCGCCGCCCGGGCCGCCGGGCGCTTTCTCGGGGAGCGAGCCCGGATGCTTCTGAACGGCCAGGAGTCCCTGGAGGGAAATCCCTCCCCGGCCTTTCCAGATCCTGAATCCGGACGGGAGGAAGCGGAGGCATGGCTGGCGGCCCGGCTGGGGATTACGGACACCGCCGTGTTGCGGAGCTCTCGCTTCCTGTCGGATCCGGCCTGGCTGGCCGGGGAAGAGGCGTGGCGGATGGGATGGGTGGAAGAGGCCCGCAAGCTCTGGACCGACGTGCGCCAGCGTCTGGAGGGGGATCCACTGGCTCTCTATCAGCTATCGCTGGCCTTTCGAGCGCGCGGGGCCGATGCGCTATCTCTGCAGGCTGCGGCGCGCATGCTGGCCCGCCTGGGCGTTTCCCCTCGGGAGGCCCCGCCGTTCCTCGCCCGTCTGGCCTATCCGACGCCCTATCTCGAGCAGGTGCTGGCGGAAGCGCAGCGCTACAACCTGGACCCGCTGCTCCTTTACGCCCTGATGCGTCAGGAGAGCCTGTTTGACCCTTATGCGGTATCCTCCGCGCAGGCCCGGGGGCTGATGCAGATCATCCCGCCGACGGCCCAGGCCATCGCCGGGGCGCTGGATCAGCCGTATCGGGAGACATGGCTGTATCGGCCTCGGGTGAATATCGCCTTTGGGGTTTATTATCTGGCCCGACAGCGGGATCGCTTCGGGGGAAACCTGTGGGTCGCCCTGGCCGCGTATAACGGGGGACCGGGGAACGCGGCGCGCTGGTGGGAAGCGGCCCGGGGGGACGTAGATCTCTTCTATGAACGGATCACCCTCGAGGAAACCCGGCGCTACCTGGAACGCATCCTCGAACACCTCTCGGTGTATCGGCTGCTTTACGCCCCCCGATAGCTTATATGCTGGAAATCAGCGCCCGCTGTGAGAAGCCAGGCCGGATAGCAGTGAAAGGCGCGCTTTCACGAACGCGATCTCATCCTCCCGGGTCTGCACCTCGCCATCGAGGCGGGCCGCCCGCAGGGCGCGCAACATCTGCCCGATGGCCGGGCCCGGCGGGATGCCCAGCCGCCGCAGATCGTCCCCTCGCAGGATCGGTCGAACCCCCCGCCAGTGATGGGCATACTGATAGAGGTTCTCCCGGGCCCGGCCCATGGGCGCGGCGACCCAGACCACGAAGAGAGCAATCACCGGGTAAATATCCAGATGCTCGGCGATGGTGCTGGGCTTCAGCGGCTCCGCCAGTCGATCCAGTTTCCCCTTGATCTCCTGGATGCCCCGCAACACATTCGCATCCCGCGCCGGGAAGCGCAGCCGGCGGATGGCCTGCTCCAGCTGGACGGCAGACAGACGATAGCTCATCACCCCCCATCCCGCCAGGATCCGCCAGCGCTCCGGCGTCTCTTCGATCACCCGCCACTCTCCCCGCTCCAGCGCGGTCCGCATGACCTGGAAACGCTCCCGCAGCCACGCATCCGCCTGAAGCCCGGGCATCACAAAGGCGAGCGCTCGCCATTCCTCCAGCCGGGCCAGGATGCGCTCGGGCTCGGCCTCCGCCAGGATCAGCTCCATCTCGTGGCGGATGCGTTCCCCGCTCACCCGCGCCAGGAGATCCACCGCATGGTGGATGAGCTCCTCTGTCCGGGGTTCCACCCGGAACCCCAGGCGGGCCTCCAGCCGGGCCGCCCGCAGGATCCGAGTGGGATCCTCCACAAAGCTCAGGGAATGCAGCACGCGGATGAGGCCTCGCTGGAGATCCTGGAGCCCGCCATAGAAGTCCAGGAGCTCCCCGAATCGGTCCGGGTTCAGGCAAACCGCGAGCGTGTTGATCGTGAAGTCCCGTCGGTGCAGATCCTGCTTGATCGAGCTGGGTTCCACCTGCGGCAGGGCCGTGGGATGGGCGTAGAACTCGCGACGGGCCGTGACGAAGTCGATCGCCTTCAACCCCTCCACCGGCCCGGCCGGCGTGGCGATCGTCACCCCCTCCAGCAACCACTTGGCGGTGCCGAAGCGCCGATGGGCCACCACCCGCCCTCCGTAGCGCGCGCGCATCGCATCCGCCAGGGCGATCGCATCCCCCTCCACCACAATGTCCACATCGACGATGGGGTGGTTCAGGATGAGATCGCGAACCAGGCCGCCTACGAAGTAGGCAATGAAGCCCATGGACTGCGCCGTCGCGCCGATCTCCCGCACGAGGGCCAGCCAGGAGGGTGGGAACGCCGCCTCCATCGCGGAGGCCACGCTGAGGCGCGGGCGAACCCGCAGGCGCTCCCCCCATAGCTTGATCAGATCGGTTCGGGTGACGATGCCCACCACCTCGCCATCCTCCACCACCGGGATCTGCCCCCAGCCGGTCTCGATCATCAGACGCTGCACCTTCTCCACCGGATCGGAGGGGAGGACGAAGATCTCGCCCTTCTCCATCACCCGCTCCACAGGCTGCCCCCCCAGGCCATGCTGGAGCGCCCGGTCGACGGCGCGACGGGTGAGCAGCCCGATGACCCGACCGCCCTGAACCACCGGGAAGCCTTCATGGCCGGTCCGCTGCATCTCCTTCGCCGCCTCGCTGATGGGGAGATCCGGGGGAAGAACACGAACGCCACGGGACATGATCTCCGCCACCGTCACGGCAGGTCGGATGTGGCGGGGCAGGATCCGCAGCAGCTCCTCCCGGACCTCCTCGAGGGAGCGATCCCGGATCACCGCGGCCGCTGCTCGCGCGTGGCCGCCGCCGCCGAAGTGAGCGGCCACGCCGCTGGCATCGATGTCATCCGTGGTGGTGCGGCAGACCATCTGGATGTGCCCGTCGAACTCCACCAGCACGAAGAGGGCGGAGGGTTCGAAAAGATCCCGGAGCCGATGGGCGACGGTGGAGACCTCCTCCATAAAACCATCCGCCCGGGCTGCGGCGATCACCACAGTGTGTCCTTCGATCTCCCGGGTCTCCGCCGACTCCACCAGGCGATCATACAGGCGACGCTGGGCCTCCGTCATCGGGTGATGGAGGAACTCGCCCAGAACCGCCAGATCTGCCCCGCGCTCGATCAGCCAGGCGGCCGCCCGCAGGTCGCGAGGGGTGGTCGATGGATAGGTCAGAGAGCCTGTATCCTCGTAAATCCCCAGCAACATCAACGTAGCCTCCACCCACGTCAGGCCGATCCCCCGCTCGGCCAGCCCCTCCACCAGGACCGTGGTGGTGGCCCCGACCGGCTCGCCATGGTAAGTCCAGCCTGGAGGCAGATCCCGGGTCAGCGGATGGTGATCGATGATCTGCACCCGCGTCTGAGGCCCCGTTCCCCGCACGGTCGCCATCGTCTGCGCATCCACCAGGATGACCTGATCCACGGGGCGCCGGATCAGCTCGTCCGGGAGCATAAACGGCAGCTGATCCCCATATAGGTTGAGGAAGGCGCGCACATTCCGGTTCACCCGACGGGGGAGCACTGGGATCGCCCGCGGGTAGAGCTTGGCCGCCGCCAGCTGCGCGGCGACGGCGTCGAAATCCGCGTTCTCATGGGTCAGGATGAGGGTCAGGCCCTCCTCCATCCTGCTCTCCACTGGGAAGCTCAAGAAACCCCGGTCCCGAACTGGCGATCGCCCGCGTCCCCCAGGCCGGGCACGATGAAGCCGTGGGGGTTCAGGTGACTATCCACCGCCGCCACATAAACGGGGATCTCCGGATGAGCCTGAGCGAAGCGATCCAGCCCCTCCGGAGCAGCGATCAAACCCACGAAGACGATACGCGGCACCCCCCACCGCTTCAGGATATCCGCCGCGGCCACTGCTGATCCTCCGGTCGCCAGCATCGGATCCAGAATGAAGCACCATGTCACGGTGGGTTGGGGAGGCAATCGGTTGTAGTATGCGATCGGCTGGAGGGTGCGCTCATCCCGATAGATCCCGAGATGCCAGACCTGAGCCTCTGGGAACACCTGCAGGGCCCCCTCCACCATCCCGAGCCCGGCCCGCAGGATGGGGACCAGGCCAATGGTTCCTCGCAGGCGCTGCCCCCGAGCCTCCCCCATGGGGGTGATCACAGGGACCTCCTCTACCTCCAGATCCCGGGTAGCCTCATAGAACAAAAGGGGAGTGATCTCTCGCAGCAGCTCCCGAAACCGCTTGGGGCCTGTTCGCTGGTCCCGCAACTCGGTGAGCTTGTGCTGAACGACAGGGTGGCGCACGATCCGAACCTGGCTCATGGCCGAACTCCTGAGGGGAAGATGTGCCGCTCAGGAAACCCGGCGAGCCACCGAAGGCAGCCCGCCCCGTTCCCCGCATGGCCCTCACAGCGCTCATCGACACAGATAGGGCATCGGGTCCAGGATGTCCCCATACGGGCCGTTCCGCGCCCCCGCTTTCTTCAGCATCCAGTGGACAAACCCCCTGGATCCCGCCCGCCCCAGCGGCTGCCCGGGTTGCACCCGCTCCCCCACCTGAACTTCCAGGGTGCCTGGCATGAGGTGACCATAAATCGTAACGTAAAGGCCATCCGGCCTTTGATGCTGAATCCGAACCTGGGTCCCATAGGGATGATCCGGGCGCTCCGCAGCCATCACCACAATCCCTTCCGCAGCCGCATAAACCGGTTCGCCGGGCGGAGCCTGAAAGTCCACGCCCTCATGGCCGGGCAACCCCCACACCGCGAAGGAATCCGGATCAGCTCCGAAGGCACGATGGATCGCCGGCGGCTTCACTGGAGGCTGCAGCCAGCGTCCTGATGGATAGACGGGCAACTCCTCCAGAGCTCCCCGCAGGATCTCCAGGCCCTCCTTCGGGACCCAGCCCGTATGGGCGGCATCGGGAAAGGCCACCTGGATCCATTGTCCTCCCTCCGATCGCCCGAGGGCTTCCCGCTCCGCCCCTTCGGGGAGCTGGCCCAGGATCGGCGCCCCCGGATCCGGTTCCTGATGGACCGCCAGCGAAGCCCGGGCGCGAACCCGGGGAAGCTGCACCAGGAGGACCGGCACGGTCTCCGGGATCCCTGCGGTCACCCGGGTATACGCGGCGGCGATCCATGCGCGTTCCCGGCGTATCGGATCCAGGATGGCCCACCACACACCATCCGCGCTCTGTCCCACCACCTCCACCTCAACGCCCGCCTCCAGACGACCGATGATCGGGGCGGAGAACCCCGGCCCGCCCCGGACGTTCAGGCGATCCGTGGTGACGACCCGAAGCCCTCGGCCCAGCCGGGCACCATGAGCGGCACGGGCATCCAGGATCCTTTGCAGGCGCTCCGGCGTGGGGGCGAAGAGCACATCCAGGTGAATGGAAGGTCGACGCTGGCGAAGCTGGGCCGCCGTATGCCCCGGGCGTCCATCCGGAAGGACCAGCGACACGATCAGCGGCTCTCCGGGAAGCGTAAGCGCGATCTCCGGGTTCGTGGTGGGGATCACCCGGAACCGCTCGATGTAGAAGCGGGATGCTTCCATCCATCGCCAGTCGGCTCCTGCGGGCAGGAGCAACAGGTGCTGGAGCGCGCTCATCGCAACCCTTACGGAGAGATCCAGCCCGGAGATTTTGGCGGGCATGGGCCCTCTGGAACGGCCTCCCTGCCCATCGGATCCTTCCATCCTCCAGCCGGCTATCCGAAGCGTTCTCCTGACCCCAGGGATCGGCCCGGATGGTCGATGGCGGTCAAGGGCGGCCGGCGATGATGCCAGGGCGTGGCCTGCTCGTAGGCGTAAGCCACCCGAAGGATCTTCTCCTCGCCCAGCGCGGGCCCCAGGATCTGCAGGCCGATGGGAAGACCCTGGCTGTCGAAGCCGCAGGGAACGCTGATGCCGCAGATCCCGGCCAGATTCGCCGTGATGGTGAAGATATCCGCCAGATACATTTGAAGCGGATCGGATGTGCGCTCCCCAAGCCGGAAAGCGGTCGTCGGGGAGGTGGGACAGACCATGACGTCCACCCTCTCAAAGGCCTGCTCGAAATCCCGCCGGATCAGCGTGCGCACTTTCTGGGCTTTCAGATAATAGGCGTCATAGTAGCCCGCGGATAAGGCGTAAGTTCCCAGCATGATCCGCCGCTTGACCTCCGGTCCGAAGCCATATCCCCGGGTCAGGCGATAGGTATCCCAGATCGTTTCCCCCTGGATGCGGAGGCCGTATTTGACGCCGTCGTAACGGGCCAGGTTCGCGGAGGCCTCCGCCGGGGCGATCATGTAATACGTGGGCAGGGCATAAGCCGTATGCGGCAGGGAGACCTCAATGACCTCGGCTCCCAGCTCCGCCAGCACCTCGATCGCTTCTCGAACCGCCCCCTCCACCTCCGGCTGCATCCCGGGGATGAAATACTCGGGGGGAACGCCCACCCGCACACCCTTCAGATCGGGAATCAGCGCCCGGGTATAATCGGGGACCGGCGCGGGCCATGAAGTGGCATCCCGGGGATCGGGCCCGGCGATCCACTGCAACAGGATCGCCGCATCCCACACGTCTTTGGTGATCGGCCCGATCTGATCCAGGGAAGAGCCATAGGCCACCAGGCCGTAACGGGAAACCCGACCATAGGTCGGCTTCAACCCCACAACCCCGCATAGCGCGGCCGGCTGGCGAACCGAGCCGCCCGTGTCCGTGCCCAGGGCCCCCGCGCAAAGATCCGCCGCGACCGCCGCCGCGCTGCCCCCCGAGGAGCCCCCCGGCACTCGCTCCAGATCCCAGGGGTTGCGGGTCGGGCCGAAGGCGGAGTTCTCTGTGGAAGAACCCATCGCGAACTCATCGGTGTTCGTTTTCCCCAGGAACACCGCGCCGGCCTCTCGCAACCGGACGATGGCGGTAGCCTCATAAGGCGGAACGAAGTTCTCCAGGATGCGGGAGCCGCATGTGCAGCGCACACCCTGCACACAGATCACATCTTTAATGGCCAGGGGGATCCCGTTCAGCGGGGGGAGCGGCGTGGTCGGATCCCGTCGCCACGCCACCCACCGCTCGTCTGCCTCCCGGGCCTGGGCCAGCGCCAGATCCGGGGTCACCGTGAGATAGGCGTGCAGGATCGGATCCAGGGCCTCAATGCGCGTTAGGTAATCCTCGGTGACCTCTACGGCCGAGATCTCCCCCCGACGCAGATGCTCCAGAGTTTCATGGATCGTCCATGCGTGAGGAGCCATCCCCCCATCCTCCTCCAGTGATCATTGAATGGCTACCCGCTTCAACCCTTTTTCTCATTCCTCCAGAACCGGCTGCACCTGGAAACAGCCATCGGCCTGAGCGGGGGCGTTTTGAAGCAGCCATTCTCGCGGCATCGGCTCGCCCGGCTCATCGGGCCGGAAGACATTCCGGATCGGCAGGACTGTGGCAGTCGGAGGGATATCCGAAGTGTCGACTTCCTGAAGCTTTCGGAAATAGCCCAGGATGGCGGAGAGCTGCTCCGCATACAGGGATTTCTCCTCATCCGTCAAAGCCAGTTTGGCCAGCTCCGCGATGTGCTCGACTTCCTCACGGGAAAGGGCCATGGCGACCTCCTCGGGCATGGAGAGCTCCGCACGGAGCCCAACCGCGCGGCTCCTACCGAATTATAAGAGAGGGAATCCATCTGCGGGACAGCGAAGGAAACCCTTCAAAAATCCGCTCGGTCAGGAGCTCCACGGCAGGGCTCCTCCTAAGATTCTGGTGGCCAGGTCCTGATCGTAAAACAACACCGGGGATGCCCGAACGGAGCATCCCCGGCGCATCCGCGTTACCTTCCTCAGCGGTCAGAGGATTATCCTTCCTTCCCATCCTCCTCAGGCCCCAGATCAAGCAGGCCCAGCGGCAGGCGCGGCAGCTTCGGCTTTTCCTCCTCCCGCCCGAAGCGGATCACCTCGCCGGTATCCGTGATCGCCTCCACAGACACCGCCAGGGACTGGAGCTCCTTGACCAGCACTTTAAAGGAGGCCGGCAGTCCGGGCTCCTCGATCTTCTGGCCCTTGACGATGGCCTCATAGGTCTTGACGCGGCCCTGCACGTCGTCCGACTTGACGGTGAGCATCTCCTGGAGCGTGTAGGCCGCGCCGTAGGCCTCCAGGGCCCAGACCTCCATCTCGCCGAACCGCTGCCCGCCGAACTGCGCCTTGCCGCCCAGCGGCTGCTGGGTGATCAGCGAGTAAGGACCAGTGGACCGGGCGTGCACCTTGTCCTCCACCAGATGGGCCAGCTTCATCATGTAAATCACCCCGACGGTCACCGGCCGATCGAAGGGCTCGCCGGTCTTGCCGTCGTAGAGGATCATCTTCCCCAGGATCGGCATCGGCTGGCCCGTCTCCAGCATCACCTCTGTGGCCCGCTGGCGGACCTGCTCGTCGGGAATGTCTTGCGTATCCACCCCGAGGCGCTCCATCCACAGCCGCAGTCCCACCAGGATGGCCTTTTCATCCGCCTTCCGGCGCTCTTCCGGGGAGCGCGGATCATCCTCGAACACCAGGATCTCATCTGGATCGTAGCCCCGATCGCGGAGCCATTCCCGGAGGTTGCTGCGGCGAGCGTAGACCTCATCGGTGGCCAAGCGGTCCACATCGTAGCCCCGGTCGCCCAGGATCGCCGAGAGATAGAGCAAACGCGCCTCCGCATCATCCCGGAGCTCCGAGAGATCATAACCCTGGGCTTTCAGCCAGCCCCAGCACTGACGCCGGGCATCCTCCCAGGCCGTGTCGATCATCCAGGCCCGGGCCAGCTCCGCCTCGATCTCCTGCTCATCCGCCCCATCGAACACCGGGGTGATCGCCCGGAAGCCCAGCCGCGAGGCCGCCCAGCCCAGATGGGTCTCCAGAAGCTGGCCGATGTTCATCCGGCTGGGCACCCCCAGGGGGTTCAGGATGATATCCACCGGAGTGCCATCGGGCAGGAACGGCATATCCTCGATGGGCACGACCTTGGAGATCACACCCTTGTTCCCGTGACGGCCGGCCATCTTGTCGCCCTCGGTGATCTTCCGCCACTGGGCCACCGAAACCCGCACCACCGCGTTCACGCCGGCGGGGAGCTCCCGATACTCATCCCGAGTGAAGAGCTTCACATCGATCACCTTCCCGTGCTCGCCGTGCGGCATCCGCAACGAGGAATCCTTCACCTCATGGGCCTTCTCCCCAAAGATGGCCCGGAGCAGGCGTTCCTCCGGGGTGATCTCCCGCTCTCCCTTCGGCGTGACTTTGCCCACCAGGATATCCCCTGGGCCCACCAGCGCCCCAATGCGGACGATCCCGTTCTCATCCAGATCCCGGAGCTGCTCCTCGCCAACATTGGGGATGTCCCGCGTGATCTCCTCCGGGCCCAGCTTGGTTTCACGAGCCTCGGCTTCGTGTTTCTCAATATGAATGGAGGAATAAACATCCTCCTGCACCAGCCGCTCGCTGATCACAATCGCGTCCTCAAAAACCTGGCCCTCCCACGAAAGGAAGGCCACGATGAGGTTGCGGCCCAGAGCCAGCATCCCCTGATCCGTGCTGCTGGAGTCGGCGATGACCTGGCCCTTCTTCACCTTCTGGCCCTTGAAGACCAGGGGGCGCTGGTGGATGCAGGTGCTCTGGTTCGACCGCTGGAAGCGCCGCAACGGATAGCGATACAGGCGCCGGTTGGTGCCCCGGATCACGATCTCGTCGGCCGTGGCCTGGACGACCTCCCCATCGACCTCTGAGAGGAGGACGTGGCCGGAATCCCGGGCCGCCACCCGCTCCATCCCGGTCGCCACGATGGGGGCCTCGGGGCGCAGGAGCGGCACCGCCTGGCGTTGCATGTTGGAACCCATCAGGGCGCGGTTGGCATCATCATGCTCCAGGAAGGGGATCAGGGAAGCCGAGACCCCCACAATCTGCCGCGGAGCCACATCCATGTAGTCGATCCGCTCCGGGACCTCCATCATGAACTTCCCCATATGACGGGCAGGGACACGGGCCTGCTTGAAGTGCCCTTTCTCATCCAGCTCCACGCTCGCCTGGGCGATCACATACCGCTCTTCCTCGTCGGCCGTGAGATACACAATCTCCCGGGTCACAAAGGGCTGGACCCGGATCTCCTTCAGCGGCAGACGGGCGATCCGCTTCGCCAGGCCGGCGTCCACCTCCGTCCCGGCCGGCGCGATCACCTCCCCGGTCTCCGGATCCACCACATCCTCCCGCAGGATCCGGCCGATCAGGGCCTCCGGCTGGTTGGGCACGGCTCGCAGCACCTTCCGGTAGGGGGTTTCGATAAAGCCGAACTCATTCACCCGGCTGTAGATCGCCAGCCGGCCGATCAGACCGATATTCGGCCCCTCCGGCGTTTCAATCGGGCAGATCCGGCCGTAGTGGCTGAGGTGGACGTCCCGCACCTCAAAGCCAGCGCGCTCCCGCCGCAGACCACCTGGCCCCATCGCAGAAAGGGTGCGCTTGTGCGTGAGCTCCGAGAGAGGATTCGTCTGATCCATGAACTGGGAAAGCTGGCTCGAGCCGAAGAACTCCCGCAGCGCAGCCATCACCGGGCGGATATTAATCAGCTGCAGCGGGGTGACCGTGGCGGGATCGGCAATGCTCATGCGCTCCTGCACCACCCGTTCCATCCGGCGCAGTCCCACCCGCATCTTGGCCTGGATCAGCTCGCCCACCGTACGCACCCGCCGGTTGCCCAAATGGTCCATATCATCCGGCGGGCGCAGCCCGTTGTTGATGCGGATGAGCTCCTTGATGATGGCCACGATATCCTGCTTGGTGATCGTGCGATGGTGAATCGGAATGGAAAGCTCCAGACGCCGGTTCATCTTATACCGGCCGACCCGGTGCAGATCATACCGGTGCGGATCGAAAAGCTGGGCCGCAAGGAAAGAAGTGGCGTTCTCCAGCGTCGGTGGATCGCCCGGACGCATCCGACGGAAGAATTCGACGAGGGCTTCCTGAGCCAGCGTGCGACCTTCCCGGGGCTCCAGCCGGCCCTCCTGGTGGAGGGTGCTCAAAATGTAGGGATGATCCGGATGGGTGTCCACATCCTGAAACAGCTCCAGGAGCTCCTCGTCGGTTCCCTCCTTCAGGAGATCGCTGATCCCATCATCCAGCGCGGCCAGGGCGCGCAGGAAGAGGGTGACCGGCACCGTGCGACGACGATTGAAGCGAAGGATCAACAGGTCATTGCGCCGGGTCTCGAACTCCAGCCATACGCCCCGATCCGGGATCAGCTTGGCCATCGCCAGAGGGCGACCCAGCGTGGGATCCTCCTCCACATCAAAGTAGACGCCGGGCGAGCGGATCAGCTGGGAGACCACCACCCGCTCGGTGCCGTTATAGATGAACGTGCCGTTGCGGGTGATCCACGGGAGCTCCCCGAAGAAGACATCCTTTACCATGGGCTCCCGCCCGGCCACGATCAGCGCCACCTGAACCCACATCCCGCGGCCGTAGGTGAGGTCCCGCTCCAGACACTCCAGCTCCGTATATTTGGGCTCATCGAACCAGTAGCGCAGCTTCAGCTGCCGGGCCACCGGGTTGTTGCCCGGGAAATATAAACGCATCTGGCCGTTCACGCTCTCGATGGGAGAGATCTCATCAAAGAGCTCCTTGAGGCCCTCCTCGATAAACCACTGGAACGATCGATGCTGGATCTCGATCAGATTCGGCGGCTCCAGGATCTCCGGGATATGCGCGTAGCGCTTCTCACCGTTGATTCGAATCATCACAGATCGCCCCCTCCCGTTCAGGCTTGCATGCTCGGTTTAATCCAGACATCCGCTGCTGGGCCCCCATTCAGGAAGGCAGGATGGACCCAAAACCCCAAGAAGAAGCCCGCGGCACAACTTCGGATAGGATCGACGGGGCTGGACCTCCATGCGGGAGATCGGATGGCCCCTGCCCTTCTCTTCCCCTTCAGACCCCAGGGAGGCAAGGTGCAGGCCAGAAGGAGCCTTATCGCCTCCCGGATGGGCATCGAACGGTGCAAGCCCTGAGCGCCATCGTGGTCCCAAAAGGTGGCTTTTGAACATCCGAGTGGGATCTGCAGTTCCGCCTCTGGGGATCCGATGGGAGATATCGGGATCTCCAGGAAAACGCCAGGAAAACGCAGGCCAATCTTCATACCCTCCCATGACTGGCCCTGAAAAGGCCAATCCCGCTCCCCGCGTGAAGCTTCCAGCGGTCTGCTGTGGGGTTTGCAAATCGCAAATCAACAATATAGCAACAAACCCAGTTTATGTCAAATCCGATCGCTTCCCGTTCCTCGATGTATGTGGCCCCCCAGGCCACAGAGGAGGAGGAAGTTAGGAAAAGATCCCCAGGGCCGAACCGGCCCCGGAAGCCCTTGGGAGGAAAGACGCTTATGAGGCACGGATCATGAACTCCGAACGACGCTCCCACAACGCCTGAAGCTCCTGAAGCTGGCTCTCCAGCGGGCGCAGGGCGGCAGCCAGATCGCCCCCGCCACGGATCGTCTGACCCAGCGCATCGACGCTTCCCTGCAGCTCCTCGATCTTCTGCAAAAGGTCCGCATCGAAGCGATAAAGGGCCTCCAGCTCCGCTTCCCCGATGCGGACGGCATCGAAGAAACCCGCGTAACCATATCGCGCCACCCCTACCTGATCGGCCAGCGTCTGGAGCTGGCGCACGATACGATCGATCTCATCCACGCGCGCGAGATCCCGCTCGGAAAGCTCCCGCTGGAGCCCCAGGAGGCGATCGGCCAGCTCCCGAAGCCGCCGACGGATGGTTTCCCGGAGGATCCGATCCGCATCCCGCCGTTGCTCCTTCTCTTTGTATCCCGCATAACCAGGCAGGAGTCGGAGCCAGCGCTCCAGAGCGGGGCGATTCGCTTTCACACGCTCCAGAATCTCATCCATGAGGACCTCCCTCTTCCCCAAGGAGACAGGAAACCCGTTCCGTTCTCTTCCCCTGGACCCCTGTTAGATTCTGGATTCCATCATGAACGGCGGCCCTTTCCCTCCGCCAGCTCGACGATCTGGCGCAACAGGGTGACCAGTGTCACAGCGCTCTGGACCAGGGCGGCCGGGGATGGCCGTGCGCTTCCTCCGCGCTCCTGTCGGGCCCGCATATAAAGATAGGCCGCCAGGACCCCAAACAGAGCGCCCAGGGCTCCCCCCACCAGCAACCACTGTCCTTCGCGGCGCACGTTTCGCCCTCCTCCGGGATTCATGGCGATGTCGCCTCTTAATCATAGCTCAACTGCTCTGGCTTTATCTACTGAGGAATCTTCGAGGGATCGGGAGCCATCCCCTCATCACCGAGCGAAGCGTCCGCAACCGGGGAAAGAATTCTTTCTGCCTCACGGGGGAGGGATCCGGCTCGCAAGTTGAGTTATGATAAAAACCTGGAGGCCCGCATGGCGTCGAGCCCTCGGATCTTCTCCCTCCCCGGGGGCTCGGTCCGGGGGAGCCATCCCATCCCAGGGAGGAAACCATGCCGTTCGCAACGATCAACGGCATTCGCCTCGTCTATGACGTCCGCGGCCAGGGGATCCCGGTGCTCTGGATCCACGGCTTTCCCCTGGGGCGCTGGCTCTGGGACCCGCAGGTCCATGCCCTGGCCGATATCGCCCGCTCGATCGCCGTGGATTTGCGGGGATTCGGGGGCAGCAGCGCGCCGGAAGGTCCCTACACCATGGAAACCTACGCGGCCGACCTGCAGGGATTGTTGGATACGCTGGGGATCGATCGGGTGGTGCTGGCCGGGCTTTCGATGGGCGGCTATGTCGCCTTCGCCTTCTATGCGGCTTATCCGGAACGGGTCCGGGCCCTGATCCTGGCCGACACCCGGCACCAGGCCGACACCCCGGAGGCCCGGGCGAACCGATACGCGCTGATTGAACGAATCCGGGCCGAGGGGACACCCGCCGCGGTGGAGGCGTTCCTTCCTCGCCTGTTCGGCGCCACCACGCAACGCGAGCGGCCGGAGCTGGTGGAAACCCTTCGACGCAAGATGCTCACGAACCCCGCCGCCGGGCTCATCGGCGCGCTCCAGGCGATGGCCGAACGGCCGGACCGCACGGAGCTCCTTCCCTCCATTCAGGCGCCGGCGCTGGTGATCGTCGGCGAGGAGGATGCGGTAACCCCGCCGGATCTCGCCCGCCAGATGGCGGAAGGGATCCCCCGTGCCCGGCTGGTGGTGATCCCGCGAGCTGGCCACCTGGCCAATGTGGAGGCTCCTGAGGCCTTCAACGAGGCGGTCCGCGGGTTCCTTCGGGAACTTGAGGTTTGAAGAGCCCAGGGAGGCGTGCAGGGGCAGGCCCCCGTTCCTGCCCCCCACGCGCCCATCGGGATGGGAAACCATGTCTACGGAAAAACGGGCGATCGCCACCGTGCAGCGAGCGGTCCGCGAGGCCGCTCATCGCTTTCAGCTCTTCGCCTCCGGGGAGCCGGTTGTGGTGGGCGTCTCCGGCGGGCCGGATTCCCTGTGCCTGCTGGATGTGCTGCGGGATCTGGCCCCAGAATTCGGGATCACGGTTCACGTCGCCCATCTCCACCACGGCCTGCGCGGGGCGGAAGCGGACGCCGATGCGGCCTTCGTGGCGGAGCTGGCCCGGGTCTGGGGGCTGCCCTGCACCGTTGAACGGATGGATGTCCACGCGCTGGCCGATCAGGAGGGTCTTTCCCTCGAGGAAGCAGCCCGCCAGGCCCGCTACACCTTCCTGGCCGAGGTCGCTGCCCGGGTGGGGAGCCACACCATCGCGGTCGCTCATCATGCGGATGATCAGGTGGAAACGGTGTTGATGCATCTTTTGCGGGGAAGCGGCCTGGCGGGCTTGCGGGGCATGCGCCCGCGCATGCCCCTCACGGAATACCATGGCCTGCTGCGCCGACCCCCGGAGGGGCTCTGGCTCGTGCGGCCCCTTCTGGGGATCTGGCGGCGGGAAATCGAAGCTTATCTTCAGGCCAAAGGGCTGACGCCCCGTTTCGACCGATCGAACCTGGATCTCACCTTTTTCCGCAATCGGCTGCGCCACGAGGTCCTTCCCTTCCTGGAGCGTCTGAACCCCCGGTTGCGGGAAACCTGGTGGCGGATGGCCGAGGCCCTCGCGGCGGATTATGAGTTCCTGGAGCAGACCCTTCGTCAGGTCTGGCCCACCGTCGTCGTCAGCGAAGAGCCGGAGCGCATCGTCTTCGACCTCGCCCGCTGGCGGGGCCTCCCTCTGAGCCTCCGGCGCATGGCCTTGCGGGAAGCCGCCTTCCGTCTGGCCCGCCGCCTGCGGGACCTGGGATTCGAACATGTGGAGGAAGCGATCCGGATGGCTGAGGAAGGGAGGACAGGGAGCATGCTGACCTGGCCCGAAGATCTGCGGGTGGTGGTGGCCTATGGGAATCTGATGATCGCCCGCGAAGGCGCCGTCTGGCCGGATCCGGACCTTCCCCTGCTGACCGCCCCCTTGCCGCTGCGCCCTGGAGAGACCCCATGGCCCGATGGCCGGTGGGTGGCGATCTGGGAGGAAATCTCCGCCTGGGATCCCGTCCGGCTGCAGCATGCGGATCCATGGACCCTTTACCTGGACGCAGAGCGCGCGGGGACCCACCTGGCTTTCCGGGGTCGTCGTCCGGGCGATCGTTTTCACCCGGCCGGGATGCCCGGCCCCGTGCGCCTGAAGACGTTCCTGATCAATCAAAAGATCCCCCAGGCCTGGCGCGAGCGGTGGCCGCTGCTGGTCAACGAGCGGGATGAGATCCTGTGGGTCGCTGGCGTGCGGCCCGCGGCGTTTATCCGGCCTGGCCCCGATACCCGGCGGGTATGGCGCATCGCCATCCGGCGGGCGACCGGGAATGACCGCCGGTCGCCCCTCTGATGAGAGATTGGCCCTCACCTGCAAAGGCGCTGCTGAAAGATCCTCCTGACAGAGCGTCAGATCAGTGCCCGGAGCAGTCCTGCCCCCGCTCCCGCCAGCACGACCCATGTGGCGTTGATCGGGAAACGGGCGAGGATCGCCAGGCTGAGCAACCCGATCCCTACGGTCAGAGGATCCACCAGGGAAGCCGGCGCGAGCTGGACCAGGACCCCCGCCATCAGCCCAAGGGAAGCCGCGTTCACGCCGTCCAGGAAGGCGCTGACTGCCGGAGAGCGCCGCATCCGGGGGATCAGCGGGCCAGTTAATGCAACGAATACAAAGGACGGCAGGAAGATCCCGAGCGTCGCCAGCAGGGCCCCCGGGACCCCGGCCAGGAGGTAGCCGATAAAGGTGGCGGTGGTGAGAACCGGCCCCGGGGTGACCTGGCCGATCGCTACCGCGTCCAGCAACTGGGCCTCCGTCAGCCAGCCCAGACGGGCTACAAAATCCGCCCGCAGAAAGGCCACCAGCACATAACCGCTTCCATACAGGATGGCGCCGATCTTCAGGAAAAGCAGAAACATTAAGGGAAGGCTGAAGGGAGCCGGAAAGGTGGAGAAAACCAGCATGGGCCATCCCGCTATGCCTGTTAGGGGAATGTGGAACCGCAACCTTCGACGGGCGAGCATCATGAATACGCCCGCCATCACCAGGAGGAGCAGCTCATGGACGCCCCACAGATAAAGCCCGAAAACCGCCAGGCCAGTGAGCGCCAGAGGGAAGCTCCGCACCGTCCGACGCCCCAGGTCCCACAGCGCCTGGGCGATCAGGGCCAGCACCACCGGCTTCACCCCGTAAAGGATCCCCGCCAGGGCCGGCGTGGTTCGAAAATGGACATAGAGAGCGGCCAGGGCCATCACGAGGATCATCGCTGGCGCGATGAACGCCACGCCCCCCAGAACCAGCCCTGCCCATCCGGCCCGCACAAAGCCCAGATGAATCGCCATCTCGGTCGAGTTGGGCCCTGGGATTAAATAGGTGGCGCTCAGGAGATCCAGGAACTGCTCCTCCGTCACCCACCGTCGGCGGCGGACCAGCTCGCGGTGCATCAGAGCGATATGCGCCGCCGGCCCGCCGAAGGCGGTGAAGCCCAGCCCTAGGAAAAATTTCAACACCTCCAGCGCGGAGCCCGAATGCGCCCGCTTTTCAGAGCCCGCCATCCCGGATACTCCCCACAAGCGGATAACGGGAGAACGCCCTACCTGGATCCTGGAGGGCGATACAGCCACCTTGAGCTCTCTGACTCCAGCTGCCAGATCCCGCCATCCGGCGCCTCCATGAACAAAACATTGGAACGTATCCGCGCGGTGGCCTGAATCCGCGTGGTGAACCCATGTTCCGGCCGGAGCGCCCATCCCAGACGGGCCTGGACCTCGGGGTCGCTCCGCCAGACAAGCCCGAATCCCCGAACCGGCTGAAAACGCCCAGGAGGTGGCGTCAGCGCGGGATCGGATTCCGGCATCCCCTCCTCAAAGAGGTCCACAAACACCCGCCATCGATGGACCGGCTCGTCTTCAAAGAGAACGAAAATCTCATCGCGGGCTTGAATCCAGATCATATGCCCGCGCTCGAAAGGTTGATAAGCGGCGAAGGAGACCACGGGGGGGCCCGATGGACATTCCGCTGGAGGGTTCGCGAAGAACCATCCCGCCGGGCATTGTCGAAGGGGTAAACGAAGGCGGCGGGAGATCCGCGCGCCCGATGAATCGAACACAAGCAGCATATATTCCAGCGGCTGGCGCAGATCCCCAGGGGCCGTCAGGATCCGGGAGCCGGTGGGAGAAACCGGCACCCCCTGGGTCAACCGGCCATCCACAACCAGATACAGCCAGGCCTGAACGGCCCCTGCCGATTCCCAGGTGAGCGTAAACGTTTCCCCCGGCATAATGGCTTCCCGATCCGCACGAAAGAACCGGATGGCAAGATCCGAAGCCCCCGGCGAAGCGCCGGATGGCGGAGAAGCCATAGGCACGGCCGTCGCGGATGGAGGGGTGAGAGAAGGCCCGCCGGTGGGCTGGGGCGGAGAGGCCACCGGCATGGCCGTCCCGGATGGCGCAGGGATCTCGGATGGCTCGATCGCGGAGGGCAAAGGCTTCGTGGGGAAGGGCGCTGGAGCGGAAGACGCAGGGCTCACGCCCGGCGCCGGGCCTCGAAGGATGTTCGATCCACAAGCCGCCAGCCACACCAGCAAGACCCCGCCCGCAAGGGTCTTCCTAAAATATGTGCGTGGTCGCATGGAAACCTCCTGTATGGATCTCCAGAGATCTCACTCCCATCCCTCCCTCTCCTCTAAGCGGGCGAGATCCTGCAAGGCCTTCCGCTCCCGAATCAGGATGTAACCGCCCCGCTCCGTGCGGATCCATCCCATCCGGTTCCACCGGCTCAGGATCCGGATGGCCGTCTCCAGGGTGGTGCCGGCCATCCGGGCGATATCCTCCCGGGAAAGGGGGATGGTGATCCAGACGCCCTGGGGGTCCGGGCGCCCGGCCCGCTCGGCCAGGGTCAGCAGCGTATAGGCGATGCGGTTCTCCACTTTCTCCAGGATCAGGGCGCGGATCGACATCGCGCGCTCCAGGCGTTGGCCGAGCATCTGCAGCAGGCGGACGGCGACCCGCGGATACTGCTCGAGGAGCGCCAGGTAGGCCGACCGGGGGATGCGCAGGAGGGTAACCGGGGTGGCGGCCTGAGCGGTGGCCGGATTACGGCTCAGCAAGAGCGTCGCTCCCCCAAACACCTCGCCCGGCCCCAGGAGCTCCAGGATCACCTCCTTCCCCGGGGATGCATGCCGGAGCATGCGCACCCGTCCCTCCGCCACGATCCAGACGGCATCCGCCTCATCGCCCTGATGGAAAATGTAATGCTCCGCTGGGAAGGAGAGAAGCTCCACCCAGTGGCCGATCTCGTGATAGGCCTCCTCGTCCAGACCGCTGAACAGAGGAACCGATCGGAGCGTCTGCAGCAACGTGCGCATCGCCCAGTCCCTTACTGGATCTCCCTCAGGGGTTATACCGCTGGTCAGGTAGAATTAAAACTGCCATGCTCCGGTTTCGATTTTCGCCGGACTCCGGCCACAGCCCAAACCTCGGAAACGAGGAGGCAAGGATTGTCCGCTTCGAATCCATTGCGACCCACCGGAAGGAGCTCGGAAGAGATCCGGCTGGCGCTCCCCAGCAAAGGGCGTCTGGAGGAGCCCACCCTGGCTTTCCTGGCCGCCTGCGGCCTCGCGGTGGAGAAGGCCAACCCCCGGCAGTATGTGGCCCGCATCCCGGCGTTGCCCGGGGTCACCGTGCTCTTCCAGCGAGCGGGGGATATCCCGCTGAGCGTGCGAGACGGGGGGGTGGATTTCGGCATCACCGGCTACGACGTGGTGATGGAACGGCTGGACCATGACCCGCGGGTGCTGATCCTGCATGAGGCGCTCAATTACGGCCATTGCGATCTCGTCCTGGCAGTCCCAGAAGCCTGGCCGATTGAGACGGTCGATGAGCTGGCCGCTCTGGCCCGATCCCGCGCCCAGGAAGGACACCCCCTCCGGATCGCCACCCGCTTCACCCATCTGGTGAGCCGCTTCCTGAAGGAACGCGGGATCGCCGAATTCCATCTGGTGGCCTCGGAGGGAACCCTGGAGGTGGCCCCGAGCATCGGCTATGCGGACCTCATCGCCGATCTGACCACGACGGGGACGACGCTGCACGACAACCGGTTGAAGCCACTGCGCGATGGAGTGATCCTCCACGCTCAGGCCTGCCTGATCGCCAACCGTGAGGCCCTGAAGGCCCGGCCGGAGGTCCTGGCGGTGGCCCGCCAGCTGGTGGAGTTCTTTGAAGCCCACCTGCGGGCAGAGGCTCACTACATGCTCTTCGCCAATATGCGGGGGGAATCCGCGGAGGCGATCGCCCGTCGCCTCTTCACCCAGACCGATCTGGGCGGCCTCCAGGGGCCTACCATCTCCCGCGTCTATGTCCGCGAGGAGGACCCCGGCTGGTTCGCCATCCATATCATTGTGCGCAAGGATCGCCTGAACGAGGCCATCCAGCAATTGCGGACCATCGGGGGCAGCGGGGTGGTGGTCGCCCCGGTGACCTATATTTTTGAGGAAGAGCCTCTCCGCTGGCAACGGGTGCTGGAGCAGCTATCGTAGAGGGCTTTGGCTGTGCGAGCGGATATCGGGCCGCTTCTCCTCGGGGAATTCGTCTCAGGAGGCGCTTCCGTGATCGAACGCTGGCTGCGCCCTGATCTTCGGGATCTATTCGGCTACAGCATGTCGGCATCGCCGGAGGATCTGGCCGCTGCCTATGGGGTATCACCGGATCGATTGATCCGGCTCCATGCCAATGAGAACGTCTACGGTCCCTCCCCGCGGGTATATGCCGCCCTGGCTCAAGGCGCGTGGCATCAGTATCCGGACCCGCGGGGGAGGGCCCTGCGCCGGGCGCTGGCGGAATATACCGGGCTCGGCCCGGAGTGGATCGCCCTGGGCAACGGCGCCGATGACGTCATCGACCTCCTGGCTCGCCTCCTGATCGGGCCCGGGCGCACCGCCCTGATCGTGGAGCCCACGTTCGAAATGTATGCCCTCTCTGTCCGCTGGCATGGCGGGAAGGTTCTCACGCTCCAGCGGGATGAGGCCTTCCGAATCCCGCTCGCAGAACTTCTCGAAGCCGTCCATCGCCATCGCCCCGCCGCGGTCTTCCTCGCTTCCCCCAACAACCCGGATGGCGCCCTGCTCCCTGAAGAGATCCTCCACGCCCTGCTCGCAGCGGATGTGATGGTCATTGTGGACGAAGCCTACTTCGAGTTCTCGGATCACACTTTTGCAGGCTGGCTTCCGGAACACCCCAATCTGGTCATTGTGCGAACCTTCAGCAAGTGGGCAGGGCTGGCCGCCCTCCGCCTGGGCTACGCGCTGATGCACCCGGAGCTGGTCCGGGCGTATGATGAGATTCGGCCGCCGTTCAATGTGAACCTGGCCGCCCAGCAGGCCGCCCTGGCATCGCTGGAGGATCGAGCGTATCTTATGGCGAACGTCGCGCGGCTGGTGGCGGAACGGGAGCGGCTTTACCGGGCGCTGCAGGAGTTCCCCTTCCTCCGGCCGCTCCCCAGCCGGACCAACTTCATCCTGTGCCGGGTGGTGAACCTGGACGCCCATCGCCTCTGGGAAGAGCTCCTGCGCCGCGGGATCCTGGTTCGCCGTTACACATCGCCGGAGCTGCGGAATTACCTCCGCATCTCCGTCGGGCGGCCGGAGCATACCGGGGCGCTGCTTCAGGCTCTAACGGAGATCGCCAGGGAGGTTCCCCATGGCCCCTCGTGAAGCTCGCCGTCAGCGGCGCACTGCGGAAACCGAGGCCGCGATCTTCCTGCGGCTGGACGGACATGGGGAGGCCCGGGTGGCGACCGGGATCGGTTTCCTGGACCACCTGCTCCACCATCTGGCGGTCCACGGGTTGTTCGATCTGGAGGTCCAGGCTCGAGGGGACCTGCATATCGACCCCCATCATACCGTGGAAGACGTCGCCATCGTGCTGGGGCAGGCTCTGGACGAGGCGCTGGGAGATCGAAGGGGGATCACGCGGATGGGGCATGCCTGGGTGCCTATGGATGAGGCCCTGGCCTTCGTGGCCGTGGATCTCTCGGGGCGGCCCTATGCCGTGCTGGACCTGCCCTTTAGCGGCCCGTCCATCGGCGCGATGCCTACCTCCCTGATCCCCCACTTTCTCGAAACCCTGGCGGTCCACGCCCGGATGAACCTGCATGCTCGATTGCTCTACGGACGGGACGATCACCATCGGGCGGAGGCGCTTTTCAAAGCCCTGGGTCGGGCCCTGGATATGGCGGTGCGCCTGGATCCCCGCCGACACGATGTTCCCTCCACGAAAGGAACCCTGGGTCCATAGAATAGATAAAGGGCCGGTCGGCTTCGCTGAAGGTCGCCGCCGAAGCGGCTCCTACCGGCAGCTTCTGCTCTCAGCCGGTCGGCGAAGGCCATCTACCGAACCCGAATAGAAAAGGGGGAGGGAGCCGCCCGGTCTTCCCGATTAGAACTCGACCCCACGAAGTATGGAGGGTCACATTGCGAGCCGATTTCTGGATGGAGAACATCCGCCAGGCCCTGGATACCTTAGCCTCAAACCGGCTGCGGGCCGCCCTGACGCTGCTGGGCATCCTGATCGGCGTCGCCGCAGTCATCGCCATGGTGGCCATCGGCCGGGGCGTGCAGCATTACATCAATGCCCAGTTCGCCGCCATCGGCACCAATCTCGTTTTCGTGATCCCCCGGGCAGCTGCCGAGGGGAATTCCGCTGGAGCTGCCCTCCGGGACGTCTCATCGCTGACCATGCGGGACGTCCGGGCTATTGAACAGGCGGTGCGAGGGCGAGCCGTCGCGGTGGTCCCGGTCATCCAGCGCTTCGGGCCGGTGGAAAGCGAAGGCCGCGAGGCGGTGACCGTCATCCTGGGCACCACCCCGGGCTATGCCCCGGCCCGCAACTGGCGCCCCCTTTATGGGAGCTTCCTGGAGGAAAGCCATATTCTGAACCGATCCCGGGTGATCGTGCTGGGCCTGACCCCGGCCCGTCGTCTTTTCCCCGATGTGCCCAACCCGATCGGGCGGACCGTCCGCATCAACGGCATCCCCTTCCGGGTGATCGGGGTGATGTCGGATAAAGGGGGAAGCGCCTTCGGCGATTACAACGATCTGGCCTTCATCCCGCTTCCCGTGGCCCAGGAAATGCTCTATGACGCGCGGGATCCGCGCACCGGCGAGCCGCTGGTGACCGGCATCATGCTCCAGGTCGCGCGAGCGGAATACACCGACGGGGTGGTTCGGGCGATCACGGAAACCCTGCGAGAACAGCATCGGATCCGCTTCCAGGACGAGGATGATTTCTCCGTCCTGACCCAGTTCGAGCTGGTCTCGATCTTCGGGCAGATCTCCAGCGTGCTGACCGTGTTCCTGGGGGCGTTAGGGGCCATTTCGCTGCTGGTGGGCGGCATCGGGATTATGAACATCATGCTGGTTTCCGTCACGGAGCGGACGCGGGAGATCGGCCTGCGAAAAGCCGTGGGCGCCCGGCGTCGGGACATCATGATTCAGTTCCTCGCCGAGGCCACGCTGATCACCCTGCTGGGAGGCGGGATGGGCACAGCGGTAGGGGTGGCCCTCGCCTCCCTGATCGGCATCCTCAGCCGGGGGGAAGTCCAGGCCGTCATCGGGGTGGACACGGTGCTCCTGGCGGTTGGGGTGAGCGCAGCCGTGGGGCTCTTCTTCGGTCTCTACCCGGCCTGGCGCGCCGCCCGGTTGGATCCCATCGTCGCGTTACGATACGAATGAAAAGTCGCCGTAGCGTCTGAAGAAAGCCTCCCGCGATATCCAGAATTGAACACGCTCCAGCTGATGGAGAGGTCGGTTCCGCAAGCTAACGGGGTTATATGCGCGAATCAATAGCCACACATAGAGGTCATCCATTCGATAACGCAGCCGCCGCCATCCCCGGGCTTCCTGCTCCAGCCGGATGAGATCAAACCCGAGCGCCTGGATCAGCCTTCGGGCAGGATCCACCATCGAGGTCTCTCCCCGCAGCGCCCGGGCCTGTCGAGCTTCGGGATGTTGCGCCATCCACCGGGCGACCAGCCGGAGCGAGGCCACCAGACGTCGATAAAACCGAAGGCTCCAGATCAGATCCGGCCCCTCCGGAGGCATCCGCGGGATCCGTTCGTTCCACAGATGCAATTCCACGATCGGATCCCCCCGTCGGATCCATGTCCCATCGGAGAGCTGGAGATCCCGATCGGAGAAGCCCAGCGCCACCCGAAGCAAGCATTGTGGGTCCTCCGTGAACTCCCGAACCCGATGAGCTCTCCGAAGGATGGGATCCAGCTGATGGACAAACGCTTCGATGATGGTCTGCATCGCTCAGCGCCCCCTCGCGATCAGGGCGACGCCCAGCACCACCAGCGCGGTCCCGATCCATTTCCAGATCCCGATCGGCTCCCGGAAAATCAGCCATGCCGTGAAGACCTGAATGCTGGCAAACCCCAATCCCATGGTGAGGCTCACTGCGATGTGAACAGGCAGCCAGCGGAGCAGAGCAGTATAGGTCAGCACGCTGAGAAACCCGGAGAGATTGCCCAGGATCTGCCATGCCAGAAAAGTCAGAGCGGTCGTGCTCTCCGCGGACCGCTTGAATCCGAAGTTCGCGATCACCACCAGGCCCTGATAGAGCAGAACCAGCAGAGGAATCCCGAGCGGATGGGGAGGGCGCGACATGGGCCACCTCAAGGCGGAACGAGTTGAGGGCCAGCAGTCAATGGGCTGCCGGTGGATCTTCGGGAAAGCCCGATCGCCGTCGCTGCCATTCCGCCAGGCGACGCAGGGCTTCCAGCCGCTCCCGATCCCCCAGACGAGCCCGCTCCACCGCCTCGTGGAGGATGCGGATGGAACGATCATACAGCGTGCGATCCACCGGGAACGGATAACGGTCCTTCCCACCGTGGGCGAACGCGAAACGCGCTGGATCCCGGAAGGAGAGGGGTGTCCCGTAGAGCAATTCCGCCAGAAGAGCGAGCGCGCGGATGGTTTTAGCGCCAACCTGGGGGAGTCCCAGAAGCTCCGAGAAGGAGGAGGGCTGAGCCTCATAGGTTTTGACGAAGATCGAGGCCAGATGGTCTGGGTGGATATCCTGAATCAGGATCTCATGGTGGGGTGGAAGGCGCAATCGCTGGAGACGCCTCAGCTCCTGGAGCAAGCGCCACGGCTTCTCGCGAGAGAGCTCCGCCACAGCCCGGCGGGCGGCCTCCGCCTCCGCGGCCACCATATTGAGGGGGCGCGTCTGTTCGTCACAGCAAACAGCGGCGTGGGGCTCATGGACAAAATCCGTCAGCGCCTCGCTCAGCCAGTGATAGCGGCGCGCGTAGCGGTTGTCCAGATTCATCCCCTGCTGGATGACCGCCCAGCGCCCCTCCCGATCGAAAACCATCACGTGATGATAAATCTGATAACCGTCCTGGAGCGCATGGTTATCCACCTTCGCTGCCATGCGGCTGGCGTAGATCAGAGCCGCCGGATCGGCATGGAGATAGCGGGAGGCAGCCTCGATCTCCTCGGGGGTTCGACGGGAGGCTTTCCCTTTCCCCCCGGCCACGAAGAGACCCAGATCCCGCCCTGTGTCTTTCAGGGCTTCCTTGAGGGCCCCGCAGACCACCGTGGTCACCCCGCTGGAGTGCCAGTCGTAGCCCAGGAGGCATCCGAAGGCCTGGAACCAGTAGGGATCGCTCAGGCGACGGAGCACCTCCGCCGTCCCGAATTCATCCACCAGGATGGTCACGATCTCCCGGGCCAGGGCGGTCATCCGCACGAACAGCCAGCGCGGGGCCCGGCCGGTATGCAGAGGCAGATCTGCGAAACCAGTGCGGGGCATCCGCTTCGCTCTCCGATCCAGCAAATGACGCGGAGATCCCGCGTTCGATCGCTTCGCAAATCCCCGGCGGCGGTGGAGTAACCGACGGAGCGGCTTACCTCACCACCCCGGAAAGAGGCCCACCTGAGCTCTTCGACAAAATTCTACCGGAACGGATCCCGGGATGCCAGCGCCAGCAGGATGATCCCTCATCCAAACAGACCGGCGGCCTCCGATCATCCCCTCTTCTGGGAACAGGTAGGCATGCCCATCTCATCTCTCGCAGATGGTTTGCGGAACCCATCCGGATTTGTTACAATATAAAACCTGGAAGTCAGCTTCCCAAATCCCACGATCCTGGCCAGGAGGAAGGCGCAGTGAGCCTTTCGAAGGAAGAGAAACAGCAGCTGATCGAGATGTTCCGACGCCACGAGGCCGATACGGGCTCTCCGGAGGTGCAGATCGCGATTTTAACTGAGCGGATCCATCGTCTGACCGAACATCTGAAGCAGCATAAGCATGATGAGCACTCCCGGGTGGGACTGCTCAAGCTGGTCGGTAAACGCCGGCGACAGCTGGAATATCTCGCCCGGGTGGATCCTCAGCGCTATCGCATGGTGCTGGAACGGCTGGGCCTGCGGAAGTGAAGCAGCCCTCCAGGCCACGGAGGGAAAGGACCCTTCTGGGCCTCAAAGGCAGCGAGGTAACCCGCTTGTTTCTCCGCCATGACCATGTCGGAGATCACGGGATTGGCTTCCTTTGTGTAGAGAGCCGCGCGGGGCGCCGAAGGTGCCCCGCGCGGCTTCCCAATCGGGGAAAGGGCCATACTGTCTTCTGGATGGAAGCCGAACGGCGCAAGCCTTAATCCTCTGTCCGAGGGAGTGAAACGAAACGTGAGGCGAGAAAAGCATGTTTTCAAAACTGTTGTAGGCGATAAAGAGATTACAATTGAAACCGGCTACTTCGCCTGGCAGGCCAATGGGGCTGTGATCGTCCGGATCGGAGACACGATGATCCTGGCCACGGCCACGATGGCGAAGGAGCCGCGGGAGGGCATCGATTTCTTCCCCCTGAGCGTGGATTTCGAGGAACGGCTCTACGCCGCCGGCCGGATCCCCGGCAGCTTCCAGCGCCGGGAAGGTAAGCCCTCCGAGAATGCCATCCTCACCGCCCGCCTGGTGGATCGACCCCTCCGCCCGTTGTTCCCGAAAGATCTCCGCAACGACGTCCAGATCATCCTGACCAGCCTCTCCGCCGATCCCGAATATCACCTGGATATCCCTTCCATTATCGCCGCCTCCGCTGCCCTGACCATCTCGGATATCCCATGGTCCGGGCCCATCGGCGCAGTCCGGGTGGGATACATCGATGGGCAGTTCGTGATCAACCCGACGGTCAGCCAGATGGAACACAGCCGGCTGGACCTGCGCCTCGCGGGGACAGCGGATGCGGTGATCATGGTGGAGGCGGGAGCGAACGAGATCCCGGAGGACCTGATGGTGGAGGCGATCCGGCTGGGCCATGAGGCCATGCAGCCGCTGATCGCCCTCCAGGAGGAGATGCGGACGGCGATCGGCAAGCCCAAGGCTCCCTACCGCTCCTTCACCATCTCTGAAGAGGTCCGCCAGGCGGTCCGCGCCCGCCTCGATCATCAGATCGCCGAAATCCTGGACACATACTTTGATAAAGACCGGAGGAACGAGGCGCTGGACGAGCTGGAGGAGGAAATCCTCCATGCGCTCTCGGAGTATGAGCAGGCCCAGGTAAAGGAAAGCTTCCACGAGGCGCTGCGGGAGGAGGTCCGCCGCCGGATCCTGGAGGAGGGCCGCCGGCCGGATGGGCGAGGGCCGAAGGACATCCGGCCGATCTGGTGCGAGGTCGATGTGGCGCCCCGCGCCCATGGCTCCGCCATCTTCACCCGCGGCGATACCCAGGTCCTCTCTGTCGCGACCCTGGCCACGCTGGCGGAGCAACAGGAGCTGGACACCCTCGCCCCGGAGGAGACCAAGCGCTATATCCATCACTACAACTTCCCGCCGTTCTCCACCGGCGAGGTTCGGGTGCTCCGCGGCGCCTCCCGGCGGGAGATCGGCCACGGGGCCCTGGCTGAACGGGCGCTGCTCCCGGTGATCCCGCCGGAAGACGAATTCCCCTATACCATCCGGGTGGTAAGCGAGGTTCTCTCCTCTAACGGCTCCACCTCCATGGCCAGCGTGTGCGGCTCCACCCTGGCCCTGATGGACGCCGGCGTGCCGATCCGCAAGCCGGTATCCGGCGTGGCCATGGGCCTGGTGACGGCGGATGAGACTTGGCAGAAATACGTGATCCTCACCGACATCCAGGGGATGGAAGACCACCTGGGCGATATGGACTTCAAAGTGGCCGGCACGGCGGATGGGATCACCGCCCTGCAGATGGATGTGAAGATCCGGGGGCTGCCTTACCACGTGCTGGCCGAGGCGCTGCACCAGGCCCGCGAGGCTCGCCTCTATATCCTGGAGAAGATGCTGGAGGTCCTGCCCGCGCCGCGGCCCGAGCTCAAGCCGCACGCCCCGCGGATCTTCACCGTCCACATCCCGGTGGAGAAAATCGGCGCCCTGATCGGCCCTGGCGGCAAGACCATCCGCAAGATCCAGGAGGAGACGAACACCCAGATCGATATCGAGGAGGATGGGACCGTTCATATCGCCGCCACCAGCCTGGCGGACGCCGAAAGCGCCCGTCTGAAGATCGAAGCCTACGCCGAGGAGCCTCAGGTGGGCAAGATCTACCTGGGGAAAGTCATCCGGATCACCGACTTCGGGGCCTTTGTGGAGATCCTGCCCGGTGAGGTGGGGATGGTTCACATCTCCCAGATCGCCGATCAGAAGGTGAACCGCATCGAGGACGTGGTGCGGGTGGGAGACCAGATCCTGGTGATGGTCACCCACATCGATGAGGACGGCAAAATCCGCCTCTCCCGCCAGGCGGTCCTGGAGGGGCTCTCGGTGGAAGAGGCGCAACAGCGAGACCGCCTGCTTTCCAGCAAGGCGGCGCCCAAAGGCAAAGGCAAGCCGGGTGAGGAACGCCCCCTGGCCGGCCGGGTGAAAATCGTGAAGCGGATATCCGGCGAGCGTTGAGCAGGGAGACAGGCCGTGGTCCTCCTTCGGAGGACTTTCAGGGCCGGGGCGGATGCCCCGGCCCTGACCTTTACATCGGGCGCACCTCGGTTTGAGCCCATTCCTCAAACAGCGTCACCAGGGCCGAGTGATCCAGCTCCCCATGCCCCCGCGTGACCATGGCCCCCAACCATTCGTGGATCAGGGCCGTGAGGGGAAGGCTGGCCCCGACCGCGCGGCCCAGCCCCAGGGCGATCCGAAGATCCTTGTGGTGCAGGCGGATCCGGAACCCCGGTCGGAAGTTTCGCTCCAGGATCCGCTGGCCGTGAACTTCCAGGACGCGGCTGCTGGCGAAGCCTCCGAGAAGTGCCTGACGCACCCTCGCCGGATCCACGCCCGCTTTGGCCGCCAGGGCCAGCGCCTCACTGACGGCGGCGATGGTGAGCGCTACTACGATCTGATTGGCCGCCTTGGTGACCTGGCCCGCGCCCGGGCCGCCCATATAGACGATATTCCGGCCCATCGCCTGGAGGATCGGAAGACAACGCTCGAAAGCCGATACCTCCCCCCCGACCATGATGGAAAGCGTCCCCTGGATCGCCCCGATCTCCCCTCCCGAGACCGGAGCGTCCAGCATGGCGATCCCCCGCTCCGCCGCCTGGGCGGCGAGGCGCCGCGCGGCGATCGGATCGATGGTGCTCATGTCGATCACGATCAGCCCGGGCCGTCCGCCCTCGAAGACCCCGTTGGGCCCGGCCAGCACCTGCTCCACATCCGGAGTATCGGGAAGCATCGTGATCACCACATCGCTGCGTTGCGCGACCTCTTTCGGGGAGCCCGCCGCCTCCGCCCCTTCCGCGGCCAGCTCTTCCACAGGCGCGCGGCTGCGGTTGTAAACCACCAGCGGGTATCCGGCCTTCATCAGGTTGCGGGCCATGGGCTTCCCCATCACGCCCAGGCCGATGAAACCGATGCGCTCCATGGCGGCCTCCGATCGGTGGAGATGGGATCCCCGCTCAACCCTGGGCTTTTCGAGCCGCATTCAGGGCGGCACTCACCCGTGTGGCGATCTCCTCCACATCCCAGCGTTCGCTCATGCTCCAGCGGAGCAGGGGCAGGCCCGCTGCCCGAAACAGCGCCTCCTTGCGGCGATCCCGTTCCCGCCGGGTGGGACTGTGATGCGTGCTGTCGTCCAGCTCGATCCCGCAGACCGGTTCCCAGGAGCGCGGATGCACCAGGAGGAAATCCACCTCGCCGTTCTCCAGCATGGTATACATCTCCCGGGGCAGATGTTCGATGCGGCGGAACACGCGATGAAGGGGAACCCTGGGGAGGATCACCCACCGATCGCCGACGGCCCGCTTCAGCGCCCAGTAGAAGGCAGCCTCGGCGTCCGAGAGCATCCGTCGGATCTGCAAGGAGCCCTCCCGGAGAGCCTCCGGTCTCTTCACAGCCCGAGCCGGCGTTCCCCTCTGGATAGAGGGATTCAACAGCCATACAACGGCGAGGACCAGGAGGAGGCCCAGCCCGCACGCCGCAGCGATCAGGATCCCTCCCAGCTGCTCCATGATCCGACTCCTTGCTGCGGTTTGCCCCGAGGGCTCCGAAGCGCGGATGCGACGATTTCGGCCAGAATTATAACAGAATAGAGCGTTGCTCCTGAGCTCTCTCCCCTAGCATACCGGAGGGAGGCTGGCGATGGGACGCAGGGGATGGTGGCTTGCGGGGATGGGCGTTGCCGCCCTGGGGTATATGGGCGTGCGAGGCCTTCGGGCGCTCCTCGGCTGGAGGCCGGACGCGGCCGAGGAGTTCCTCCGCTGGACCGGACCCACCGCCACCGGGATCGATGTGGGCTCCGGCCGGGTTGATCTTCCGATTTTCTACTACCGGGATGATAGCTTCCTGGGGATCTTCACCGCCGATCGGGAGGCGGTGCGGGCCTTGCTCCCTTCCGACCGCCTTCACCCGGTGATGACCCCCGGCGGCCGGGCGCTGGTGGGGATCGCCGCTTTCCATTACATCCACACCACCATCGGCCCGTATGGGGAGGTGGCCATCGCCCTCCTGTGCACCTATGGACGGCCCGCCCCGCCCGGGCTCCCGGTGCTCCTGGAAAGCCGCTTCCCGGGGTGGGGGGCTTTCATCCTCCATCTGCCGGTGACCACCCGCATCGCCCGGGACGCCGGGCGAGTGATCTATGGCTACGCCAAGTTCCTCGCCGACATGGACTTCGAGAAAACTCCGGCCTTCCAGCGGGTGCGCCTCAGCGAGGGCGACCGTCATATCCTCACCCTGACGGTCCGTTCCGGCGGGCCGGTGATCCGGGACCTGCGCCCGCTGGTGACCTTCAGCGTCCGCGACGGCGCGCTGATCCGCACCACCATCCCGGTCTACGCGGTCTACCAGCTGGGCCTGCGCCCGGGATCCGGCGCGCTGATCCTGGGCGATCACCCGGTGGCGGATCAGCTCCGGAGCCTGGATCTCTCCCCTGTGGCCGTCGCGACGAAGAACTACCTGGTCCGCTACGCCATCCTCCCCGCTGGGGAGGCCATCGACTCGGCGGCGCGGCCGCACGCGCCGTATCCGGGAGCGGATCGCCCCGTGGCCCGTCTCACGGTTCGCTATGGGGAAGCCGCCACGCCGGTGATCATCCATTCCCCTTCGGAAGATCCGGGAGGGCTCCGTGAGCGTTGAAGAAGAAGCGCAGCTCCTGGAGGTCGCGCTCCGCCGCTTCCTCCAGCGGCTGGAGGCCGAGGATCCGGAGGCGGATCCGGCGCGCCGAGAGGCCCTGCTGAAAGAGGCGGAGGCGATCGGTCTGCTTACGGATCCGGATCCCGAAGCACCGGGCTTCGCGACGGGCATCTGGGGGCGCTGGGTGTGGGCGGAACGCCTCGGCCTCTCCCTGCATGTGCTGGCTCGGCTGGGCGAGGCCTGTGCGGGGTTCGCCCTCGCCCTCCACGCCCAGGGGATCGCCTGCGCCGCCCTGGAGGGCGCTCGGGTCTTCCCCCGGGGCACTCGGCTGGCCCTGGGCGGACTGCTGACCGATGGGATCTCCCCGAGCCCCTTCGCCGGGGAGGAGGAGGATGGGCTGCGCCTCACCGGGCCGCATGACCATCTCCTTCTGGAAGGTCGCTCCTGGTTTCTGATCTCGGCCGGCCCTCCCCAGGGCCTCCTGCTCTTCGCCCGCGCCGCAGAGGATTCTTCCTGGGCGCTGATCGCCCTCCCCGCAGACCTCCCGGGGGTCCGACTCGAACCCCTTCCGGAGCGCCTGGGGCTTCGAGGGGCGTGGATGGGCCATCTGCACGCAGGCGGGGTTCTCATCGCTCGGGAGGGTGTCGCCCGGATCCTCGCTCGGGGGGAGGAAGCCCATCGGCGTCTGCGGCGGCTCCTTGCCCTGGACTGGCTGGGCCATGCGGCCATCGCCCTGGGCGTCGCCCGACGGTCCCTGGATCAAGCGCGGGCATATGCCCGGACCCGTTATCAGGGGGGACGCCGGATCATCGCCCATGGGCCGGTGCGCAGCCTGCTGGGGACGGCGGCCGCGGATGTGATGACCCTGGAGCTCCTGTTGAAGGCCCACGCGGAGCAGCCTCTGGCGGCGCTGTCCGAGGACGTCCTGGAACGCTGGGCCGCCATCGCCAAGCTGGCCATCGCCGAGCACGCCTGGCGGGCGGTCTCGAACAGCCTGCAGGTGATGGGGGGATACGGCTATATGGAGGACCACGGCTTGGCCGGGCGCCTGCGGGATGTCTCCACCCTGCGCGTGCTCCACGGGTCGCCCGACCGGATCCGGTTGCGTTACGCCGAGTGATCTTTTTTCTGAGGAACAGGAGGCGCGATGCATCCGGAGCTGCTCGATGCCATTCAGCGCCTGAAGCCCTTGGGGCGCTGGCTGTATGACCATTCCACGGAAACCATGTGGGAGCGGGACACGCGCACGCTGCCCCGGGATCTGCAGCGGCGTCGCCGGGCCTACCGGCGCTTCGCGGAGCAGTTCATTGCGCCCCTCGCCCGGGAGGCGGATCGAGATCCGGAAGGGGTGGATCTCGGGCCGCTGTATCGAGAGGCCGGCCGTCGGGGTTTCCTCTCCGAGGCCGCGCCGTGGCCCATCGGCACCATGCCCTGGCGGGCGATCTCCGGGCGGCATATCTTCCATTTCGCCTTGAAAGCGGAGGAGTTCTGCGCCGCCTGCGGGGGCATCGGGCTGGCGTTACTGTTCCACGACCTGGGGATGGCCCCGCTGTTGCTCTGCGGCGACCTGGGGGTCTGGCGCCGGTGGCTGTGGCCGATCTGCCGCGCCAACCGGCGCGGGGAGATCCGCTTGGTCGCTTATGCCATCACGGAGCCGGAGGCGGGCTCCGATGTGGAGGAGAGCGAGGGCGCCACCTCCGCCCGCTTCTGCACCGTTGCCCGCAAGGTTCGCGGGGGCTATGTGATCCAGGGCCAGAAGGTCTTCATCTCCGGCGGAAGCCGCGCGGACTACGTGGTGGTGTTCGCGGTGCTGGAGCGGGAGGACGGCCAGCCGCCGCGGGTGGATCGGGATTTCACCGCCTTCATCGTCGAGCGGGGACGGGAAGGGTTCCGGACCGGGCGACGGGAGCGCAAGCTGGGCCAGCGGGCCTGCGATGCCACCCAGTTGTTCTTCGACCAGGTGTTCGTCCCGGAGACCCATCGCATCGGGCCGGAGCGCTCGGGCTGGGCCCTGAACCGGAACGTCCTCAATTACTCGCGGGCGGTGGTGGGGGCCATCGCCCTGGGGATCGCCCGTGGGGCAGTGGAGGCCGCCACCCGCTTCGCCCGGGAAACCCGCCTGGGGAACCGCCCCCTGCTGGCGTATCCGGAGGTGCAGGTCGCCCTGGCCGAGCTGTGGGCCCTGACGATGGCGATGCGGGCGATGGTCTGGCAGAGCGCCCGGTATCGACGCCCCGTTCAGGGGATCGCCGCCGCCACCAAAGCCCTGTGCGCCGATCTCGGGGTTTACATCACCACCCGCGCGCTGGACCTGATGGGGGACTGGGGCTACATGCCAGCCTGGGGGGTGGAGAAGGCCCTGCGGGACGTTCGGCTGAACCCGATCTACGAAGGCACCAACCAGATCAACATGCTGGCCCTGGTGGAATCCTTTTGGGCCTCGGATCTGGCCGGCGTCCCTTACCCCCAGATCCCCTCTGAAGATCGCTCATTCGGCCGGAGCCTCTGATCAAGATTAGAATAAAGCGGAAGATCTTCCGGGGATGTGGCGCAACAATGCAACGAGCGGATGACTGGTTGCGGGAGGCTCAGGCCGAATGGCAGGCAGCCCAGGATCTGTTTCGAAACGGGCATTGGTCCTGGTGCTGTTTCACATGCCAGCAGGCGGCTGAGAAGGCCTTGAAGGCATTGGGGGAGCATTTCCGTCATCCTCTGTTCGGGCATAACCTGAATATATTACTGGACGCCCTGGCCGTTTACGCAGATATCCCTTCTGAGATTCGGGAGGCCTGCGCGCGCCTGAACCGCTTCTATATTCCCACCCGTTATCCGAACGCCTTCGACCGGGGCGCACCCGTCGATCAGTTCCTGGAATCGGACGCCCGGCAAGCCCTCCAGGATGCAGCGGAGGTGATTCGCTTTGCAGAATCTTCCATCCGGCCTTCCGGATCAGGAGCGCTTTGAGCGGACTGTTCAGCGGCTCCTCCGAGAGCGGGGAGAAGAGATCGAGTTCCTGGTTCTGTTCGGCTCCATCGCCCGGGGAGACTGGTCCTGGCGCAGCGATTATGATCTCCTCCTGGGCCTTCGGGGGGCAGATGGCCTGCGCCTGATCGATCGAATCCTCCACTTCACCCCGCTCCTTGAGGGGAACGTGGACCTCTTCCCATATAGCCGCCCGGAATGGGAGCGGATGTTCGAAGAACGCCATCCGCTGCTTCTGGAGGCTCTGGACCATGGCATCGTCCTCTGGGATCGCGGGGCCTTCGCCCGGATGCGATCGATCTTCCAACAATGGAAAGCCCGCGGGGAGGTGGAACGCCTGCCCTCCGGATGGCGGATCCGATGGCCCCGGGAGGGAGAATGAGACTACAGCGCTACTTGGGGGAACGGTTCAGCGCGATACGCGCCCATCGGGCGACCTGCGCCATCGCCTCCTCCAGCGAAGGCTGAGGCAGCACCTCGGCGGAGAGCCACCCCCGGTAGCCCGCCTCTCGAAGCGCCTTCAGGACAGACTCAAAATCCAGATGCCCCCACCCGGGCGCCCGGCGGTTGGAGTCCGCGATATGCACATGGAACAGCCGGTCCCCCGCGCGAGCGATGGCCCTCTCCAGGGAAGCTTCCTCTATGTTGGCGTGGAACGTGTCCAGCAGCACGCCCACCTGGGATCGCCCCACCCGCTCGATGAGGGAAAGCGCCTCCTCGACCGTGTTCAACAGGTCCGTTTCGTAGCGGTTTAAAGGCTCCAGCGCCAGTCGAACGGGGTAGGCGGCCCGGTCCGCCAGGCGGGCGATGGCTTCGCTCAGCCATTCGAGCGCCTGGGCCCGATCGACGCCAGCCATCAGGCGCCCGCGGATCAACCCGATGATCACCAGGCTTCCCCATTCCGCCGCCAGCTCCAGGTGGGCCTCCAGCCGGGCGAGGGCTGCCCGGCGCACGGCGGCATCCGGATGGGTGAGGGATAACCCTTCCTCGACCCACGCCTGACCGGTGCCGATGGCCGGGACCCGCAGTCCATAGCGTTCCAGGAGGGCCCGCAACGGTGAAGCCGGGACGGTCGCCGGATCCCGAACGGCCAGTTCCACCCCGGCGTATCCCAGCGCCCGCAGCTGCGCCAGGGTGGCCTCCAGCTCCTCGATGGCGGCAACGGCTTCAAAGCGGGTAGGTTGCCAGGAAAGCACAAACGCCAGCGGCCATCCCATCCCTTCAAACCCCTGCGTAAGCGTTGAATCCCCCGTCGATCGGCACCACCACCCCGGTCACAAAAGCGCTGGCCGGAGAAGCCAGCCAGATCACCGTGCCGATCAGATCCTCCGGATCCCCGAACCGACCCATGGGCGTATGATCCAGGATCGCCCGGCCTCGAGGGGTCAGGTTCCCATGCTCATCCAGGAGCAGATATCGATTCTGCTGGGTGAGGAAGAACCCCGGGGCAATGGCGTTCACCCGGATCTTTGGGGAGTATTCCTGGGCCAGATGCACCGCCAGCCACTGGGTGAAATTGCTCACTGCCGCCTTGGCCGCGGCATACCCCACCACACGGGTCAGAGGGCGGAAGGCCGCCATGGAGGAGACGTTAATAATGACCCCCTCGCCCGCCTCGACCATCTGTCGGGCGAAAACCTGGCTGGGGAGGATCGCCCCGCCGAAAAGGTTGAGGGCCACCACTTTCTCCAGGGCCTCCAGGGGCAGATCGAAGAACGATCGTTCCGGCCCGACGGTGGCCTCCGGCATATTCCCCCCGGCCAGGTTGATCAGGATGCTCACCGGCCCCGCCTCCTGCCGGACCCGTTCCGCGACCGCCTCGATCTCCGCCCGGTTGAGCACATCCATCCGGTAGCCGCAAGCCTCCAGGCCCTCCGCCTGCAACTCCGCCAGGCGGCCCTCCAGAGGATGGATATCGGTGAGCACCAGGCGGGCCCCCGCCCGGCCCAGGCCGCGAGCGATCGCGCCGGCCAGAACCCCAGCACCCCCCGTCAGCAAGGCGACTTTCCCCTTCAGGGAAAACAAGGTTTCCAGATAGCTCATCAGGTTCCTCCTGAACGCCTCGCCTTCGGAAATTGGAAAGAAGAGAGCTCCCTTCCCCGTCCATGAGATACTTTCTCAATCCAGCCACTCCGTATGGAAAACGCCGGGCCGATCGATCCGCTCGTAGGTATGGGCCCCGAAGGCATCCCGCTGGGCCTGGATGAGGTTGGCCGGCAACCGGGAACGGCGCATGGAGAGCACATAATCCACGGCCGTGCTCAGCGCGGGCATCGGGATCCCCGCCTCGAAAGCCCAGCGCAAGATCCGCCCGGCCGCCGGCAGGCGCTGCTGCAGCTCGGCCCGGAAGCGCGCGCTGAACAGAAGATGCGGATCCTCCGGGTCCTCCCGCACGATCTCCCGAAGGAACCCCAGCCAGCGGGCGCGGATGATACAGCCGGCCCGCCAGATCCGCAGGACCTCCGCTCGATCCGTTCCATAGTGATAGACCTGAGAGGCTTCGCTTAGCAGCCAGAGCCCCTGAGAGAAAGCCGCAAGCAACACCAGATTCAGCGCCGCCTCCAGATCCGCCAGGATGCCTTCTGAGGAAGACCCGGGACGCGGATCCGGCCATGGGAACCCGGCCCCGATTCGCTCCCGATCCGCCTTGAAATGGGAGAGGGTCCGCGCGATCACCGCCGCGGTGAGGGTGGGAACGGGCACGCCCAGCTCCAGCGCGCTCTGGGCCGCCCACCGCCCTGTCCCTTTCTGCTCCGCGCGATCCATGATCCGCTCCACCAGTGGTTCCCCGCTCTCGGGATCCCGGTAGCGCAGGACGCGGGCGGCCAGCTCCGTGAGGAAGGCGTTTAACGTCCCCTCGTTCCAGCGCTCGAAGGTTTCCGCGATCGCTTCGACGGGCATCCCCATGGCCGTCTTCATAAAATCATAGGCCTCGGCGATGCCCTGCATGAAGGCGTATTCGATGGCGTTATGCACCATCTTCACGTAATGCCCGGCCCCGCCCCGACCCATATAGGCGCAGCAGGGGCCCTCCTCGCTCTGCGCGGCGATACCGATGAGCATCCCCTCGACCATGGCATAGGCTTCAGGGGACCCACCCGGCATGATCGAGGGGCCCAGCAAGGCCCCTTTCTCCCCCCCGCTGATCCCCACCCCCAGGAACCGGATCCCATGGGCGGCCAGCTCCTGCATGCGACGTTCGGTATCCGCGTAATGGGAGTTTCCGCCATCCATCACCAGATCCCCCGGCTCCAGGAGGGGAAGCAACGCCTCGATCATCTGATCCACCGCCGACCCGGCCTGGACCATCAGCAGGATCCGGCGGGGGCGTTCCAGGCACTGCACGAATTCCTGCAGGGTGTAGGCGGGGATGATCGGCTCGTCCCGCACGCGATCCCGCAGGAACGCCTCGGTCCGCTCCCGGGTCCGGTTGTAGACGCACACCCGGAATCCGTGCCGCGCGAAATTCAGGGCCAGGTTCTGGCCCATCACCGCCAGACCGACGATCCCGATCTCGCCACTGTTCCGCATGATCGTTTGCTCCGTGGGGGACAAATCTTGGTATTACACCGAATTTACGGACGCTCACCACATGGAGCAAGACTACCGGGAACCCCACCCATGAACGCTCCATCCGGCTGCCAAATATACGAGCAAACACCCACTTGCGCGTTTGGGCGCGAGCGGAACACAACCCGGGCCTCATCGGAGGTCCATGGCCTCCTGATGGCGGCGGAACGCCGCCTCCAGATCCTCCAGCAAAGCCTGAAAGCGCTCGAACTGCCGCTCATATGTGGGAACCCAATCCGCCACCGGTTCGTAGATCCGCACGGGCATCTCCCGGACCGCGGATCGCAGATCCGGGGCCGCGCCGATCGCGAACCGGGCCAGGGCAGCGCTTCCTGTCAGAGCCGGCTCCAGAACCTCCGGGATCTCCACCGGGATCTGGAGCACGGAAGCCAGGATGCGCACCCAGAGGGCCGAACGGGTTCCCCCGCCGCCCGCCCGAAGCCGAAATGGGGGCAAACCGCTGGCCCGCAGCGCCTCCAGGATCAGCCGGAGGGCGAAGGCCACGCCTTCCATAGCGGCCCGGATGAGATGCCCCCGGCTGTGATGAGCCCGCAAGCCGAAGATCACCCCGGAGGCCAGATGGCTGATCCCTGGATACCGCTCGCCAGTTAAAAAGGGAAGAAACAGAAGCCCGGTCGGCCTCCCGACGGCCTCGGCCAGAGCATCCTGTTCCGCATACTCCAGGCCCAGCAATGCCTCCCGCAACCACCGCAGAACGCCTCCCGCGTTGTTAATGGCCCCGCCCGGAAACCAGCGACCTCCGGCCAGATAATACGTCTGCAGGCGCATCTGCGGAAAGCGATCCAGAATCGGGCGATCGGCGACCAGACGGATCATGGCCGTGGTCCCCAGGTTCATCGCCCCGACACCGGACGCCACAGCCCCCAGTCCCAGGCCCACTGCTCCCCCATCATAGACTCCCGCGATCACCTCCACGTCCGGGCGGAGGCCAAGCGCCCTGGCGGCTTCGGGGCGCAAGGGGCCGATCCGGGTTTCTGGAGGGACCACCTCCGGCAGGCGATCTTCCGTCAGCTCCACAAGGGAGAGGATCTCGGGATCCCATCGGAGAGTGTGCACATTCATCAGCTGCGTCGCGGTAGCCAGGGAGGGCTCCGTCAGGAACCTTCCCAGAAGACGGAAGAGGAGGAAATCTTTCGCCCCCACAAACCAGCGGGCCTGATGGAAGATCTCCGGCCGGCGAACCCGAAGCCATTCCAGCTTGGCCAGCGGATATTGAAAGAGGGGCGGGCACCCGGTCCGCTGGTAGATCCTTCCGATATCCATACGGGCCAGCAACCCCGGGAACGTCTCCTGGGGCCGGGTGTCCAGGAGGGTCATCATCCCCATCAAGGGGCGACCCGCCGCATCGACCGGCATCAGGCCGAGCTGATAAGCGGAAAGGACCAGCCACCGGATCTCATCCGAGGCCTCTCCAGCGGCCTCCCGCACGGCCTCCACCCATTGATCCCACAGGATCTCCGGGTCATGCTCTGCCCGTCCGGTCTCGTCCCGGATCAGCGGGAGCTCCCGGACGACCACCTGATGGAGCTGCCCATCCCATCCGAAGCGCCCGGCCTTGAGATGGGTGGTGCCGATATCCACCGCGAGAATCTGGGCCATATCTGCGGTTCCCTCATGACTCCGGGGGGATTACTTCTGAAACGCCCGGGCGCGGGGAAGGACTTCGGGGTTTACCACTTCCTCCGGGATCTCCCCTCGCAGCACCCGCTCCACATCGGCGATCACCTTCTCCCCCATACGCCGGAGCGTCTCGTGGGTATAAGCGGCGATGTGGGGGACGATCAGCACATTGGGGAAACGGAGAAGGGGATGATCCGGGCCGATGGGTTCCCCTTCCACCACATCCAGGGCGGCCCCGGCCACGCGCCCGGATTCCAGGGCCGCCATCAGCGCGGTCTCATCGATGAGCTCCCCCCGCGCCGTGTTCACCAGGATCACCCCCGGCTTCATCGCTGCGAAGGCCTCGTGGGAGAGCATATGGAAGTTTTCCTCGGTGAGGTCCGCATGCAGCGAGATGATGTCGGCCTCCCGGAGCAGTTCCTCCAGAGCCACAGGCTCTGCCCCCGCCTCTCGAATCGCTTCGGAGGGCACGCCGGGATCGAAGGCCAGAACCCGGGCGTGGAAGCCCCGCGCCAGGATCTCCCCTACCCGGCTTCCGATGTTCCCGAAGCCGATGAGCCCTACGGTCTTGCCCCGAAGCTCCCATCCGACAAAGGCCGCCCGCTCGGCCCAGCGTCCCTCCCGCACGGCGGCGGCGGCCTCCGGGATCCGACGGAGGACGGCGAGCAGCAGGGCGATCGTCAGCTCCGCCACAGCGTCCCGCTCCATCCAGGGGGTGACCCGGGTCACCAGCACTCCGTGGGCGGTTGCGGAAGGAAGGTGGATGTTATCCACCCCGATGCCGTGGCGAGCGATCAGCCAGGTCTCATCCTTGTGGGCGAAGAACTCAGGGCCGAACCGTGGGGTGACGCTCACGATGAGGATCTGGAAGCCGCGGAGCCCCGCCGCCAGGGACCGGCCGTCGATCTGCGAGGGGAAGTCCAGCCGATGAACCTCTCCCATGGCGGCCAGGCGCTCCAGGTGTTCCGGGAAGTGTCGACCGAAGCTGCTGGAGTTCACGACGGCGATGCGCGGTCGCACCGCGGGCGCTCTCCTCACAGAGGATGGGAAGGTCTCGTGTCTTCTGCCGATGCGCACCCGGGCGAGGGCAGGCGATAAAACGCTCCCTTGACCTCCGGGCTATTTTAGCAGGGTTTCCAGATGGCGCTCCAGGTTCTCCCGGACGGCGGCATCGTGTTCCGCCTCGTGGCTTTCCAGGAGCTCCCGGATCGCCATCCCACGCTCGCGCAGCAATACGCCATAAGAGATATGGAAGAGCTGTCGCACCGCGCGATCGGCCAGCGCAGCTTCCGGATCGCCGGGAAGAGCGGTGGGGAGGTCCTCCGGCCGCAACGCGATCGGGTAATCCCGGCGGCTTTCCTCCAGATGCGCGCGGGCGATGGCGTAGAGCTCAGCGAAGAGCTCCGGGCGCACACGGGCAATGACCCGCACCGCCTGCAGCCATGTGGTCCCCGAGGTTTTCACATGGAAACATCCACCCGTCGCCTCCCGGAAGATGGAGAGGATACGGAACTTCTCGCTTCCGGAGTGGAGGCTCAAGCGATGGCCGCCGAAGGCCCGGGCCACCGCCGCATGCAGGGTCACGGCGCGGGCAAAGCGCGCCACGTCTCCTTCATAATCGACCGCCTTCTCGAAGATCCCCGGGAACCGGGGGGCCAGGCTCCAGAGAGCGGCTCCTCGCCGTTGCAGATACACGGCGATGAAGGCGTGGGCTTCCGGAGGGGTTTCCTCCTCCGTCTCGTCCACCGACACCTCCAGGTCGGCCTCGATCCCCTGATCGCGGAGGATCCCGGCCCAGCGAACCACGTCCTCGAGGGCCGGCGTATACCGGCAGGCCGCCTCATGCAGGGCAGATTCCTGGAGGATCCAGGAGCCCCTCGGCGTCTCGATCCGACGTCCGGCCAGCTCGGCAACCACGGATCGGGCACGGGCGGGGAGCTCCTCCCAGGGGTGGGGGCCCCGGGCCAGAGCCCGGCGGAGGTCGAAGGTGTAAAGAGAGTAACCGGCGGCGGCCGCCGCGTGGAGCTGCTCCTCCTCCTGCAGGTGATCGGCATCCGCTCCGAAAGGACCCGTGTAGCCGGCCTCCAGCACCCCCCATGCGGCATCCAGCAGGACGGACTGGAAATCCCGGCCGGTGCGGGCCAGCTCCCGGGGCGACTGCTGGGCCAGCACGGGGAAGACCGGGTATCGTCGCATGGCCGCGATCTGAGCAGCGGTCGCTATCCCCAGGCGATCCCCAGCCCCGAAGGACGCCGGCCGGTCGCAGCGCTGGGGGGTCAGCGACAGCACATGCCGAAGCGCGAGATAGTTCTCCCATATCCAGGGATAGAGATTCACCCGATAGCGGCCCACGGGGATCGGCTCAGGGAGCAGCGGGGCGACCAGGGGCGGAAATCCCACCTCGCTCGCCCACCCTACCGCCCTCCTCCCAGGACCGCGCGCGGCGAACACCCAGCCCCGTCCGGGGATCTCCCGAAGCGAGCCGGGCAGGAGACGAAATCCGCGCTCCCGCAGCGCGTCGCTGAGCATCTCTGCGCAGGGGTTCACCCATCCTCCATGCAACGATATTTCGATCCGCTCAGCGCAAGCCGCCTTCACATCGGATAATGCAGCTCATACAGGCTCCGCCAGCCGGGCTCGAAGGGCATCTTGAGGTAGGGCTCCAGCATCTCCCGTTCCCGCTCGGTCACCCCCTCCAGCGGCGGAAGCTTCCCCGGTGGGAAGGCCTCCAGGATGTCCCGCACCAGCTTCTCCAGGTAATTTAGCAGTTGCTCCACCCCCGGCTTCGCCTTCTCCGCGCTGGCCAGGGTTGCCTTCCCCACCACGCCCGGCTGGTAGGCCTTGACCTCGATCGGCCGCAGGCCCACCTGCGCATACCAGGCGATGGGTTTGCGCAGCAGATTCCCCGCCTTATCGATGTGCTCGCTGTCCGTGGGCAGGAAGCTGTAAGGCTCCGTGTCCACCGCATCCTCCATGCGAATGAACTCGGGGAACAGGGCCAGGCTCCAGCTGGTCTCCACCTCATCCCCGTGAATGAAATGGGTCTCGTAGGGGCCGCCCTCGGATTTCAGTTTGAAGTGATCAGGGATGGCGTGATACCAGTTGACGTTGACGATGATCGCCGGCACCTTGTAGATCTTGGCGAAACGGTGGATGGCGATAGGGATCACATATTCCTGCCCATGGCCGTTCAGGATGATCTGCTTGCGGAAGCCCGCGTTCCAGAACCCGGCGATGATCGCCGTCAGCATCCCGACGAACACATCCTCGGGCACCACGATGGTCCCCGGCATTCCCATGTGGTGATAAGGGTGGGAGCCGAACCACAACGGCTGGCTCACCGTGCACCCGGTGCGCAGGGCCACCTGTTCGGCCATCCGGGTGACCAAGAAGACGTCCTCCCCGTAGGGCGCGTGGGGGCCGTGGGCCTCCGTCGCGCCCACCGGGATGATGATCAGGTCGTTCTGCTTCAGGCGCTCCATGACCTGCTTGCCGGTCATGTTCTGGAAGTAAATCCCCGTTGGCCGATCCATATGGCCGCCTTCCGGCGGGATCTGCCACTTGCTCATCGCGAGAACCTCCGCCTGTTGGTGTTGGGATATCCGCCGCTGGTCTTCATTCAGGGGGGCAGGATGGCCGCCCCTCACCCGGGCACCATCATCACCTTCACCGCCTCTCCCCGGCGCAAATGCTCCAGCCCCTCCCCGAAGCGGGAGAGCGGCAGGCGGTGGGTGACCAGCGCCTCGGGATGGATCACCCCACGCTCCAGCATCTGGATGGCCAGAGGGAAAGTGTGGCGGCCGACATAGCTGCCCACCACCCGGATCTCCCGACGGGTAATGTCATACTGGGCGATCTCCGCCCGGGCCCGGGCGTTCATCCCGAAGAGGATCACCGTCCCCCCCGGCCGCACCAGGCGCAGGGCGGTCCCGATCAACGATCCCACCGCATCCACCACCACATCCGCCCCGATCCTGGTGACCTCCCGAACCAGCCCCTCCAGATCCTGCTCCCGGGGGTCCACCGCCCAATCCGCCCCCGCCCGCCGCGCGAACTCCCGGCGGAACGGCGCGACGTCCGCCGCGACCACGCTCGCGGCCCCGCCCGCCCGGAGGACCTGAATGAACAGCAGACCGACCGGCCCGCAACCCAGCACCACCGCATGCTCCCCCGGATGCAAACGGGCCTGAAGGGTTCCGCCTACCACCGTGGAAAGCACTTCGGTGAAGATTGCTCGCTCCAGGGGGACCTCCGGGGAGATCGGAAAGAGGGCCCGCGCGGGGGCCACCTCATAAGGGGCCAGGCCTCCGTCCAGGAAAATCCCCAGCGTGGTGAACCGTTCGCAATGGTTGAAGAGACCCCGCTGGCAGAAAGGGCAAACCCCGCAATACAGATTCGGCGCCACCGCCACCCGATCCCCCGGCCGCAGATGGGCCGCCGCCGGACCGACCTCCACGACCCGGCCGATCACCTCGTGGCCCAGGATCACCCCCGGGGTCGCGGGATGGCCCGGCGGCACCTCCAGGATGTGCAGATCGGTGCCGCAGATCCCGCAGGCCTCCACCTGAAGGAGGACGTCATCCGGGTTGCGCAGGGAAGGGACCGGCCGCTCCTCCAGCGCCCACCGTCCTTCTCCGAGGAACACCACCGCCGGCATCCGTTCGGCCATGCCGGTATCCTCCGATCAGGCGGTCGCGGCGGCCGCCGGCTCGGCTTCCGGCACCGCCCGCAGATCCGGCTTGATCGTGATCTTCGCGTCAATCCGCTGGCTCAGCCGCTCCACCGCTTCCACCGCCCGATCCAGGGGATAGCGGGCGGTGATGATGCGGGTCATATCGATCAACCCGGCGGCCATCATCCGGATCACGCTGGGGAAGATCGCATCGCCCGAATGGCCCTGGGAGCCGAAGATCTGCCCCCGTCGCACCTGCAGGACCTCCAGATAGAGCGGCACCCGTTCGGCGGCTCGACCGATGATCACGATCCGCCCGTTGATGGCCATGGCTTTCTCCATCTCTGGCAACGTCCGCAGGGGCGCCCCCGCCGCCTCCACCAGCACATCCGCCCCTTCCCCGCGGGTCACTTCCCGGATCGCCTCGCGGGGCGCCACCTCGCGGGGGTCGAAGGCCGCATCCGCGCCCATCCGCAGCGCCATCTCCCGCCGCGAAGGGCTCACGTCAAACGCGATCACCTTCCCGGCGCCCGCCGCCCGGGAGAGGGCGATCGCCGCCAGGCCGATGGGCCCTGCCCCGAAGACCGCCACATAGGCTCCGGGGCGGAACCCGCCCGCGCGGACGAAGATCCCGTTGTAGGCCACACTGGTCGGCTCCACCAGGGAACCCGCTTCGTAAGCCCTGTCGACATCTCCATAACGCTCGGCAATGGCGTCGATCTTCCAGCAGTATTTGGCCTGGACCGCCACATACTCGGCCATGGCTCCGGGCACCGTGAACCCCAGCTCCTCCAGGTTGGTGCAGTGGTTGAAGAAGCCGCTGCGGCACGGCGTGCACACCCCGCACCACAACATCTCTTCGGAAGTCACCATGTCCCCCGGCCGCAGATCCCGCACCTCCTTCCCCACCGCGACCACTTCCCCGGAGAACTCATGGCCTGGGATCACCGGGAACCTCACCAGGCCGGGATACAGGATGTAGCCCTCGGCATCGGTCTCATAGAAATGGAGATCCGACCCGCACACCCCACAGGCCTTCACGCGGATCACCACCTCCTCCGGGCCCGGCGTGGGGTCCGGGACCTCCTGGATGGAGAAACGAGGATACCGCCAGACGCTGGCCCCGGTGATCGCCTTGCCGGTCTCCCGCTCCCAGTCCGAGAGCGGATAACCCGGACGCGGGTCCCACTGGGCCTCCACCACCACGGCTTTCATGGCTTTCCCTCCTCAGGAAGGGTGATCCCGCCGGCGATGAGCTCGGCGACCATCTCCGGCGAGATATCCGTTTTGCGGAAATCCCCGATCTTGCGGCCATGGCTTAAGATGACCAGGCGATCCGCCACGGGATAGACGTGATAGATGTTATGGGTGATGAAGATCACCGAGAGGCCCCGCCGGCGGACCTCCTCCACATACCCCAGCACCTTGCGGGTCTCTTTGATCGAGAGGGCGGAAGTGGGTTCGTCGAGGATCAGCAAGCGCACGCCGAAGTGAAGGGCGCGGCCGATGGCGATCGATTGCCGTTCCCCGCCCGATAGCACGGAGACGGGCTCCCACACCGAACGGACCCGGATGCCGATCTCCTCCAGCACCCGGCGGGTGACCGCTTCCATCTCCCGCATATTCAGGAACGAGAAAGGCCCGACCCGCTGCACGGGCTCCCGGCCCAGGAAGAAATTCCGGGCGATGCTCATCATCTCCACCAGGGCCAGATCCTGGTAAACCGTCTCAATGCCCAGCGCCCGCGCCTCGCGAGGCGAGCGGAAGCGAACCGGACGGCCCTCGAAATAGATCTCGCCGGCATCCGGCGGATAGACCCCGGTGAGGATCTTGATCAGCGTGGATTTCCCGGCCCCGTTATCCCCCAGGAGGCCCACCACCTCCTGATAGCCCACCGCGAAATCCACCCCGGCCAGGGCCTCCACACCGTCGAACCGCTTGACGATCCCCCGCATCTCCACCAGCCAGCGTCCTTCGCTCATCAGCGCCCTCACCCCGATCGCCGGATCCGCAGATTGATGATCACCGCTCCGACCAGGACCAGCCCGATGAACGCCCGATACCAGTAGGCCGGCGCGCCCGCCAGCACCAGGCCGTTGCGGACCATCCCTACGATCAGCGCCCCGAGCACTGTGCCGATCACACTGCCATAGCCCCCCGTGAGCAGGGTCCCGCCCGTCACCGTGGCCGCGATGGCTTCCAACTCCACCCCCTCCCCCCGCAGGGGATCTACCGACCCGAAGCGGCTGAACTGGATGATGCCCGTCAGGCCCGCCAGAACCGCCGTCAGGATGAACCCGACCTGTTTCACCCTTGCCACCTCCACCCCCAGGGCCCGGGCCGCCTGGGGGTTGCCCCCCGAAGCGAAGATCGCGTTGCCGAAGGGCGTGCGGGTGAGCACCAGGGTGGCGATCAGGGCCACACCCAGGAACCAGAGGGCCGAGGCGTGGAAACCGCCGGGGAGCCGGCCGGAGAGGACAAACATCAGCAGGGATTGCTCTTCGTAGGCGATGGGGAACCCCCCGGTCACCGCCAGCAGCACCCCTCGCCAGAACATCATGGATCCCAGGGTGACGATGAACGAGGGCAGCCGGCCGCGGGTCACCACCCAGCCGTTCAGCGCGCCGATCGCCGCGGCCAGAGCCAGGGCCGCGAGAAACGCGAGGAGATGCGGGATCCCCGCCCGGGCCATCAATGCGAACACCATCGCCGAGACCCCCAGCACGGATCCCACCGAGAGATCGAACTCCCCGGCGATCATCAACAGCGTGACGCCCACCGCCACCAGCCCCAGCTCGGCGGCGATGGTCATAATCCCGGCCAGGGAGCCCAGGGTGAGGAAGTGAGGGGCCACAATGGCAAAGCCGAAAAAGACCGCGAGGAAACCGGCCAGCGCCCCCACCTCCGGGTATCGCCGCAGCTCCGCCAGCGTAATCCCTCGCGCCCACAGACGGGTCCGCGCCTGCCCGCGCGCCTCAACGGCTTGTGGGTCCATTGCGGAAGCGCTCCGCCATCCTTTCATTCGGATCTGCGCCATCAGGCCCCGATCGGGAAGACCGGAGGCCTCCCCTCGTTCCCTATCCTCTCCTCATTCCTCGCCCTTCCGGCCACAGAGGGAAAGCCGGAAACATCCATGCGGGCCGGGCCGGCGTCCGAAGGCGATCGGCCCGGCCCACTAAGCCGTTCGAGAGGTCCGACAGATGCGCGCTTCGCCCCACGCCCAGGACCGGGGTTTAACGGATGCCCTGCTTGATCAGCGCCTCCACCAGGCTCACATTGTCCTTATCCACAAAGCCCGGCCCGGTCAGCACGTCGTTGGCCGGGCGCAGCCCGTATTTCTTGTAAAGATAGAGCCAGGTGATGGCCATGTAGCCCTGCAGGTATTGCTGCTGATCGATGGCGAACAACGTCACCCCCTCCTTGATCGCCGACAGCGTCCCGGGGTGCAGATCAAACGTTCCGTGGAGCACCTTGCCGACCAGGTTGTTTTCCTTCAGGAACTTCACCGCCGGGTCCGTGCCCAGGGGGCCGAGGGTGAGGAGGGCATCCGTATCCGGGTTGCGGGTGAAGTAAGCCTTCAGGGCCTCCACCGCCTTGGTGGGATCCGTGCCGATATCCAGCTTCTCCACCGGCACGTTCTTCCCTTTCATCCCATCCAGGAAGCCCTGGCAGCGGGCCTCCAGGCCCACGTGGCCGACCTCATGAATGGCGCAAACGGCCCGCTTGGGTGTGCGCACAGCCAGCATCCGCTGGGCCGCCCGGAGCCCCCCTAGATACTCATCCATGCCGATGTAGAACATATAGGGGATGCGCTCGCCCTCCGGGCGCGGATCCGCGACATTGATGGCCACCACCGGGATGCCCTGCTGGATCGCCCGGCGCAGCGGCTCATCCAGGGCCTTGGGGTCCGTGATCGTCACCGCCAGTCCGTCCGGCTTGGCGGCGATGGCGCTGTTGAGGAGGTTCACCAGTTCCTGAACGGAGAACTTCTCCGGTCCGAAGTATTTGGCCTCCACCGGGTAGACCTTGGCGGCGTCGTTCATCCCTTTGATCACTACCCCCCAGAAGGGATCCGCGGGGCCCCCATGGGAGACGATATAGAACGTGAACTCTTTCTTCGGAGGGGTGGCGGCGGGCGTGGCCGGAGCACAAGCGCCCAGCAACAGACCCAGAATCAGGAAGAGAGGGATCCATCGGCGGACGACGCGAATCATGGCAACCTCCTTTCAGCCAGAAGATGGGGGGCGATCGGAACAGCGCTTTCCAGGGGCGGGCCGCAGGAGGCGCGCTCCACCAGGCGGCAGGGCAGCCGCAGATGGGCCGGCGTTCGCTCCCCCTGAAGCAACCGCAACAGCACGCTCATAGCGGTCCGCCCCATCTCATACTTGGGCTGGGCGACAGTGGTCAAAGGGGGCTCCGTGTAGGCGGCGAAGAGGATATCATCGAAGCCGATGATGGAAAGATCCTCGGGGACGCACAGGCCGGCCGCGCGGGCAGCCCGCAGAGCCCCAATGGCCGTCATATCGTTGTAGCAGAACACGGCGGTCGGCCGGCGCGGGACCTCCAGCAGGCGCCGGATCCCCCATTCACCCCCTTCCGGCCGGCCGTTCCCCTCCACGATCCAGGCGGGATCTACGGAGAGGCCGGCCTGCGCCATCGCCTCCTGATAGCCGGCCAGACGCTCCCGATTGGAGCGCGCTGTCGGCGGGCCGGCGATGTAGGCGATGCGGGTGTGGCCCAGCCGCACCAGGTAGGAAACCGCCTCCACGGCCCCCTGACGGCTGTCCGAGGCCACGGAATAGATAAAGGGCTCCTCCCGCTGGTTGTTGATCAGCACGATGGGAACGCCCAGGGCCTCCAGGTGGGGAAGGTAAAGGTCTCCGACCCGGGAGGAAGCCACGATCACCCCCTCCACCCGGCTCTCGGCCAGGGCCCGCACCGCCGCCATCTCCCGCTCGGGATCCGCATTGGAGGTGGCCAGGAACAGGCGATAGCCCGCCTCCAGGGCCACCTCCTCCACCCCACGGACGATCTCCGCCAGGAAGGGATCCGCCAGGGTGGTGATGACCAGGCCGATGATGGAGGTGCGGGTGGTGACCAGGCTCCGCGCCGCGGCGTTGGGCACATAGCCCATCCGCGCCGCCAGCCGGCGGATCCGCTCGGCGGTGCGCGGATTGACCAGGGGGCTCCCCCGCAACGCTCGCGAGACCGTGGAATGGGAGACGCCGGCCTTTCGAGCGATATCCTTGATCGAAACCCGCCGGGAAGCGCGTCGACCCATCGAGGGGCTTGCACACGTGTGCAATTTGCTTCCAATGATATCCAGGGCGGCCGATTCTGTCAAGGGGTTGCGGCGTCATGGCTTCCCGGTCTTCCAGGAGAGCCCGCTGTCAGAGGGCGGGGGAAAAGCCCGGAGGAGATATATAGGGAAGCGATATCGTTCGGCGCCGCGCGGACTACCCGTGCGGCGCGGGGGCCATCAGCACGCCCGGGTTCATGATCCCGGCCGGATCCAGGGCCGTCTTCACGCGCCGCAGGAGATCCAGAGCCAGGGGGCCATGCTCGGCGACCAGGAACGATCGGAAATCCCGTCCCGTTCCATGGTGATGGGTGATGGTCCCCCCGCACCCCAGAAACGCCTCCAGGGCCGTCTGCTGGAGATCCCGCCACGCCTCGTGTAGCGCTTCCCGGGGTGGACGGGCGAAGAAAGTAAAATACAGGGCGCATCCGTCCGGATAGCCATGCGTCACCCGACACATCACCCCACCGACCGGCGACCAGCGATCGATCCGCTGGAGCAATCGCTCCCGCACGGTCCGCACGGTTTCCTCCACCCGGGGCCACGGCACAGCGGTCTCCACCGTATCCAGGAGCAGGCCGAAATCGATCATGACATCGCGCCAGTAAGGCTGTTCGAAGTAGGCCCGTTTCCACGTCTCCACGGCCTCGGGCGCTGGAATGCCCCCCGCCCGTTCGATCCATCGGAGGGCCGAACGCCATTCCGCCTCCGCCCGATGCACATCCTCGGGATCTTCGATCTCCAGGCTGATGTGCAGCAAGGCGCCCGGTTCCAGCGGACGACCGGCGAGGACGGCGCTGATCGCTACCTCATATTCATCGAGCAGACGGAGGACGGCCGGCATCAAGCCCGCCTGCAGAATCCGCCGCATGGCCTCCAGACCGGCCGAGAACTCCGGGAAACGAAAACCGCCCGCCCGCTTGGCGACCGGCGGCCGCACCGCCCGCACCACCGCCTCGGTGATGAATCCAAACGCCCCCTCGCTCCCCATCATCCACGACCGCACATCCGGCCCCGAGGCCGAGGCGGGCACCTCCCGGGTCTCCAGAACCCCGCGGGGGGTGAGCACGCGCAGGCTTTCCACGCGATGCTCGATCCTTCCCCACGCGGTGGAGAAATGCCCCGCCGCCCGCGTCGCGATCCAGCCCCCCAGCGTCGACATCGCGAAGGACTGGGGATAATGCCGGAAGGCCAGGCCATGCGCCCGCAGCGCTTCCTCCAGATCCGGCCCGCGAATCCCCGCCTGCACCCGAACCCGACGGCCGGAGGGATCAAGGAATCGAATTCGATTCATCCGGGCGAGATCCACCGAGAGGACCCCCTGGAAGCCAGGGGGAACAGCGGGCTCCACCCCGCCAACGACCGAGGTCCCGCCTCCATAGGGAATGAGCGCAATGGATCGGCGCTCGGCAACCTCCATCAGGCGGAGGAGATCCGCTTCATCCTCTGGATAGGCCACCGCGTCGGGGAAACCGAGATCCCGCCCGGTCCGCAACCGCACCAGATCCCCGAAACTCCGCCCGGCTGCGTGCAGCGCCCGCTCATCATCCGTGGCCAGGAGGGTGCCCTGAAAACCCGGGATCTCCAGGGCGATGCGGGATGGAGGAACCTGAAGGGACTCCAGGGGGACGGGCGGCTGGTAATCCTCCGGGGAGACCCGCAGCCATGGCTCCACCGCTTTCAACCAGCGGGCGACCCGCTCCGCCGGGATCCCTTCCCCTTCATACCCCCAGCCGTTCCATTTCCGCAGGCGATCCGGCATGCCAGGCCCTCCGAGCTGGCGCTTCGCCCGTGTAAATGATCAATGGGTGAGGATACAGGCCGCATCGATAGAATCCGCTTCAGCGGCGACTACAGGTTAGAGCGAAAGCTCCTCCTACCGGTCTCCAGAGGAGGGGGGTGAGGGCAGCAGGCGGCCCCCGGCAGATGACTCGAGTCGCCCCTCATGGGCCTTCGGCCGGGAGGCCCGCAGAGGCCGATCTCCCGAAAGAAGCCTCCACCTCCAGGGCACTGGAAGGGGTCCCGAGCGGCTTCCGATCCTTCGCATCATGGATCGAGGATGGAGGACGGGCGGCCAAGCCAGCCATGTCCCCTTCCCCTCTTCTTCCCCTTCCGCGTATCCACCTGGACGTGCGGATGGGCGGTGATGCCCGAACGCGTAATCGAAGGGAAGCGATCGGATGGGCCGCCCGGCCCATACATGGGCCTCCGCCCAGAGATATTTCAGCAGCAAGGGGAAGACGCCCTCCTCCTCCAGCCGCCGAGTGGATACCGGGATCCGAACCGTAGTGAGGACCCCGAACCGGCCGTAACGGGACGCCCGTCGCACGTAATCGTGGTCTTCCGCCAGGAGCAGCGTTTCATCGAACCCACCGATGGTCTCGTGCAGATCCCGGCGGACCAGAATGCAGAACCCGGGGGCGCGGGGGGAGATCCACTGCAACGCCAGGAGGTATCCGTTGGCCACTTCATGGAACACCCGATCCGTCGGTCGGGGGCTCAGGGGCTCCATCAGGCAGGTGGCGATGTCCAGACACCGGGCCTCGATCTCCCGCATGGCCTTCTCCAGGAAATCCGGCCGGGGAACCACATCGGCATCCAGAAACACCAGCCATGTTCCCCGGGCGACGCGCGCCCCGGCGTTCCGACCGACGGCCGGCCGCCCCCCAGGGACCACCCGGGCGCCCCAGGCCCGGGCGATCTCCGGCGTCCCGTCCCTCGAGCCTGCGTCGGCCACGATCACCTCGTCCGGCTGTCGCGTCTGGCGCGCCAGCGCTTCCAGCAGATGCGGAAGATAGGCCGCCTCGTTCAGGGTCGGGATAATCACACTGATCATCATCCGCCACCTCCCGCAGGGATGCACGGCCGTGCGCCCCGACACTTCATCCGATTCCCCCTGTCTCTCGCAGGATCTGATGCGCGAACCGGGATAACCGACGTCGATCGAGGGGATCCAGGCGATCCCACTGTTCCTGGAACCATCGGACCCGCGCCATCAGCGCCTGGACCTGATGGGGCTCTGCGTGGCTCAGGGCGACCAGGGCGGCGCTGAGGCCGGCCAGAGCCCCCAGGTCCAGCGCCCGACCCCGAAGGAAAATCCGCCCCTCATTCCTTCCCTGCTGCAGCAGGCGGAAGACCAGCATCAACCCAGCGGCCATACGGGCCATCCCTTCAGATACCGGTCCCTCCATCGGAATGGAAAGCAACCACTGAAGCAGCGTGGCGGGATCCATCCGGGCCTGCAGCTCCCGCAGCTCACCCCACAACCGGGTCCGCGTATCCCGCCAGATCCGGGCCTCCCAGATGTCGCTCAGAACGCGGCGGGCTTGAACGGTCGGGCGGAACATCACCCGGGGCCGGCCCGGGCCGGTTGGGTGGGCATATTGCCGTTCCACCAGGCCGACGCGCTCGAACAGCGCCAGCATCTCATAGGCGGTGGCCTGTCCGATGCGCAACGCGCGAGCGACTGCCCCGTAATGAAGGGGCTTCCGCCACCGCCGATACAACCGGAGGAAGGCCGCCAGGAACTCCCGTTGACGTCGGGTCAGCGCGCGCATCGCCGCTGCCTATCCGGTGATGAAGGGATTTTCCGAAAATTCCAGAAAAATTTTACACGCGCGGAAGCGGGAGCGCCAGTGGCCGATGAGGCGGAACGACGGGGGCATCCCGTGGGGATCCGGTGAGGAACAGGGGCCCTGCCGGTCGAGCAGCGGACTCTGGAAGGGGAGCACTCTTCGGGGCTGGGCCGGCCCTCCCCAGCCATCAGGGGAGCGATGGTTCCAGATTTTGGATCCCAGGTGTTTCCTCCCCAGACACCGCGGGCAGCGTAAACACAAAGGCGGCTCCGCCCCCCGGGCGATCCTCTACCCAGATGCGGCCGCCATGGGCCTCCACCGCCAGTTTGCAGAACGCCAGCCCCAGGCCCACACCGCGCCCTTTCGTCATCCCGGTGACAAAGGGCTTGAAGATCGCCTCCCGCATCTCCGGAGGCACCCCTGGCCCGGAATCCGCCACCATCACTTTCACCCACGGCGTTCCATCTGTCCGCTCCAGAGCCGCCCGGATGTGGATCTCCCCTCCGGAGGGCGTGAACTTGATGGCGTTGTCCAGCAGGTTCTGGAAAACCCGCATGATGAACAGCTCATCACCCCATACCTTGGGCAACTCCCCTGCCCCCCCACTGGGCGATGAGAAGTCCACATGCACCTCCAGCGATTTTTCGCGAATTAATATGGAAAGCTCCCGGAGAATGCCGGCCACCAGCTCCGGGAGGGAGATCGCCCTCCGATGAAGAACCACCTCCCCGGATTGCAGGCGACGCAACTCCAGGATCGTGTTGACCATCCGCAGCATACGCCCCATGTTGTCCCGGGCGATGGTCAGCACCTCCCGCTGCTCCTGGGAAAGCGGGCCCAGGCCCTCGCTCAGCAAGAAGTCCAGCGCCGTCTGAACAGAAGCCGCCGGGTTGCGCAGATCGTGGACCACCATATGGAACAGCTCCTCCCGCAACCGTTCCAGGGTCCGGGCAGGAGTCATATCGTAGATCATCGCCAGCCAACCCATCGCCGCGCCCTCGCTCTGGATTCCAACGATCTGCATGCGCAGGCTCCGCGTCTCCGTGTCGAACTCCATTGTCCAGGCGCCCGAGGGATCCCGGCGCCACTTCCTGAGCTGGCGGATCAGCGCGCGGGCCAGCGCCGGCCGGACCTTCCGCAGATCGCGGATCCCATCGGCGACCGGCCGGCCGATCCACGCCCCGGGCTCCCATTTCAGATCGAGGAGGTTCACGGCGGCCGGATTGAGCTCCAGGATCCGACCGTCGGTGCCGATCAGGATGATGCCATCCACCGCGGCGTTGATCAACGTCCGCAGACGGCGACGCTCCTTCTCCAGGAGCTCCAGCAGCCGGACGTGCTCCAGCGCCACCGCCGCATGGTTGACGATGGCCTGGCTCAGGGCGATCTGATTCAACGAGAAGCCGTGATCGCCACGCGGATCCCACACTTCTGCCAGGCCCAGCACATGGCCCCCCATGGCCAGCGGCAGAATCATCAGACGCCGCACCCCCAGCCGCTCCAGCACCCGCCCATCTTCCTTCTGGATCCATGGCGGCAGAGGCGTTCCCTCGAAACGGCCTGGCTCGGGGAGCCACAGCGCATACGGCTTGCGCTCCCGGAGCGCCGCGTTCCGGATGGAGAGCGAAACATCGCGGACCTGCTCGAGCCAGGAGAGCCACTGCCCGGAAGCGGCGTCCGGGACGACATACTCGGAAAGCAGCTCCAGCGTATCCGCTTCCGATCGATACCGGTAAAAGCGCGCGTAGATGCCTCCCGTGATCTCCGAGAGGAATCGCCCCAGGAACTTGACCACGGATCCAACATCATGGGCGGCCAGCAAATTGGCGCTGGCTTCGTATAGAAGCGAGACCTCGCGGATCTGCTCGGCCATTCGCTCCACCAGCATCGCGCGCTCCACGGCCAGGGCGAGATGATCGGCCAGCGTCTGGACAAGGGTCAGCTCATCCTCTGCGAACAGATGGGGGGCCGGATCGTAAAGGCTGAGAACGCCCACCCGGCGGGAGCCCGCCCGGAGCGGGACGCTCACCCAGGCGCGTGCGGATAGAAAGGGGATCCGCCGATGGAGCTCCGGTGCCTCGCGGGGGAGATCGCTGTAAACAACCGGCTGCTCGATCAGCGGGCCGGCTGCTTCCTCTCCCGGGTGACACTCCTCCAGCAGCCCCCGCGCTTCCTCGGGGATCCCGATCGCCGCCCGAAGGCGCAGGCAGTTCTGACCCTCATCCCACAGGTGGACCATTCCCATCTGGAATCCCGTGATCGCCTGCGCCTGTTCCAGACCGATGCGCAAAACATCATCCAGATCCTCCGCCTGGAGGATCGCAGCCACCACCCGATTCAGGGCGGCCTCATGGCGGGCCCGCCGCCGGGTTTCCTCGAACAGATAGGCGTTCGCCAGCGCCTGGGCGGCTGCGTTGGCGAACGCCTGCCCGACCAGCAATTCCTCCGCTTCCAGCTTCCACACGGTATCCCAGTAGACGGTCAACACGCCCCGAAAGGGGAACTGGCCGGAGGTCATCACGGGTGCCCACAGAGGGAACACCACGTAGGCGCGGAATCCCTCCTGAACCAGCCGGTCCCGGACGCCCTCCGTGCGGGGATCGCGCTGGACGTCCGATATGTGGATCACCGTGGGGATCTCGATGGCACGGACCCCGGGAACCCGCTGGTAGCTTTCCAGGAGCCACCGGACGTAGGCCTCCGAGAGCCCTTCCACGCCGGCGCAGGCCACTTGCTCCCGGATCGGCTCATAAAACCACAGGCCCGCCCGATCGCCCCGCAGCAACCGCCGCGCCGCCCGCAGGATGGTTTGCACCCGGGCCTGGAACTCCGGCGGGCTGTCCAGGATCTCCTGCAACGCTCCGGCCATGGCCTCCCATATCCAGGCTTCCCGACGCCGCCGCAGCGCCGCCGCCACGACATCCGCCAGGGCCCGCGTTAGGCGCAACGTTTCCTCATCCGGATCCCGGGGCCGATCATAATACAGCATCAGCTTGCCCAGGGCCTGCCCCCCACTCTGGATGGGGACGAAGGCCAGGGCGCGGATCCCTTCTCGAAGCACCGCCTCGCGGACCTCTCCCAGTTCCGGGGCTTGCTCGACATTCGGGATCCACAGGATCTGCGGATCCGGATCCGAGGGATCCCAGGGCCAGTGTCCCTCCACGGCCTGACGGTATGATTCGGAGAGATTTCGCCATGCCTTGAACCGGACCACCCCATCCGGGTCCCGCAGCAGGATGGCCGCGCGATCCGCTCCCAGGATCTCCAAGATCCCCTGGAGAACCCGATCATAGAAGCGCTCCAGATCAACCGTCTGAAAGAGCTCCTGGGTGAGCTGCTGGAGCAGCTGGAGCTGCCCGGCATACCGCTGGGCCCGCGCCTCAGCCGCCCGACGCTCGGCGTTCGTCCAAACCAGGGCGATCAGGTCTGCCAGCTCAGCGGCAAAAGCGATCTCCTCAGGGGTCCAGCGACGGATCTCGCCCACCTGCTCATGGCAGATGACCCCCACAACCTGTCCTTCCCGGCGGATCGGCGCGTCCAGCATGGAGAAAATCCCCAGGGGTTCCAGATACGACTCCCGCAGCTCCCGGGTTCGGGGATCCTGACGCGCGTCCGTCGCATCCACAGCCCGGCCCTGCCGCAGCGCCTCGAAGTAAGCGGGATAATCCGCAGCCCGCAGGACCGCTCCCTTGTGGAAGGTGCCGGACGGCCATTCGACATGGACCAGGCATTCGAGCCATCCGCTCCGTTCATTCAGGCGCCAGATATTCACCCGGCTGACTTGAAGGGTTTCCGCCGCCACCCATGCGATCCGCGACAGCGCTTCCTCCAGATCCCTGGTCTGGACATGGGGGTCGGTCGCCAAGCGGATCAGGGCTTCCTGCTGTCGGGCGCGCTGGAGGGATTGCCGCTTGTATTCTGTGATATCGCTGGCCCGCACCAGCCATCCCGCTCGCTCCTGGAATTGCAGAATGGGCTGGAAGGAGATCAGAAACCAGCGATCCTCCTCCGGATGGCGGAATTCCCCGATCCCTCCTTGTCCCTCCCGCGACCACAGCCGCAGCGCCTCGCGGAGATCCGGCCACGCAGCCAGCGCCTCTTCCATCGATGCCCTGATCAGGGCAGCGGGAGCGCGGTGGAGCCAGCGTGCCATCGGGGGATTGACATCGACCACCCGCCCCTGCGGATCGAGAACCATCATGCCTTCCGACATGGTCTCCACGATCAGACTTCGGGCAATCGGGATCGGGTGGAAAGAGGGGAGGGTCTGGAATACCAAGCCCAGCAGCACCGCTGCCAGCCCCAGCATCACGGCGCTCGCCCCTCGCCATGGAGCGGATCGATACGCATAGGAGGGATCATAGAGGCTCAGGAGGAAGGCAGCGAAGATCAGGGCCGTGGCCAGGAACAATCCAGCGATCACCGGGAGCGATTCGCGGGAGACATGGATGAGAACAGGAAACATAAACGCCAGGGCGACCAGAAAGGCCATGATCGCGAACAGCATATGGAGCCAGAACCACGGCCCGTAAGCGATCTGCAGCGCTCCATCGGGGCGCAACTCCAGCGTGGACCAGATCAGATGATGGCGATCGTTCGAGAAAGCGAGAAGGACGGTAAGGGCGGGGATCAGGAAGATCCCGATCCGATAGCGGAGACGGAGCCGCAGGACCGTGCCGGAATACTGAATAGCGCCCAGCAGGAGAAACGGGGCGATCCCAACAACCCCTATCACCTGAGCCCGGACCCCGAGGAGCCGGATCTTCGGATCCACCGGCGCGACGATGAGGCTCTCGCTGATCCCCCACCAGGCCAGCGCTGCCAGGGCCAGCGTCCACAGGTGAGCCTCCGGGGTTCGCGTTCGCCGCCCGCCCACATAGGCGAGGATCAGGCCTGCCAGTCCCAAAATCCCACCCAATAGGGCCATCCCATCGGATCCTTTCGTTTGGCCGGAGTTCCATAGCGGGTTCTTCAGTCTTTGATCCTTTCTGCCATAGATGCGTGAAGAAAGCCAAAAGAGGCGGTCCTGCCATCCGGAGTGCAAGCCTTCAGCGCAATGGGCGCGATGATATCACTGATGTTAGAATAATGCAACCCTCCGGAGCTGTCAATACTGACGATCGACAGGCGCGGTAGGGGCCGCTTCAGCAGCGACACCCCTGTAGATGGCTGGAACGAGAAGTAGAATATAGGGGCATCCATCATAACAGAGCGGCGAGATCCGCGGGAGTCTTTCCTGATGCTGGCCCGTCTACAGGAGAGCTTGCAGACTGCAATCCAGAGCTTAATGGCCAACAAACTTCGCACGGCCCTCAGTCTCCTGGGGATCCTGATCGGGGTCGGCGCGGTGATCGCCCTGCTGGCGGCGGGCCAGGGGGTGCAGGATTACATCCAGCGCCAGGTCCAGGCGATTGGACCCAACGTCCTGTTCGTCTTCCCCGGGGGATTCTCTCAGAGCGGGTTCACACGGGCCGCCGCCCAGCAATCCGGTCTGATGCGTCCTATCCTGACGCTGGGCGATGCCCGGGCCCTGCAGGATCCGACCCGGGCGCCCGATATCCTCATGGTCGCCCCCGTGGTGGCCCAAACCTTTCCGGTCGCCTCAGAAAAAGAGCGCGCCATCGTGACGGTGCGCGGGGTGACCCCCGAGTATCGCATCGCCCGGAACTGGCAGGTGGATCGCGGGCGGTTCATCGAACCCGAAGACGAAGGAACCCGCGCCCGGGTCGCCCTGCTGGGCGCGGAGACCGCTCGGACCCTTTTCGGGGAAGGGGACCCGATCGGACAGCTGATTCGGATCCGGGATGTCCCCTTCCGGGTGATCGGCCTGTTGAGCCGGAAAGGTGGGACCTCCTTCGGGAACGATGACGAGGTGGTGCTGATCCCCCTCAGCACCATGCATCAGTATCTTTACAGCGTGCGGGGGCGTGGGGGGGAGCCAGGCCTCACCGCCATTGTGCTGGTTGCCCGCTCCCATGAGCGGATCCGGATAGCCCAAGAGCAGGCGATCACGATCCTGCGGGAACGCCATGGGGTCCGCTTTCGGGAAGATGAGGATTTCACCGTTGTCTCCCAGGAAGAGATCCTGAGCCTCTTCGGCAACCTCACCGCGATCCTCACTGCCTTTCTTTCCGCGATCGCCGGGATCTCTCTGCTGGTCGGAGGGATCGGGATCATGAACATCACCCTGGTCTCGGTGCGGGAGCGCACCCGGGAGATCGGCCTGCGCAAAGCGGTAGGGGCCCGGCGGCGGGATATCATGCTCCAGTTTCTGGTCGAGACGGTGCTGCTTTCGCTAACCGGGGGCGCGCTGGGGGTCCTGCTGGGGATCGGGGTGGCGCAGTTGATTTCCGCTCTGGCGGGAGGCGCGTTTCGGGCGATGGTGACCCCCGGGGCGGTGATGCTGGCGGTGGGCATCAGTTCAGCCGTCGGTCTCTTCTTCGGTCTCTACCCCGCCTGGAGGGCCGCCCGCCTGGACCCGATTATCGCGTTACGGTATGAATAGCGGGTTCTGCGCCGATTTCCAATTCAGCAAGGAGACCGATGGGAGTGAGCGTCCCCTGGGCCGGCCTGAAACCAAATGAGAGGAGGAGCCTATGAAGAAGTGGAAGATCGGTTTGATAGGGCTTAGTGCCGTGCTGACCGTGGCATGCCAGCGGCCCACCCCCACACCCACCCGAATCGAAGAGGAAGCGGGCCCGCGGGCACCGGCCCCGGCCACGCCGACGACGGTTCCGTCGCCCACCCCGCGCCTGACGCCGACGGTGCCTCCGTCGCCCACCCCGCGCCCGATCCCGACGGCCGCCCTTGGCCCTTCATGCGCGGCCCCTCCGATCCCGGGGCCCCAACCTCCTTTCACGACCCGGGCGGCCCAGCAGTGTCTCCATCTGCATCTAGAAGCGAACGAGGAATGGGCCCACGATGGATACGAGATCGCGGCGATGATCGGCTACCCGCAGCAGCCGCCGTGCGCCGCCTTCGGCCTCGCGATCTCCTGGCAAGTCACCGCGGGAAACGGCGAAGGGATCGTGTGGATCCTGAACACCCAAGGCGTCGAACGAATGTGGAAAGGACCGCAGGGAGCCGTGCTCGCCGGCTGCAGCCACATCACGCTCAGGAACACCGGGGCGGGCCCGGTGGATCTCGATGTGCGGGTGGTCGTCGACACCCCCTGACGACAGCCGCTGGATCTCGATCCGGGAGCTCCGGGCCTCTGCGATCCCCCCTGTAAAATAAAGGCCCGCGAGCATCCCGATCGATCAGATATGGAGAGCCGCCCCCAGGGCGGCATGGGCGGCCTCGGCCAGGACCTCGCTGAGGGTGGGGTGGGCATGGACCGCCCGCACGATCTCCTCCGGGGTGAGCTCGGCCGTCCGGGCCAGGACCATCTCGGGCAGCAGCTCGGTGACTTCAGGGCCGATGAGATGCACCCCCAGGATCTCCCCATATTTGGCGTCCACGACCAGTTTGATAAACCCCGCGTGCTCGCCGAAGGCCAGGGCCTTCCCGTTGGCCTGGAAGGGGAACTTCCCCACTTTCACGGTGTAGCCCTGCTCCTTCGCCTGCTTCTCGGTCAACCCCATGGAGGCGATCTGAGGGCGGCAGTAGGTGCAGCGCGGCATGGCCAGGTAGTCCAGGGCCGGGGGCATCGGGCCCTTCTCCTCGCGGGCGGCGATGTGTTCCACCGCCACGATCCCCTGGGCCGAGGCCACATGGGCCAGGGCCAGCTTCCCGGTGACATCGCCGATGGCATAAATGCTGGGCACCGAGGTCTGAAGGAATTCATTCACGACGATCGCCCCCCGCTCCGTCTGCACCCCCACAGCCTCCAGGCCCAGGTTCTCGATGTTGGGCTGGACGCCGATGGCCACCAGCACGGTCTCCGCCTGAAGGGTCTGCCCGCCGGCTTCCACGGCCACCCCATCGCCCGCCGCCCGCACCGCCTCCACCCGGGTGTTCGTCATGAAGCGGATCCCCAGGCGGGTGAACTGCTTCTCCAGCTCGACGCTGATCTCCTCATCCTCCAGCGGCGCCAGATGGGGAAGCATCTCGATCAGTGTCACCTCCGCGCCGTAAACCCGGAAGAGATAGGCGAACTCCAGCCCGATCGGGCCCGCGCCGATGATGACGATGGAACGGGGGACCTGTTTCAGCTCCAGGGCCTGGCGGTAAGTGATCACCCGGGGTGGATCCAGGGAGAGGCCCGGCAGCAGCCGCGGCCGGGCGCCGGTGGCCAGGATGATGTATTTCGCCTCCAGCACCCCCTCGAACTTCTGGCCGCCGACGGCTGCCCCCTGCGTCGGATGCACCTCGACCTCCCGGGCCGAGCGAAGGCGCCCCTCCCCCTCGTAGACGTCAATCCGGTTCTTGCGCATCAGGAACTGAACGCCCCGCACCAGCCGATCAGCCACCTGACGGCTGCGGCGGTAGGCCGCCTCGTAATCGACCTTCAGGTTCTCGAAGGAGAACCCGAACTCATCCCCCCGGCGCAGGAGCTCGATCACTTCGGCGTTGCGCAGCAACGCCTTGGTGGGGATGCAACCCCAGTTCAGACACACCCCGCCCAGATGCTCCCGCTCGACCAGGGCCGTCTTCAGGCCCAGCTGGGCCGCCCGGATGGCCGCCACATACCCGCCCGGCCCGCCTCCGATGATGACCACGTCATACTGCGGCATGGGATCCTCCCTATGTGGAACTCCTCCCGGCTTTCTGGATCCGGCGAGGGCAACGGATGGATCTGCCAGCAGAGCTCGCGCGATCCGGCCATGGATTCCCGCTCCATCGGCGGACAGCCCGCCTCACCCGCTCAGGCGGGCCTTCAGCTCCGCGATCACCCGAACCGGCGTGGGATCGATTTCATACGCCAGCGCCAGATACACGCTGATGAAATCGCCCAGGAAGATCAGGGAGAACGCCTGAGCGATCGGGCTCTCCCCACGCCCGATGAAGAGATCGGTGTTCACCCCCTGACGCATGAACAGCTCGCGGGTGATCCGCACCCGCAGGGCGTTGCGCGGATGATCCGAAGGGGCAGTCAGGAAAAGGGTTATCAGATGGGGCAACAGCTCAGGGGGAAACTCCGTGCCGACCACTGTGTTGTGATCGGCTTCCGGCAGGGCCTCGAAGACCGCCGCCGCCTTCGCGTTCTCATTGATCTGGGTCTTCCAGCGGCGGGCCACCTCGGCCAGGGGCCCTGCTCCGAAGATCACCGGAAGGCGCCCGATCAGCTGCCCGGCCATCCGCTTGGCCGGGTTCTGGACAGCCGGGACCTCCGGGGCCATGCGGGGGAGATCCTCCTGCATGATGGCGACCGCCTCATCGATAGCCGGCCGCTGATCCGGGATCAGCCCCAGCCGGTGGAGCAGGCCGAGGAGGATGGCGAAGGAATACCCCAGAGCGGCCCGGGGTTGCCCAACCGGCTCGAACAGGAACAGCGGGACCCCCCACGTCCGGGCCCATTCCGCCAGCCGGCCTCCCGTTGCCACCGCCGCCAGGGCGCATCCACGCTTCCGGGCGGTTTCGAAGACCTCCAGCGTCTCCTCGGTCTCCCCCGAATAACTGGAGGCGACCACCAGAACCCGTGGTCCCCGCGCGAAGGCCGGCAGGGTGTAATCCCGCACCACCACGAGCGGGATCGGGCATTCCCCCCCAGTCAGGGCAGCGACCAGAGAGGCCCCAATGGCCGACCCGCCCATCCCGGCGATCACAACAGCGTGGAAAGCCGAAGCATCCCATTCGCGGGGCAGCGGCGTGGCCATCGCCAGCTCCCAACCAGCCCGCAACTGCCGCGGAAGATCCGCCACCAGGTCCAGCATCCGGCCTGTGTCCAGCGCCCGAAGGCGCGCCACGTCGTCCAGATGAAGCATCGGGATCCCTCCTGCAGGGAACGAAATCGCCGGCCAGGACAAACCGGGCCATCTATCCTCGCATCCGGCTCAACCCGGAGGCACGGAGCGAAAGCAATCGCATTATAGCATGCTCAATGGGCAAGTTTTCGCAACCGGATCCTGGGTTTTCTTAAGAGATGGCCTCCGCGTTCGGATGGCTTCTCCGTTCAATCAGCAGTGGAGCTCTCCCGGCGGGGGAGTTTTGCACTCATACCCGTTACCGATAAAATGATAAAGCGCTTTACTCAAAGGGGCTGGAAATCCCTGCATGGGTGTCCTGGCGGATCCCGGAAGGGAACAGCCGTCTGGAGAAGCTCGATGGGGATCCCGGCGCCCTAACCTCCATTCTTCAAAGGAGGGATGGATGAGCGCTCTTCGGAACGAGGGGCTGATTCCCAAGCGCCTTGCCCGTCTGAGCGATCTGGCCAGCAATCTCTGGTGGACCTGGCAGCCGGACGCCCAGCGGTTGTTTCAACGCCTGGACCCGGTGCTCTGGGAGGAGGTGCGGCATAACCCGGTGGCCCTGCTCCGACGGATCGAGCGGATCCGCCTCAACGCGGCGGCCCAGAGCCCGGTTTACCTGGAGCTTTACGATCGGGTTCTGGCGGAGTTCGATCGGGCGGTCGCTGGGGAGACCTGGTTTGAACGGTCCTTCCCGGAGCACGCGGGGACTACCATTGCGTATTTCTCCACCGAGTTCGGCATCCACGAAGCGTTCCCGGCTTACGCGGGCGGCCTGGGAGTGCTGGCCGGAGATTCCCTGAAGGAAGCCAGCGATCTCGGGCTCCCCATGGTGGGGATCGGCTTGCTGTATCAGCACGGCTATTTCACCCAGCGCATCACCGAGGACGGCTGGCAGGAGGCGCTGTATGAAGATCTGGATCTCGAAAACCTCCCCCTCGCACGGGTGACCGGTCCCGATGGACAGCCCCTGCAGGTGGAAGTCTCCATCGCAGGCCGCCCGGTTCGGGCTCAGATCTGGCGCCTGCAGATCGGGCGGATCCCCCTTTATCTCCTGGATACGGCCCTTCCTGAGAACCTCCCTGCGGACCAGGAGCTTTCCGCCCGGCTCTACGATGGGGATCCCGAACGACGCATCGCCCAGGAGATGATCCTGGGGATCGGAGGGGTGCGGGCGCTGCGCGCCCTGGGGATACGCCCCGCCGTCTGGCATCTGAACGAAGGACATTCCGCGTTCTCCATCCTGGAACGGCTGCGGGAGTATATCGCCGAAGGGATCCCCTTTGAGGAAGCCGCCGCATGGGTCCGGGAGACCACGGTGTTCACCACCCACACCCCCGTCCCCGCGGGCCACGATCGATTCTCCCTGACGCTGATCGAGAAGGCGTTCGCCGGCTACTGGGAGCAGCTCAAGCTCTCCTTCGAGGAATTCTGCGAGCTGGCCCGCCAGGACGAACCATGGGGGCCGACGTTCAACATGACCGCCCTGGCCCTTCGCTTCTCGAACCACCGGAACGCGGTGAGCGAGCTACATGGCCGGGTGACCCGTCGGATGTGGGCGCACCTGTGGCCGGACCGCGCGGTGGAGGAGGTCCCCATCCGTCACATCACCAACGGTGTGCACATCGGAACCTGGCTGGCGCGCCGGATGCGAGCGCTGTATCAGCGCTACCTGGGGCCGGACTGGATGGAACGGGTGGACGATCCCGCCCTCTGGGAGCGGGTTCTGGAGATCCCGGACGAGGAACTGTGGACGGTCCGGCGCCATCTCAAGCGCAAGCTGGTCGCCTTCATGCGCGAGCGGGCGCGGCGGCGCTGGCAACGCAACCATGTTTCTCCCATCCAGATTGTGGCCTCGGGGGTGCTCCTGGATCCCTACGCCCTCACCATTGGTTTCGCCCGACGGTTCGCCCTCTATAAGCGGGCTTACCTGCTGTTTCGAGATCCCGACCGCCTACGGCGGCTGGTGAACGATCCGCACCGCCCTGTCCAGATCATCCTGGCCGGGAAAGCGCATCCGGCCGACGAGCCGGCCAAGCGGATGATCCAGGAGATCTACCGCATGATCAAAGACCCTTCCTTTGGCGGGCGGATCGTTTTCATTGAGGACTACGATATGGAAGTGGCTCGCTATCTGGTGCAGGGGGTGGATGTCTGGCTAAACACCCCGCGGCGGCCGCTGGAGGCCAGCGGCACCAGCGGCCAGAAGGCCGCCCTCAACGGCGTGTTGAACCTGAGCGTCCTCGACGGCTGGTGGCGGGAAGGATACAACGGAGCCAACGGCTGGGCCATCGGGGAAGATCGGGATTATGAGGATCCGGAGGCCCAGGATATCGCCGACGCCGCCTCGCTCTACGAGCTGCTGGAGAACGCCGTGGTGCCCCTTTATTACGATGTGGAAGCCGATGGCATTCCCCATCGCTGGCTGCGCATGGTGAAGGAATCCATCCGCTCCCTGGCCCCCTTTTTTAACACGCGTCGGATGATGAAGGAATATCTCCACGAGATGTATCTTCCCGCCATGGAAGCGGCCCGCCGCCGGACGGCCATCCCCCGGGAGCCGGTTCTTTAATGCGGCAACCGCAGATCGTTGAGCGGAGCCTCCCTGTTCCCCGCGGGGCAACGGCAAGCCGTTGCCCTACTTCGGGCCGTCCAGCCCCCTGGCGGATAAAATTTAAAAAAACAAAAAAATTTAAAAAAACAACTTTTCTTGGGAGTTGCACCCATGAGCGCGTTACGTTGGCTGGTCCGCCTCCGAGGGGCGCTCTTCCTGGCGCTGAGCCTGCTGGCCGCCTGTCTCCCCGGCGCGGCCTCCCCTTCCCGCTCTATGCCTTCCCCCTCCGACTGGATCTGCGAATCCCCTCCCCCATGGCCCAGCTCCCCATGTCTCCGCTTCGAAGAATCTCCTCAGGTGGGTCACCCCTTTCACCTCACCCTCCTTGTGTTCTACTCCCTTCCCCCTTCCGCCCCTCCTCACGTCCTCATCCTCCATCTCCCGGCCGTCCTGCAGGTTCTGGCCGTTGAAACCTCCCTCCCTTACCGCCTGGAAACCGACACCGTCCACCTGGTGGATCCGGCGGAGCTCCTGACCCCTTATACCGGCGAAGGTCACTTCACCGCCCCGGGCACCCGCCTTCGTTTCGTCCTCGAAGGCCAGGGCCGACAGTCGCTGTTCCATCCCCTCCACCGGGAGGAAGAGCGCGGCGAGGTCATCCGCCTCACCCTCCAGCTCCAGTATCCCGGGGAATGGCAGATCAACGCCCTGCAACAGGAAGAACCTTATGACTTCAAACACTACCGCGGGCATCTCGTCCTCCTGGGCTGGAGCACTGAAGCTCAAGCCTACTGGGCGGATCATAGCACCGCCTTTAGGCGGGCGTGGAACCTGAAGAGCCAGCAATGCGGCGGCGTCCGCCCCTGCACCCTTCGCTTTC